>Ga0247823_10000509_pt1 | contig 32958 bp, 32 predicted proteins | sample 13C_PalmiticAcid_2_FD_192426 | JGI IMG/M metagenome (GOLD analysis project Ga0247823, IMG submission 192426) | Soil microbial communities from agricultural site in Penn Yan, New York, United States - 13C_PalmiticAcid_Day30 | ecosystem: Environmental > Terrestrial > Soil > Agricultural land...
GCCGCGCCTATGCCGCGAAATGGGTCGATATCCAGCGCGAGCAGTTCAAGCGGCTGGGCGTCACCGGCGACTGGGACGATCCCTACCTCACCATGAAGTTCGACGCCGAGGCGACGATCGCGGGCGAACTGCTCAAGTTCGCGACCAGCGGCCAGCTCTATCGCGGCGCCAAGCCGGTGATGTGGTCGCCGGTCGAGAAGACCGCGCTGGCCGAGGCCGAGGTCGAATATGAGGATGTCGTCTCGACCCAGATCGACGTCGCGTTCGAGATCGTCGAGGCGCCCAACGCCCCCGAACTGGTCGGCGCGCATGCGGTGATCTGGACGACCACCCCGTGGACGATCCCGGTCAACCAGGCGTTGGCCTATGGGCCGGAGGTTGAGTATGTTCTCGTCGAGACGACACAGAGCCTAGCCCAAGCTCTGCAGCCGGGGCAGCCGACCCCGTTAATGCAGCCGTACCGCTATCTGGTCGCTGCTCAGCTTCTGGAAGCTTTTGAAAAGCGAACAGAGCGCTCTATGCCTAAGGGCTTCCAGGTGCGAAGCTTCAAGGGCCTCGACCTGGCCGGCGCAGTCGCGCGCCACCCGATGCACCATCTCGGCGGCTTCTTCGCCAAGCCCCGCCCGTTCCTGCCCGGCGACTTCGTCACCACCGATGCCGGTACCGGCCTCGTCCATATGGCGCCCGATCACGGCGAGGACGATTTTGCGCTGTGCAAGGCGCATGGGCTCGATCCCGTCTTCGCGGTCGACGGCGCGGGCATGTACCGTGCCGACTGGCTGTGGCTCGGCGGCCAGGGATCGGTGATCAACAAGAAGTTCGTCGCCAGCGACGGGCCGATCTGCACCGACCTGCGCGAGGCGGGCGCTTTGCTCGCCGCGACCGACGATTTCGCGCACAGCTATCCGCATAGCTGGCGCTCCAAGGCCAAGATCATCTTCCGCGCCACCCCGCAATGGTTCATCCCGATGGATCGTCCGGCGGGCACCGTCGCGCAGGCCGAGGATGAATCCGCCGCCGGCGCCGCCGATTTCGCGGGCTTCATGCCGCTCGCGCCACACAATGCCCCCACCCTGCGCGGCCTCGCGCTCGACGCGATCGAGCGCACGCAATGGGTGCCGGAGCGCTCGATCAACCGCATCCGATCGATGGTCGAGGGCCGCCCGGACTGGGTGATCTCGCGCCAGCGCGCCTGGGGCGTGCCGATCCCGCTCTATGTCCACCGCCAGACCGGCGATTACCTCCGCGACGACGCGGTCAACGCCCGCATCCTCGACGCCTTTCGTCAGGGTGGCGCCGATGCGTGGTTCGGCGCGGATCATCAGGCTTTGCTCGGCGCCGATTACGACCTTGCCGACTATGAGGTGGTCAACGACATCCTCGACGTGTGGTTCGACTCAGGTTCGACCCACAGCTTCGTGATCGAGGCGCGCTATGGCGAAGGCACCCGCGCTAACCTCTACCTCGAAGGGTCGGACCAGCATCGCGGCTGGTTCCAGTCGTCCTTGCTCGAAAGCGCCGGCACCCGCGGCCGCGCGCCCTACGACGCCGTGCTCACCCACGGCTTCGCACTCGACGGGCAGGGGCGGAAAATGTCCAAGAGCCTCGGCAACGTCGTCGACCCGCTCAAGATCATCGGCGAAAGCGGTGCGGACATCCTCCGCCTCTGGGTCGCGCAGACCGATTATTTCGAGGATGTGCGTATCGGCAAGGAAGTCCTCGCCGGAACAGGCGACGCCTATCGCAAAATCCGCAACACCTTCCGCTACCTCCTCGGCGCGCTCGACGGCTTCACCGATGCGGAAAAGGTGGACGTCAAGGCGATGCCCGAGCTGGAGCTGTACGTGCTCCACAAGCTCGGGGCGCTCGATGTCGAGTTGAAGTCGGCGGCCGAGGCCTATGAGTTCAACCGCTACGCCCGCGCGCTGTCGGACTTCATGAACGAGGACCTTTCGGCCTTCTTCTTCGATATCCGCAAGGACTGCCTCTACTGCGACGCGGAAAGCGATCCCAAGCGCCGCGCCTATCGCACCGTGCTCGACCTGCTGTTCCATGCACTGGTCCGCTACGCCGCGCCGATCCTCGCCTTCACCGCCGAGGAAGTGTGGCAGGCGCGCTATCCGAGCGAGGACGGGTCGGTCCATTTCCTCGAATGGCCCGAACTGCCACCGCTGCCGGGCGACGATGCGATCAGCACCGAATGGGCCGATATCCGTGCGCTGCGCGAGAAGGTGACCGAGGCGATCGAGCCCTATCGCCGCGAGAAGACGATCCGATCGAGCCTCGAGGCCGAGGTGACGGTACCGGAGATGCTCCGCCCCGCCGCCGAGCTGGCCGAAGTGTTCATCGTCGCCGACGTGAAGCTGAAGGACGGCGACGTAACGGTCGCACGGACCGACCATCAGAAGTGCGGCCGCTGCTGGCGCTTGCTGCCGGAGGTTGAAGCCGAGGGCGCGCTGTGCCACCGCTGCGAACAGGTGACCTCATGAATCGCAATCGTACCCTTGGTTTCGCGCTCGCCGCGCTGATCTTCATCGCCGATCAGGCAGTGAAAGCGTTCGTTGTCGAAGGACTCGGCATCGCCCGGCCCGGCGTGTTCAAGGAGATCCTGCCCTTTTTTGACCTGCGCTTCGTCGCCAATAACGGTGTGTCGCTCGGTTTGCTGGCCGCGGAGACCGAGCTGATGCGCTGGGGGCTGGTGGTGATGACCGCGGTGATCGCGCTCGGCGTCGGCTTCTGGATGGCGCGCGAGAAGAACCGTGGCGACCTGCTCGCGCTGGCGCTCGTGCTGGGCGGCGCGCTCGGCAACATCGTCGATCGCGTGCGCTTCGGCTATGTCGTCGACTATGCCGATCTGCACTTCGGCGAATGGCGCCCTTTTTTGGTCTTCAATGTCGCCGATGCTGCCATTACCATCGGCGTCGTGATCCTGCTCATCCGGGCGCTGTTCGTGCGTGAAAAACCAAAGGCCGAAGGAACCGGTGCCGAAGCCGCCCCTGTGGAGAATGCCAATGCGTAAGTCCGTCCTCATCGCCGCCGTCGGCGGATCGGCGATGCTGCTCGTCAGCTGCGGGAGCGGTGGCATGCTCAACCGCAAGCGGCCCGACGAGTTCGCCGTGGCGCGTCAGGCGCCGCTGGTGATCCCGCCCGATTTCGCTCTCCGTCCGCCCCAGCCGGGCGCCCCGCGCCCGCAGGATTCGGGCGGCCCGTCGCAGCAGGCGCTCGACGCACTGTTCGGCGGCTCGGCGCAGCGCAGCGCGTCCGAACAGGCAGCGATCCAGGCCGCAGGCGGCAACAGCGCTGCTGATGTCGGCGTCCGTTCCTCGGCGGGCAGCCCCGGCACCACCGTGATCGACAAGGGCAGCACCACCCGCGACATCGTCGCCGCGCCGCAGGGCGATGGCCGTGACGCGCGCACCTCGACGGGCACCGCGCCGGCTCCGGCAACGCCCGCTCCGACGCCCAGCCCGACGCCGCAGAACTGACCCCAACCGGCACCACGCCGGGAACGTCCAACAGAAAAGGGCCGCGGAACCCGGTTCCGCGGCCCTTGCTGTCTCTTGAAGCGGCGAGCCTTAGAAGGCGGCGCCCAGCGAGAAGAGGACCGCGCCATCGGCGCCGACCGCTTCCTTGTATCCGCCCAGACGCGGCGCATCGGTGTTGACGTAGGAAACGCCGAAGGTCAGCACCTTCCACGTCGCCTCGACGCCGACCGAATAGTCGAACACATCGCCGTCCAGACCGCCCAGGAAGCTGTCGCTCTTGGAGAAGCCGAGATGGCCCTTGAGCTTGAACGGGGTCGAGGGGACGGCGACGCCGACATCGCCCGACAGATAGACAGCACTGTCGCCGGCGAGCGAATCCTGCCCGCCCGGCGCCCAGGCGACCATGCCCTTGACCGTCGCCGGACCGACGGTGCCGGTCATCGCGAAATAGGGCTCGATCACCGTCGTGTTCGACGAACCGGGATAGAGATAGACCGTCGCGCCGATATCGGCGGTCAGACCCGAGGAAACTTCCTTGGCGAAGCCTGCGATCACGTCGATTTCGGTGCCGTTGTTGAAGCCGATGCTCGACCCCCAGGTGCCGACATAGAGGCCGCTCTCATGGGTGACGGTAAAGCCGCCCTGAATCGCGGCTTCCTCGTTCGACTGCGAAAAGCCGCGGAAGCGATAGTCGCTGACCACGGTCGCGCTGCCGGTGATGGTGATCGGCGCGGGCGCATCGGTTTCGTCCTGCGCAAAGGCAGGAGTCGCGGTGGCCGCCAGCAGCAGCGCGCCGGCAATGGCTTTGGTGAAACGCATGGGATCCCTTTCGTCTAAATGCGAGTGGTCCCAACCTGCCAGCAACCGGGACGCCGCCTTTGGCTCAGGGCCTTCACCCCGGCGCGGCTATTTCCGATCGCTGAGGGGTTTTTGCCGCATTCCGCTGCGGTGCACAATCACCTTTCGTCCAACCGTGACAATTGCGCCGCCGATGTTGCGGCGGCGCAACAGGATTGTCACGTTTGTGACGGACGGTGCCGGCCCGCCCGGCACCGTTACCTTCAACGCACCGCGACGATCGCGTCGACCTCGACCGCAGCACCGCGCGGCAGCGCCGCGACGCCCACCGCGGCACGCGCGTGGCGGCCAGCTTCGCCGAACAGTTTCTCCATCAGTTCCGATGCGCCATTGCCGACCTGGGGCTGCTCGGTGAAGCTCGGTGCGGAATTCACGAACACGCCGAGCTTGACGATCCGCTCGACCCGGTCGAACCCGCCCAGCGCCTTCTCGATCTGGGCGACGAGCATCAGCGCGCAGCGCTCGGCGGCCTCCTGGCCGTAGGCCACATCGCGGTCTTCGCCGAGCCGGCCGGTCATCACCGCACCGTCCTTGAAGGGAAGCTGGCCCGAAATATGGAGCAGGCCGCTCGCCAGCACGGTGGGCACATAGGCTGCGACCGGTGCCGCAGCTTCAGGCAGGGTCAGGCCGAGTTCGGCGAGCTTGGCGGTCACATCGGTCATGTAAGGTCTCCCAGGGTTTCAAACTCGGTTGCCGGTTGCCCGGCGGTAAAACGGGCGGAAATCCAGCGCTGCGCCTCGCGCCAGTCGTCGATCCGCGCGTGCGCGTAAGGTGCGGCAGGTACGTGCGACGCCATCGCGGGTTCGGACACCATGTGGAGGCGAAAGACGCCAGGCGCGGCACGGGCGACCGATTCGTGATGCTGGGCGAGATCGTCGACGAACACGGCAACGCCCGCGCCATGCTCCTCCACCAGCCGCGCCACCGGACGCCCCTTGCCGCCCTGATTGCACTCGACGCGATGGACGATGCCATGCGTATCGAGCTGCGCGATGCGGTGCTCGCGGCAATGATCCTGCAAATTGGTGAGGATGACGATGTCCGCCGTCTGCGCCAGCACGGCAAGCGCCTCGCGCGCGTGCGGCACCAAAGTCTGCCGCTCCATCTGGCCGGGGAAGAAGCCGTCGAGAAAGCCCCACATCGCCTCATGCGTCAGCTCGCCGCCGTCGCGCCGCTTCATCGCATTGGGCCAGTCATGGTTCGACACGTCGAAATCGACGTCGTGCGTCTCGTCCAGCCATGCGCTGAAATGCCGCACCATGTGCAGCAGCACCTCATCGCAGTCGCAGATCAGCAGCGGCTTCATGTCATCTCCAGCCTGGCACGCGCCGCAACCAGTGCCGCAGGCTGCGAATCGATCGCCTCGGCACAGGCCACCAGATCGGGCTCATAGGCCTCAAGGAAGCCGAGCACCGCCGCGAGCACCGACGGCTCACCGGCGCGCGCGCGCAGATCGGTGGGGGTGAGACCGGTCATGTCGAGCAGCCGGTGCGCGCGGGTGACGTCGGACACGGTCCAGCCCAGCGCGGCGAGCGCCAGTGCGGTTGCGTCCTCATTTGTCTCGCCAGCGCGCATCGCCTAGAGCTTGCCCGACCTCTTTGATGGATAGATTGCGCGTGGCAAAAAGGGTGCTGGTTGTCGAGGACAACGAACTCAACCTCAAACTTTTCTGCGACCTGCTGCGCGCGCACGGCTTCGAAACCTCGCCAGTGCGCGACGGGCGGGAGGCGGTGGCGACCGCACGCGCCTTCAACCCGGATCTGGTGGTGATGGACATCCAGCTCCCGCACATCTCCGGCCTGGACATCATCGGGCGGATGCGCGGCGATCCGGCGCTCAGGGACATACCGGTGATGGCGGTGACCGCCTATGCCGGACAGGAGGACGAGGCGCGGATCCGCGCCGCGGGCGCCAACGCCTATGTCACCAAGCCGATTTCGGTGATGCGCTTCGTCGCAGAGGTGCAGGCGCTTTTGTAAGGAGCGGCACCAGCCCGCTCCCCCACCCGGCCACCCATAGAATACACTGGCGTTGGGTGGCCGGGTGGGGGAGCGGGCTGGCGCCGGAACCACAAGCGAAAAGGCCGCTGGGCGATTCGCCCGCGGCCTTCAGCCCCGTCGATGCGGGGCGGCGCGATCCGGCCGGAGCCGGATTACTTGATCTTCGCTTCCTTGAACTCGACGTGCTTGCGCACGACGGGGTCGTACTTGCGGAAGCTCAGCTTCTCGGTCTGGGTACGCGGGTTCTTCTTGGTGACATAGAAGAAGCCAGTGTCAGCGGTGCTGACGAGCTTGATCTTCACGGTTGTCGGCTTGGCCATCGCCCAAATCCTGCAGTCTGGTTCAAAAAATAAAGCGGCCGCGCGCTGGCAGCCGCTGTCAGGGGTGGGCGCATGGCCTGAAGGGCTCGCAATGTCAAGCGCGAGGACGAGATTCAAGCCGATTAGCGCCGCGTTAACCACAATCGGCGCACCTTCCGGCAGTGACGATCGCAGGGGGAGAACCGCGATGACCGATGCACGCAACTGGGTGCTGGCCGATGAGCTTGGCCAGCGAATCGATTCGATCGGCGCGCGCGCAGCGCGGGCCGCGACCGCCGAGCTTGCCGCCGATCTCGACGCGATCCGCCGAATCGCGCTCGCCAACGGCATCACCCCGGCGCTTCCGGTGGTCCATGCGCTCGAATCGGCGCTTGCCGCAGGCCAGCGCGGACCGATGATCGCGGACGGGCTGGCGCTGCTGCGTGACGCAGTCAGTTGCGGACGCGACGATCCGCGCACTGCCGCCGCCTTTACCGCCGCCTGTTCGATTCGCCTCGGCGCCTGATATGGCGGCCTGATGGATTCGCTCGTCCCCGCCTTCATCGCCGTGTTGCTGGCACAGGCGGGGGACCGGTCGCCCTGGCTCGTCGCGATCCTGGCCGACCGCTTCGGCAAACCCTTCACCGTCGCCTTTGCTGCCTTCCTCGCGCATGCCGCGGGCAATGCCGTTGCGGCCACGGGAGGCATGCTGATCGCACCGATGCTGACGCCCAACGCCCGCCAGCTGCTGCTTGCACTGGCATTGGGGTTTGCCGCGATGGCCGCGCTGTGGCGCCTGAAACCGCCCGACCGGCTGGAGGGCTGGAAACTCGGCACGTTCGCGACGTCACTGTTCGGTGTCGGTATCCTCGCCGCGGGCGACACGACGCAATTCTTCACCCTCGCCTTCGCCGCACAGGAGCCCGCGCCGGTGCTCGCCGCGATCGGCGCGACGCTGGCGGCGCTGATCGTCAACACCGCCGCAGCGCTGATGGGAGAGAAGGCGTGGCGCAAGCTGCCGATCGGCCCGTACCGCATCGGCTTCGGGCTGATCTGCCTCGCAACCGGCGCCGTACTCGCTGCGGGCGCGCTCCGCCTGATCTAGCCGGTCGATTACCCTGATCGCCCTTTTCGCAGCGCAACAGCGGAGCCTATATGGCAGGGGATCGTTTCATAACCGACTCAACCGATCAGGAGCGAATCATGGCCGACCCGACCGCCGCGCTGAAGACGCCGACCGACCTCAACCGCAACGACACCAAGACCGTGGCACAGGCGCTGAACGGCATCCTGGCAGACAGCTTCGCGCTGTATTTCAAGACCAAGAATTTCCACTGGCACGTCTCGGGCCCGCACTTCCGCGACTATCATCTGCTGCTCGACGATCAGGCGGCGCAGATCCTCGCGACCACCGATGTGATCGCGGAGCGCGTGCGCAAGACCGGCAACGCCACGCTGCGTTCGGTCGGCGACATCTCGCGCCATCAGACGATCAAGGACAATGACAAGGACTTCGTCGCGCCCGAAGCGATGCTGGCCGAACTGCGCGACGACAACCTCAAGCTGATCGCGCTGTTGCGCGAGGCGAAGGAGATCGTCGACGAGGCCAAGGACAATGCGACGAGCGGCATCCTCGACGAATGGACCGATCAGGCCGAGGAGCGCGCCTGGTTCCTGTTCGAGACCACTCGCAAGGGCTGACGCCTGACACGCCGATTACGCCGGGACGGGTGCGTCCCGGCGGATCAGGCCCGCTTCCCGAAGTTCGACCCATAGCGCCGTGGGAATGGCCTGCGCCATCAACGCCAGCGCGTCGTCGACCTGGCGCACCGACCCCATCCCCGGCACCACCGACGCGACCTGCGGGTGAGCGAGCGGGAATTGCAGCGCGACGGCAGCGAGCGCCACGCCGTGGCGCGCGCAGATATCCTCGATCGCGCCGACCCGCTCGATGATTCCCGGCGGGGCCGGCTCGTAGTTGAAGTTGGGGACCGCGCCGCCATGGCGCACGCCCTTGGCGAGGATGCCGCTATTATACGGCCCAGCGATCACCAGCCGCACGCCCCGCCGCGCGCAGAGCGGGAGAAGGTCGTCGAGCGGCTCCTGTTCGAGCAGGGTGTAGCGGCCGGCGAGCATGATCAGGTCGATCTCGCCCGCCCCGAGCATTTCAATGCACACCGCGACCTCGTTGACCCCAAGCCCGATCGCGCCGACCGCACCCGAATCGCGCAATTCGAGCATCGCGCGATAGCCGCCGCCCATGAACTCGGCGAACCGTCTGGGATGCGCGTCGCCATGCGCGAAGGCGCCGATATCGTGCGCGTAGAGGATGTCGATCCGGTCGCGGCGCAACCGTTTCAGGCTGTCCTCATAGGAACGCATCACCGCGTCGTAGCTGTAATCGAATACGCTTTCGAACGGCTCGGGCGAGACGAACGCCTGACGCACTTCGGAGAGATCGGCATCGGGCCGCGGATCGAGCCGCCGGCCAACCTTGGTCGAGACGATCGCGCTCTGCGCCGGATCAAGTTCGGCGAGCACAGCGCCGAGCCGCTTCTCGCTCAGGCCGAAGCCGTAATGCGGCGCCGTGTCGAAAGTGCGGATACCCGCTTCCCACGCCCGTTCCACGACCTCCCGCGCGCGGTCCTCAGGCACCACGCGATAGAGGTTGCCGATCGACGCCGCACCGAACGCGAGCTTCCCCAGATTCGTCAGGCGATCCGTCATGCCAGCGTCTGTACCGCGCCCAGCGCGATTCCGCTGCTGTCCTTCGCCGACACCGCCGCCTCGCGCGGCTTGCTCGAGACGAGACCGTCGATCAGCGCGCCGTCGACATTACGCAACGCCACCGTCGGCCGCGCATCGGGCTTCTCGACCGCGAAGCGGCAGTCGCGGATCGTCAGCCGCTTCGCGTGGCGCGCCCACAAGCCGTGCGCGGGAAGCGTCTTGAGATAGCTCACCTCGAGGCTGGTCTCGCGCCGGTATTCGGGTTCGCGCGCCGCGTCGGCCGCGGTGCCGCCCCCGGGTGAGGTCACGTCGATCCCGACGAAACTGACATCCTCAACCGGCCCATCGGCAAACCCCTCGACTCCGCAAGGGTAGCGCAGGTCGGCGCCGGAGACCTGGACATCCTCGAACCGGACGCGGCGGATCTTGCCGATCGGCGTGCCCTTGGGCGCCCGCATCCGCGCGGCGTGATGGACGAACAGCGGGTGATTGACCGGATCGCGCAGCGTGACGCCGCTCACCACCACATCCTCCATCAGCCCGCCATCGACGATGCCGACCAGGATGCCGCGACTGTTGGTGCAGATACAGTCGGAAATGCGGACGTTGCGGAAGCCGCCATTGGTCTCGGTCCCCATCTTGATCCGCCCGAGCACGCCATTGCCGTCGGGCGAGCCATAGTCGGACAGGCGATAGGTGCCGTCGAGCAGCGATCCCATCGCATAGCCGCTGGTCTTGCAGCCCTGCACCAATATGTCCTCGCACAGCGTCTTGCGGCCCAGCGCATAGCTGCTCTTGAGCACGATCGCGTCGTCCTTGGGCGCATTGACGGTGCAGTTGATCACCCGCACATCGCGGCAGCAATCAATGTCAATCCCGTCTCGGTCGGTATCGATGACGATCCCGTCCAGCGCCATGTTGCTGCAGCCATGCGCGATGATCCCGAAATGCCCGGCCTGCAGGATCGTGAAATCCTGGAGCCGGACATTGCGGCAATTCATCAGCCCGACGGTCTTGTTCGCCCGTCCGACCTGCGCCGCTTCCTTCTCGTCGCGCAGCATATATTCCTTGGGACTGATCCCCAGCGCCTTGGCCGATTGCCAATTGTCACGCTTCCACCAGCGGTCGCCGGGTCCTTCGCGATCGAGGCCGAGGCCGTGCAGCATCCCCGGTCCGATCACGCCGATATTCGACGCGCCGTCGGCATAGATCAGGCTGTTGTAGACATGGGTGATCCCGAAATCCTGGAACTGCTCCTCCATGTAGTTTTCGGGCGGATCGTAGTTGCGGCCGTGAATGTCCGGGTCCGCAGCCTCGATCACCGCGCCAGCCGACAGCGCCAGCGTCACATTGTCGAGCAGGCGGATCGAGAAGCTGAGGTATCGCCCCGGCGGGACCAGCACGACACCGCCGCCGCGCTTCGCCGCGGCCTGCACCGCACGATTGATCGCTGGACTGTCAATCGTCCGCCCGTCGCCGCGCGCGCCATGTTTTCGGATATCCTCGACCCCATGCCCGTCGAGCGCGATCTGCGCGGCGGCAGGTGTGCCGAAGATGAGAGCCAGCAGCCCGAGGGTCGAGCGGCGATCGATGCTTGCATGATGCCCAAACATAATTCATCATACGAATACAAAAGGCGTTGTCTACGCCACAATCAACCCATTGGAGAGTTTATGGGCCGTCTCGAAGGCAAGATCGCACTGGTGACCGCAGCGGGCCAGGGCATCGGCCGGGCCACCGCCGAAGCGTTCGTGCGCGAAGGTGCGCGGGTGATCGCCACCGATGTCCGCGCCGAGGCGCTGGAGGGACTCGAAGGCGCCGAGACGCGTCAGCTCGACGTGACGAACAAGGATGAGGTGCGCGCGATCGCCGCCGATTATCCCGAACTGAATATCCTCTATAACTGCGCGGGCTTCGTCCATGCCGGCACGATCCTGGAGTGTGACGAGGATGCGTGGGAATTCTCCCAGTCGCTCAACGTCACCGCGCAATACCGGATGATCCGCGCCGTCCTGCCCAACATGATCGCGCGCGGCGGCGGATCGATCATCAACATGTCGTCGGTCTGTTCGAGCATCAAGGCGGTGCCCAACCGCTTTGCCTATGGCGCGACCAAGGCAGCGGTGATCGGCCTGACCAAGTCGGTTGCGATCGACTATGTGACCAAGGGCATCCGCTGCAACGCGATCTGCCCCGGCACGGTCGAGACGCCGTCGCTGATCCAGCGGCTGCACGACACCGGCGATTTCGAAAAGGCCTATGCCGAATTCACCGCGCGGCAGGCGATGGGCCGGTTCGGCCGGACCAGCGAGCTGGCAGCGCTGGCCGTCTACCTCGCCAGCGACGAAAGCGCCTTCACCACCGGCACCGTCAATGTGATCGACGGCGGCTGGGTGAACTGAATCGAGACCAGCCCGCTGGACCTGACCCTACCCGTCACCCCGACCGAAGCGCCGGGGTCCACCGGGATGCCAGGGAAGGGGCAAGAGGCGTAAGGCCTGAGCAGCGAGGCGAACTAGACCCCGGCACAAGGCCGGGGTGACGAGAATAGGGAGAGCGTCCTGATGATTGCCAATGCCGCCCGCCGCCTCACACTGGCCGCCGCCCTTCTTTGCGCCTCCACCGCGATGGCGCAGGTAACGGTGCATGTTGCGCCGGGTGGCGACGACCGCAATCCGGGGACGCAGGCCAAGCCCGTCCGGACGCTGGAGCGGGCGCAGGTTCTGGTGCGCGCGAGCAGCGGCAAGGACGACGTCACCGTCCTGCTCGCCGACGGTACCTACAAGCTGAGCAAGCCGCTGGTCTTCCGCCGCGCCGATGGCGGGTTGAACGGGAAGAAGGTGGAGTGGCGCGCGGCCGAGGGCGCCAAGCCGGTCATCTCGTCGGGAATCGAAGTCACTGGCTTCGCGCTGCATGACGAAAAGGAGCGGATCTATGTCGCTGCAACCCCCAAGGGGCTCGACACCCGCCAGATCTGGGTCAACGGCACCGTCGCCGAGCGGCCGTGGATCGAGCTGCGCGCGTCCGACGTGAAGTTCGGCCCGACCGGGTTCGAGATCGTCAATCCGAAGTATGACTATGTCGGCAAGCTCGCCCGGCCCGACCGGCTCGAGCTGGAAGCAACCGGCTTCTTTACCGACCGGTACTCGCCGGTGAAGTCGATCAGCGGCACGACCGTGACGATGCAGCAGCCCGCCTGGGACAACAACACCTGGGGCTATGACACGGTCAGCAAGCCGATCTTCCCCGACGATTCGCGGCTGTTCCTGGTCAATGCGCTGGAGTTCATCGGCAAGACCAACGACTGGCATGCGCGCTATCACCAATGGGTGATCGAGCCCGAGGCCGGCAAGCTCTACCTGCGCGCGGGGATCGACGAGGATATCAAGGACCTGAAGGTCGTGGTGCCGACGCTGGAGACTCTGGTGTCGATCAGCGGCACGCCTGCCGCGCCGGTCGAGCGGCTGTCGTTCCGCGGCCTGACCTTCGCGCACACGTCGTGGATGGGGCCGAGCAAGCCGACCGGCTACGCCAACCAGCAGAGCGGCGCATACCTCAGCGACGTCTCACCGATCCGGCCCAAGGATGCGTGGGACAAATGCGGCTGGGGCTGTGTCGAGTTCGAATCGATGCGCCTCAAATGGCACCAGATGCCCGCCGCGGTGCAGGTTTCGGCGGCACGCGAGATAAGCTTCGAAGGCAACAACTTCACCCAGCTCGGCCAGATCGCGCTCGGTATCGGCAATGAGCCAACCGCGCACCTGACCGGCGTCGGCCTTGCAACTGACGGCATCCGGGTGTCGCGCAACCGCTTCTCGATCCTGTCGGGCGGGGCGATCATGGCGGGCGGGGTGCGCACCGATGCGCACCACCCGACCGACCCCAACCTCATCAACCGCAACCTGGTGATCGAGGACAACACGGTCGTCACCGTCAGTCAGGATTACAAGGACAATGCCGCGATCCTGACGACGTACATCGACGGTGCGGCGATCCGGCACAACGACATCAGCGACGCGCCGTACGATGCGATCGCGGTCGGCTGGGGCTGGGGGTATAACGACGCGGGCGGCAACCCGAACTACGACGAGAAGCAGAAGGGCTACGTCCACAACCCCAAATTCACGACGCCCACGACGCTGCGCAACACTCTGGTCGAGGGCAATCGCATCCATGGCGTGAAGCTGTGGTACGAGGATGGCGGGGCGATCTACAATCTGTCGGCCAACCCGAACTCGATCATCCGCAACAACCATATCTTCGACATCTCGAACCGGATCGGGATCTATCTGGACGAGGGCAGCAAGCACTTCACCGTCACCGGCAACGTCGTCGAAACCGGGGGCAAGTGGCTCAACATCAACACCGCGGGCGGCATGTTCCGGCGCAAGATCTCGACCGACAATCGGGCTGCAGGCAACTGGCATAACTCGATGTCGACCGGTGGCCGCTGGCTGCCCGAGATCGGCAATGATGCGCGCGGCAATTTCCTTGTCCCCGACCGCGACTGGCCGGCCGATGCGCGCAAGGTGATCGAGGCGGCGGGCCCGCGGGACTGAGGCATCGACGGTACAGCGTGCCTTTCCGTCATCCCGGCCTTGTGCCGGGATCCACGGCATCCCGGTCGCTGCCCTTGAGCCTCTTGTCCACCGCCCGCCTCCCGGTGGATCCCGGCACAAGCCGGGATGACGATGGAGTGAAGGAGCACGCATGATCCTGAACAGCCTGATCGCATTTGCCATGCTCTCAGCGCAGGCGGTCACCCCCTCGCCACCACGCGATCCGCGCAACTGGCCGGCGCCGGTGATGGACACCGCCCCGCCCAAGCTCCCGAAGCTGCGGCCGGGCGCGGTGCTGGTGCTGTCCAAGACCAACGGCTTTCGCGATCCCGAACAGATCGACGCGGCGAAACAGGTGCTCACCGATCTGGTCCGCCAGCAGGGCCGCGACCTGCTCGAGACCGAGAATGCGGCGGTAATGAACCCGCGTGATCTCGCGAAATTCTCGACCGTGGTGTTCAACAGCACCAGCGGCAACATCTTCGACGAAAGCCAGCGCGCGGCGTTCAAGACATGGGTCGAGCGCGGCGGGGGCGTGGTTCTGCTCCACGGCGCGGGCGGCGATCCGAGCTATGACTGGAAATGGTGGCCGGAAGTGCTGATCGGCGCGCAGTTCATCGGCCACACCGGTCGGCCCAAACAATTCCAGCAGGCGACGATCGAGGTGATCGACCGCGACCATCCGGCGATGCGCCGCCTGCCCGAAAAATGGGTGCGGACCGAGGAATGGTATTCGTTCGACCGGATCCCGAGCGGCCAAGGCACCCGCATCCTCGCGACGGTCGACGAGACGACCTACGAACCCTTTCCCGAGCGCGTACGGATGGGCAAGCCCCACCCCGTGATCTGGAGCCGCTGCCTCGGCAAGGGCCGGATGATCTTCTCCTCGCTCGGCCACAAGGCGGAGACCTATGCCGAGCCCCTGCACCAGTGGCTGATCGGCGACGCGATCCGCTGGGCATCGCGCAAGGGCTGCTAGCGCCAGCCGGCGTCGCGCGCCGCCTTCTCGGCAGCGGCGTCGAGCGGGTCGCCCGCCATCATCGTCTGCGCATCGGCCATCATCGCAGCGGCGGGTGATCCGGCCTGGCGATAGGCGCCGCTCTGTTGCGAGACGCCGCCATAGAGCCGCTCGATCCGCCAATCCTTGCCCTGCGCACACGCGATGCCACCGGTCGCGCCCGTCTCGAAGCTGCGGCACCAGCGTTGCGCGCCGTCGCGAAAGGTGACGCCGACGCGGACCGGCGCATCGGGCGCCTGCGCCGAAGCGAGCTGGGTGCCCAGCGCCTTCGCAACCTCGCCGCGCGCAATCGCCGCGCCGTCACGCATCGCGACGCCACCGGGATCTCGCGGGAACAGCAACGGCCCGGCAAACAGCCCCGCGACCAGGCTGGCGGCGACCGCGCCCATCCACAGCGGGCGTTCGCGCCGCACGGGTTTTGAGGCGAGCGGAACGACCTTTACAGCGTCGCGCAGGATCGTTTCGACAGCGGGCGGGACCGGCGCCGCGGCGACAGGATCGAACGCAGCACGAAGCGAGGCCGCGAGCCGGCGATGCTGTTCGACGTGCCCGGCGAGCGCAGGGTCGGCCGCAATCGCTTTTTCGACACGCTTCGCGGTGATCGGATCGAGCTCGCCATCGGCATAGGCCATGAGCGTTTCGGGATCGATCGTCATGCCGCTTCTCCCAGCCTTACCATCAGCGCCTCGCGCCCGCGCACGAGCCGCGAGGTGAGCGTGCCCATCGGGATGTCGAGAATCTCGGCGGCCTCCTTATAGGCGAATCCCTCGATCACCACGAGCGCGACCGCCTCGCGCTGTTCGGGCGGAAGGGTGCGCATCGCCTGCGCGACCTTGCCAAGTTCGACCGCCATTTCCTGGCCGCCAGCGCTGCCGATCGCCTCGCCCGCCTCGGGCGGGACGAAGGTCTCGCCGCGGCGCGTTTCGGCGCGAACGGTGTCGATCCACAGATTGCGCATCAATCGGTACATCCAGCTATCCAGTCGCGTTCCCGGCTCCCACTGGCCGCGCTTTATCAGCGCACGCTCGACCGACGCCTGCAGCAGATCGTCGGCATCCGCCGCGCTGCGGGCAAGCGCATGGGCGAAGCGGCGCAGCCGCGGCAGATGATCCAGCAGTTCGTCCTCGAAAGCCAATCGGTGAAAGCCTTGTTGTCTGCCGGGATGAAACGGACGTCACCGCACGTTTCATCCAGCATGACGCAGAAAATTCGCAAGTCTAGGATGCAGGCCATGGGGTTCGTACGCATCGTCACCGGAGGACTGCTCCTGCTCGCGCCCGTCGCGAGCGCCCAGCTGCTCCCGCAGCTGCCATCAATGCCCCCGGTTGGCGGCGTGGTGGATCGCGTGACCGGGACGGTCGGCGATCTCGAGCGCACGCTGGACGATGCGCGGTCACTGGCGAGGCAGCAGGTCGAGCGGACGCGTGGTCTGGTCCGCCTCCATCCCGACCGCATCGCGATCGATCCCGATGGCAATGCGGTGCGCGCGGGTGAGCTGGTGATGCTCGACCCCGACCGCGCGGCGATCGACGCGGCGGCAGCACGCGGGTTCCGGCTGATCGAACAGGTCGAGCTGGATGGGCTGGGCATCGGCTATGCCCGGTTCGAAACGCCGCGTGACATGGCGATCGGCCGGGCGCTGCGCGAATTGCGCAAGGTCGCCGGCCAACGCGAGATTAGCGCCGATCCGCTCTATTTCACCAGCAGCAGCGCGGTAGCGCCTGCGACCGCAGCCCCCGCTCCGGCACAGGCCGGAACCGCAGCACGGATCGGGATCATCGACGGTGGAGTGCCGCCGGGCACGGCGGCGGTCGCCGCACAACAGGGCTTCGCTGCCGGAGCGCCCCGCGCGAACGATCATGCCGCGGCCATCGCCTCACTGCTTTCCGGCAGCAATAGTGTCCGCGCGAGCGCGCCGGGCGCGCGGCTGCATGTCGCCGACATCTATGGCACCGACCCCGCTGGGGGTAACGCCGCAGCGCTCGCGCAGGCACTGGCATGGATGGTGCGCCAGAAGGTGCCGGTGGTGGTGGTAAGCCTGACCGGTCCGCCCAACCCGCTGCTTGCGCGCGTCGTCGCGGCGGCGCGGCGGCTGGGAACGGTGGTGGTCGCGGCAGTGGGCAATGACGGTCCCGCCGCCCCGCCCGCTTACCCCGCCTCCTACCCTCAGGCGATTGCCGTCACCGGCGTGGACGCACGCGCACGGCCGCTGATCGAGGCCGGGCGCGCGCTCAGGCTCGACTATGCCGCGCCAGGCGCGGACCTGCTGGCCGCGGTCGCGTCGGGCAAGGCGCAGCGCGTGCGCGGCACCTCCTATGCCCCGCCCTTCGTCGCAGCGCGGCTGTCGGCGCATCTGGGCAGCGGCGGGATCGAAGCGGCAATTCGCGGGCTCGACAGCGAGGCGCGTGACCTGGGCAAGCGTGGTGCCGACAAGCAGTTCGGCCGCGGGCTGGTCTGCGGCGAATGCGCCACGCGGCCCCGCTGAACCTTTTCGGGGATTAAACCCGCCGCCGCATCCGTTCCCCTTTCGAAGCGCGCCGCAAAGCCCGGTGCGCGACGAAGGAGGAAGCGATGAAGACCCTGTTTCTTTCGGCCGCCGCGGTCGCGGCCCTGACCCTCTCGGCCCCTGCCTCGGCCCAGCTGCTGGGCGGCGGCCTCACCGGCGGACTGGGCGGCCAGCTCGGCGGAACGCTCAGCCGCCCGGCCGGCGGCATGCTCGACCGTCCGATCAGCCGTCCGCTCGAACGCGTTCCGCTCGACCGGCTCGACGCGCCGGTGGAGCAGACGACCCGCGCCGCCAAGCGTGCCAGCGGCTCGGCCGAAGTCGAGCGCAGCATCGACCGCCGCAGCGGCAAGGCCAGCGCGAGCGGCCGCGCCGATGGTGGCATCGGCGGCGCGCTCGACCATCAGACCAGCACGCTTGGCCGCAGCACCGGCCTGTCGGGCAGCGGTGACGCGTCCGGCAGCGCATCGGGTGGCGCATCCGCCGACCTGGTCGGCACCGACGATGTCCGTGGCGCCGCCACCGGGCTGCGCAATCGCGCAGGCAACGCCGTCGGCACGGCGCGCGGCACCGCTACCGGCGCAGTTGAGCGTACGCGCACCGCGGCGGATGGCGCGCGCGGTGCGCTCGGCAATGCCGGGAGCCTCGGCGGCACCCTTGCCGGCAGCGGATCGGGCAGCGGTTCTGCCGGCGGATCGGCCGGAGGCGGCAGCGCGTCGGGTTATGGCTCCGCCGACGGCGCCGGCATGATCTCGACCGCCGCGGCCAATCCGGCCGCCGCGCTCGAACCGGGCGCGCGGGTCGAGGATGCGCGCGGCCGGCTGATTGGCAAGCTCCAGCAGGTCAACCGCAATGCACGCGGTCGGATCGAATCGCTCGATGTGCTGGTCGGCCGCAAGGTGGCGACACTGCCCGCCGGCAACTTCAGCGCCAGCGGCGACGTGCTCGTCTCGGCGATGAGCAAGGGCGAAGTGAAGGATGCCGCGGAAGACGGCAGCAACTGAGCGGCTCCCCTGCCGTAACTGGTGCGCCCGGCCATCCCCCGGCCGGGCGCGCCCTTGTCAGGTCCGGATCGCCAGCGATCCGACCGCGATGTTGCGGCTGCCCGCGCCGGTGCGCACCGCGGCGTCGCGCGGTTTGGGCGAAGTGAGGCGATCGATCACCACGCCATCGACATTCTCCAGCGCCACCGTGGGCCGCGCATCGGGCACTACCGTGTCGAAGCCACAATCGGTGACGCTCAGGTTCCGGACATGCCGTGCGAACAGGCCATGCGCGGGAAGCGTTCCCATGAAGCTCGGTTCAAGGCTGGAGTTGCGGCGTTCGGGCACCTGCCGGTTCGCATCCGCCTCGGTTCCGCCACCCGCCGCGGTGACATGGACACCGCGAAAGCTCACATCCTCGATGACCCCGTCCGGGATGCCGACCACGCCGCAGGGATACTCCGTCCGCGCGCCCGACACCTGGATGTCGGTGAAGCGCACGCGGCGCACCTTGGCGACCCCTGCCCCCTTGGGCGCGCGGTTACGCGCCGAGAGGCGGAGAAAGATCGGGTGGTTGACCGGGTTGACGAGGTTGATGTCGCGGAAGGTGACATCCTCCAGCACCCCGCCGTCGATCGCGCCGAGCTGAAGCCCGCGCGAATTCTCGCACACGCAATCAGCGATGAGGATGTTGCGGAAACCCGCGATACTGTCGGTACCCAGCTTGATCCGGCCGAGCACCCCGACCTTGTCCGGAGCGAGATAGGGCGACTTCTGGTACGTCCCGTCGAGGACGGTACCGAGCAGATAGCCGCTGGTCTTGCAGCCGATCACCTGCACATCCTCGCACAAGCGCGCTTCCTGCAGCCCGTAGCTGCTCTTCAGGCAGATGGCGTCGTCCTTGGGCGCGTTGACCACGCAATGGGTGACGCGCACGTCGCGGCAGCAGTCGAGGTCGATGCCGTCACGGTCGGTGTCCACCGTCAGCCCGTCGATGCGGACATTGGTGCAGCCCATTGCATAGCAGGCGAAATGCCCGCCCTGCAGGATCGAGAAGTCCTTGAGCAGGACGTTGCGGCAGCGGATCAGGCCGATCGCCTTGTTGCCGCGGCCCTCATACTTCATCTCCTCGGGATTGGCACGGCGCGCGGCATCGGCGCTCAGCCCGCGCTCCTTCGGCGATTTCCAGCCCGGGATGCCATGCCAGCCCTGTGGCGGCCCCTCGCGATCGAGTCCAAGGCCGTGGATCAGGCCATGGCCGATGATCGCGACGTCGCTGACCCCGTCACCGTAGATCAGGCTGTTGTGGAAATGGGCGAGGCCATAATCGACAAACTGCTCCTCCCACACACCCTCGGGCAGATCATATTGTCCCCTGTGCCGGTCGGGGCTCGCAGCCTCGATCACTGATCCGGGGCTGAGGACGAGCGTGATGTGGCTCTTCAGCCGGATCGAGAAGCAGAGATAGCGGCCGGGCGGGACGACGATCGTGCCGCCGCCCTTGGCGCTCGCCGCCTCGATCGCGCGGTTGAAGGCGGGGGAATCGATCGCCTTGCCGTCGCCCTTCGCGCCATAGTCGCGGACATTGTGGAAGCCGGTGAGCGATCCGGTCGCGCGGACGGGGATTGCGCTGGCGGCGAATGCAGCGCCTGTTCCCAGCAATGCCGTTCTGCGGCTGAATTCGGCCCGTGCCTTGAGCAATGATCCTCTCCTGTCGCTGTTTATCATATGATGAATTAGCGGGGCGGGGATCACAAGCTGTAAGTCAGGTTTTACCGATCACCTCGCGATCGGGGTCAAGACGAAGCGTCAGATCGGCGCGGCCGGGCATCTCCTGCAGGATCGCCCGGGTGATGCGCTCATAATGCTGGACGAAGCGGGCGACCTGCGCGTCGGTCATCGCCAGCGCAGGATCGCGGCCCTGCGCGGCAAGGGCAGCGCGCAGCCCCGCCTCCTGTTGCGTGCGCCAGCCCTGCACGACCTCGAACCCCGGTGCGGCGAGCAGCACCAGCCGGTCGATGCGGGCGAACAGCGCCTGATAGGGGTCAGCCAGCGCGGCGTTGACCGCGCGGCGCCAGGCGCCGTCCGGGTCTTCGCTGCGCTCCAGGTCATTGACCGGTAAGGCAAGGTCCGCCTCGGCTTGCGCGGCCGCACCGACGCACCAGCCTTCGAAGATCAGCAGGTCGAGCGGGGCGTCGATCACTTCCCATTGCGCCTCGGGCATTGGTTCGTCGCTCGCCTTGTCGAAGCGCGGCAGGCGCACGGGCTGCCCCGCCTTCACCGCGTCGAGGATCGCACCGCCCAATGCGACATCATGGGTCAATGGCACGCCGCGGGTCGCGAGCAGCGGATGGATGTCGCGCGCGCGTTCGGCCCGCGCCGCCCTGCCGAGATAGAGATCATCGAGCGAGAGCGTCGCGGCGCGCACGCCGAGGCGATCGGCCAGGCCGCGCGCCAGGGTCGACTTGCCGCTGCCCTGCGATCCGCAGATGCCGAGGATCAGCGGGCGCTGGCCCAGCCAGCCCGGGACCGCCTGCGCGACGATCTCAAGCGACGCGGTCAAAGGGCTCCCGCCCCGCGAAGAAGGCATCGAGATTGTCGGCGACCTTCATCCCCATCGCTTCGCGCGTCTCCAGCGTAGCGGAGCCCAAATGGGGGAGCAGCACGGCGTTGGGAAGATCGGTCAGCGCCGCCTCCACCGCCGGTTCGCGCTCATACACGTCGAGCCCGGCGGCGGCGATGGTCCCGGCCTTCAGCGCGTCCGCCAGCGCCGCCTCGTCGATCAAGGTGCCGCGCCCAGTGTTCACCAGCACCGCGTCACGCTTCATTCGCTGCAACGCCGCGGCGTCGATCATGTGCCGGGTCGCCGCCCCGCCTGGCGCGTGGAGCGACACGACATCGGCTGCGCGCAACAGGCTGCCGAGTGTTGGGTGATAGGCGGCTTCGGGCACGTCGACCGCGCGGCTGCGGCTATGTACGATGACCTGCATCCCGAACGCCTTCGCCCGCTCGGCGACCGCGCGCGCGATGCGGCCATAGCCGACCAGCCCCAGCACCTTCCCGCGCAGCGAGCGGCCGAGCAGATGGGTGGGCCGCCAGCCGGTCCAGTCTCCGGCGCGCAACTCCCGCTCGCCCTCGCCCGCGCGGCGCGTGGCCATCAGGATCAGCGTCATCGCGATATCGGCGGTGGCGTCGGTCAGCACGTCCGGGGTGTTGGTGACCGCGATCCCGCCGGCCCGGGCCGCATCGAGATCGATATGCTCGAACCCGGCGCCGTAGTTGCCGATGATGCGGGCGCGACGACCTTCGGTCAGGATCACATCACGCGTGACCCGGTCGGTGACGGTCGGGCAGAGCGCGTCATGCTCGCACATCGCTTGTGCCAGCGCGGCAGCATCCATCGGCACATCGGTTTCGTTCAACGTCACGTCGTAGCTGGCGGCGAGGCGCGTCTCGACCGCCTCGGGCCAGCGGCGGGTGAGCAGGATCTTCGGCTTGGTCATGTGGCGAGCCTAGCGTCGCCGGAAGACAGGCGCACGCTTCTCGGCAAAGGCGGCGCGTCCTTCCTTCGCATCGTCGGTGGCGAAGCAGATCGCCTGAAGGTCGCGCTCATATTCGATCGCCTTTTCCCACGGCATGGTGTGGGCAGCGCGCAGGTTGAGCTTGGCGGTTTCCGCCGCGATCGGCGCGCGCGAGGCGATCGTTGCGGCGATCTCCTGCGCGCGGGCGAGCAGTGCGTCAGGCGCGACGACCTCGCTCACCAAGCCCCAGGCGAGCGCCTTGTCCGCATCGATCATGTCGCCGGTGAGCAGCATCAGCGCGGCGTTGGAGGCGCCCATCGAATAGGTCAGCCCCGCCGCCATCCCGCCCCCGCCGATCCAGCCGAGCTTGATCTCCGGCGCGGCGAAGCGGGCGTTGGTGGAGGCGATGCGGATATCGGCGGCCATCGCGGTCTCTAGCCCGCCGCCCAGCGCATAGCCGTTGACCGCGGCCACCACCGGCTTGCGGCAGGCGCGCAGCGCGTCGCAATAATCGTCGCGGTTGCGGAAATCCCACGGGGTCGCATAGCCGTCTAGCGTGGTGATGTCGGAGCCGGCCGAAAAGGCCTTTTCCCCCGTGCCGGTGATGACGACGCAGCGCACCGCGTCGCTGCTGTTGCACGCGTTGACGGCGGCGATCAGCGCGGCGGCCATCTCGGGCGTCAGCGCATTGAGCTTGGCCGGACGGTTGAGGGTGATGGTGGCGACATGGTCGGCCACGGTGAACAAGAGGTCGTCGGTCATGTCTCGGCTCCGGCCGGATGGTGGCTGCGATAGAGGGTTTCGAGGTCGTCCAGCACGGCATCGGCCCCGTCACCATCGAGCAGGGCGGCGCGGAGCCGTGTGGAGGCCATAGTCTGGAAGGCGATCGCCCCATCATGCCGCGGGCGCAGCAACGCGGCCTCGACCGTGGCGAGGGTCGCTGCGAAGAAGCCACCGGTGGCCGCGTTGACCGCATCGTCCTGCCACGCCGAACGGAGCGCGGGCTGTCCGTCATGCTGCGGGATGAAATCACGCTGCACCGGCCCGGACATCAGCCAGCGCAGATGATCGAGCAGTGCAGGCGTGACCTCGCACCGCTTCGACACACCGATCCCGGTGCCACCCAGCGTCGAGCCGATCCGGCCTGCGGGACCGGCGGGCGCATCGGCGAACCCCACTCCGCGGGTCGCATAGTTCACATAGCCATAGATGAGCGGACAGAGGTCGATCCCCTCACCGCGCTCGATCGCCCCGAGCATGGCAATCGGGTTGAGATCGCGCGCACGGCGGGTGGCCTCCCCGGTCAGCTCGGTCATCAGGGCATAGGCCTCGCGGGCAACGGCGCGATCCATGAAGCCATCGCGCGGCACGGCGGGTTCGAACCCCAGCGCGCCGCAGATCGACTGGAAGCTCAGGATCGCGTGCGGCCCGGCGAGCGAGAGCGCGACCGCGTGGTCCGCGGCAAAGGCCGGGAGTTGCGCCCATTCGAGCGGCGGCAGCGCCACGGTCTCGCGGCGGTACGCCATCACCTGAGTCGCCGCGTCGAGCGGGAGCGCCCAATGCTGGCCGGCATAGTGATAGCTGGTGAGCGAAGGGCCGGCGACCGCACCGCGCCACGCCGCGATCTCCTCGGCGCCGAACAGGTCCTCGACCGGGATCAGGCAATCGGCGGCGACCGCCTCGCCGACATGCGGGTGGTCGAGCACGACAAGGTCGTAGCGATCGCACAGATCGCCGATCGGATGCGATTCGAACCCTTCGAGCGGGTGCTTGTCCCAAACCAGAGAGAGCTCCGCCGCCTGCGCCGCGGCGGCGGCGAGCGCATTGTATCCGCGCGGATGATCCCAGGTCAGACCGCGATAGGTGGGACCGCTCATGCGTGCTGGCGCACCACGCCCGATTCGATCAGCGCCTCGATCGCGGCATCGTCCAGCCCGGCTTCACGCAGCAGTTCGCGGCTATGCTCGCCGACCAACGGCGCACCGCGTTCGACGGTCGAAGGCGTCTTCGAGAAGCGGATCGGGAAGCCCGGCGCCTTCACCCGGCCTTCGGTCGGGTGGTCATACTCGACGAAGGTGCCGTTGTGCCTGATCTGGGGATCGTCGACGAGGTCGGCATAGCCATAGACCGGCCCTGCCCAGATATCGCGCGCGCGCATCTCCTCCAGCCATGCAGCGCTGGTGCGCGCGGGCAAATGTTCCTTCACCTTGGCGAAGATCTGGTCGCGCAGCGCCCAGCTGTCGCGCTCGTCGTCCAGCCCGTCGAAGAACGAATCCTCGAACAGCTCACCGAGCTTCTTGAGCGAGGCCATGGCGACGGTGATGTAGCCGTCCTGCGTCGCGAACACGCCATAGGGTGCACGGATATAGCTGTGGGCATGCGGCTCCGCCGACCGCGCCTGTGGCTTCTCGCCGATAGTGAACACCGACAATTCCTGCATCTGGATCGTGGTGATCGCGTCGAGCATGTTGACCTGGACGAGCTGTCCCTCGCCTGTCCGCTCGCGGTGGAACAGCGCGGCGAGCGCGCCCTCGAACGCCGAATAGGCGGTGACGGCATCGACCAGATACTGTCCGGCGGCAGACGGCGGCGCGCCCTCCGCACCCGTCGACATCATCGCGCCCGACATGCCCTGCAGCAGCAGATCCTGCCCCGGGAAATTGCGGTACGGACCATCCTCGCCATAACCCGACATCGAAACGTAGATCAGGCGCGGATTGATCGCGCTGAGCGTCGCGTAATCCACCCCCAGCCGCTCGGCGACACCGGGTCGGTAGTTCTGGAGGAACACGTCGGCGTCCTTGACCAGCTCGAGCAGCAGCGCCTTGCCCTCGGGCGCCTTGAGGTCGACCGCGAGGCTGCGCTTGTTACGGTTGAGCGAGAGGAACGAGACGTTAATCTGGTTGCCATTGGCGCCGCCCGCCGACGCGTGGCGCTGCCACTCGCCGCTGGTCGGCTCGACCTTGACCACGTCGGCGCCCATGTCGCCCATGCGCTGTGCCGCGAACGGGCCGGCCATCGCGATCGAGCAGTCGAGCACGCGGATGCCGCTCAGGATATTGGTCACTTGGTCTTCCTCAATGCATATGCCAGCCGCCGTTCACGTGCAGCGTCTGACCGGTGACGAAACCGGACTCGTCGCTCGCGAAGAAGGCGATGGCGTTGGCGATGTCATGGGCGGTGCCGCGGCGCTTGATCGCCTGCGCGTCGAGCACCATGCGGTTATAGCCTTCGGGGTCGGGGTGGATCTTCTCGGCGTCGGTCGGGAAGGCCCCCGGCGCGATCGCGTTGACCGTCACGCCGTACGGCCCGAACTCGCGCGCCCAGGCACGGGTCAGGCCGACCAGCGCCATCTTCGAGGCGACATAGGGCGAGAGGTTCGCCCAGCCGCCGGACACGGTGATGCTGGAGACGTTGACGATCCGCCCGAAGCCCTTCTCGCGCATCCCGGGCAGCGCCGCCTGCACCGCGACGATGCCGGCGTCGACATTGACGCGCTGGACCGCCTGATGCTCCTCGATCGAATAGTCTTCGAACGGCTTGGACGGGTAGATCGCGGCGTTGTTGATCACGATGTCGAACCCGCCGATGTGACGCGCGAGCTGGTCGAGGGTCGAACGGAAACCGGCAAGGTCGGACAGGTCGGCGGTCGAGACGACGAGCTTGCCCGGCCCCTTGCCCTCGGCCGCGGCCTTGAGCGCTTCGACCTTGGCGAGATCGTTGTCGATCGCCACCACGGTCGCGCCGCGCTCGATCAGCAGCAGCGTGGTTTCGAGGCCAAGACCGCCCGCGGCGCCGGTGTAGAGGACAACCCGCTCCTTCACTTGCCGCCGCCGATCGGAGGGAAGTTACCCGAAGGGGCAGGATATTCGTCGGCGGGCTGGCGGGCGACGCCTTCGATCCGCTCCACGGCGTCGGCGACAGCGGCCGCATCGGGCAGGATGCGGAAGACGCTGTCGTAGCGCCGCGCCTCGCCATGCTCGAGCCAGATCAGCTCGCCGCGCTCGCGCGCGAAATCCTTGCCCATGACATGGTTGGTCGAAGGCTCGATCCCGACGGCATAATGACCGGCGTGCAGATTCTGCCATTCGTACATGGCGGGGAACTGGTCCTTGCGCGTCTCGACCTCGAAGCCGAAGCCGATCGCTTCATTGACCACCGCCACATTGACCTTGCCGTCCGCATCGGCGGCCATGTCGTGCTGCCAGACCTGCTCGTGGAAGTTGACGATCGGCGCGGGGAAAGTGCGGTAGCCGGTCTTCTGGTCGCGATACTTGGCTTCGTGCGCCGCCCAGATCACGTCGCGGACCGGGGCAACGTAGCGCGATCCCTCTGCCACCACCGGATGGCTGACGTTGATATGATAGCAGTACATGTGCGGCGTCCGGTAGAAACCGTGATTGACGACGCGGTCGTGCAGCCGGATCTCGTCGCCACCGACATCCGCCTCGATCCGACGAATGAGGTGAAGGTCTTCACCAAACACCGTCGATTGCTGGACGACGCCCTCGGCCCAGAGGACGCAGCGGTCGCCTTCCCAGCTTTCGCCATAGCCGGTCAGCCGCGCGGGAATGGTGCCGATGCGGCCGTGGAGCGAAGACGACACCTTCTCGCGCGGGCCGTAATGATAATGGCCGGCGGGGTCGTCGTGCATGAACAGCACATGGTCGAGCCCGCAAGTGATGAGCAGGCCCGACATCGACCGGAACCAGCCAAGCCCGCCCTCGCCCTCGTAATCGTGCAGGCCCGGATGGCGGAAGCCCGCGGGCGAGTGCCAGCCGACCGCGCGGCCATTATGCTCGCACTCGGCGATGTCCATCGCGCGGTCGATCAGGACCGTGAAGCGCAGGCCGCTGCCGGTGCGGAACTCCAGCTGGCGCACCCCGCGCTCGACCCCGTCGCCCAGCGTCGAGAGGCGCACCCCTGCAAATTGCGAGAGCGAACCCGATCGCGCCGCCAGGTCGCGCCGGTTAAGAGTCTCGCCATAGAGCCTTGGCACCATCCCGCTCCATCATCATATTGTACGATGTATGATGTTTAGGGCAGGATAGCGCTTTGCGTCAATCGACGTTCCGGAGAATCCGCCTATGCCGCTCGCCCGCCGTTGCTTTGCCGTCGATCTGCACGACGATCCGGGGCTGATCGCCGCCTATCGCCGCTGGCATGAACCCGGCGGTCCGCCGGCGGCGGTCAATGCCGCGATCCGCGCCGACGGAGTCGAGTCGCTGGAGATCTGGCTGGTGGGCGACCGGATGTTCATGCTGATGGAGCAGGACACGGAGAAGGCGCCGGATCCCGAAACCAAGCGCGCCCGCGACGCCGCGAATCCGGAAGTCGCAGCGTGGGACAAGTTGATGGCGAGCTTCCAGAAGCCGATGCCGTTCGCGCCGGGGCAGACCTGGGTCGAGATGGAGCGGATCTACGCGCTGAGCGAGCAGCCCTAGCCTCGCGGCTGCGCCCGGCGCTTTTCCCACGATCCGGCGATATGCTCGCGCATCGCGGCCGCCGCACGGTCGGGGTCGCGCGCGGCGATCGCCTCATAGACCTTGCGGTGCGCGGCGTGGGTCAGCTTGACGTGCTCGACGCTGAGCTTGCCCGAATAGCCGTGCGTGCGCAGCGCTTCGGACTGGATGCCGTCGATGATCGCCTTGCTCAGCCGATCGCCCGACATATCCATGATGATGTCGTGGAAGCGCAGATCCTCGACCACATAGGCCGAGGGCATCGTCACCAGCGTTTCCAGCTTGTCGATCTGGGCGGCGAGTTCGGCGACTGTTTCGGACGTGGCATTCGCGGCCGCCTTCGCCGCCATCGCGGATTCGAGCAGGGTGCGGACCTCCGACAGATTGTCGAGATAGCGCAGCCCGTCCTCGCCCTGGAACAGCGCGGACAGGATCATCGGATCGAGCATGTTCCACGCGCGGCTGCCGCGCACGATCGTGCCCCGCCCTTGCTGCGAGACGACCAGCCCCTTCTCGGTCAGCGCCGTCGTCGCCTCGCGCACCACGGTGCGGCTGACGTCGTACATCTCGCACAGCATGTTCTCAGGCGGCAGCGCAGTACCGACCGGATAGGTGCCCATGACGATCGCATTGACCAGATCCTCGACCACCGCGGTCGACAGGCGCGGGCGTCGGCGGACCCGCTGATGCGCGGCCGTTGCTTCGCTGTTCATTCGCCTGCCTCGCTCACCCGGTTCACTTCCCAATCGTTCTTGTACGCCCTCGTCCAGAAAGGGTGAAGCCGGAAAGCCCGATCCGTCAAGGGCTTGCAGTTCCGTGGGTTTGAGGTTTGCGGGGGCTTGCGGATTTGGAAAGATAATACATACTATGTTTCGACAAGCGGGCACGGACTGCCCGGCATAGGGGCGTCACCAAGCATGAAGATCACCGGATATCGCAGCCTGACAACGACCCATGACTGGGGACGTCCGGTGGGCGACGTCAACGGTGTCGTCCAGAGCGGCGTGACCGAGGTGCCGATCCTCCTGCTCGAAACCGATGGCGGCCTCACCGGCGTCGGACTCGGCCAGCATGTCGATATCGCCCGCGTCTTTCCCGCGGTGGAGGGGCAGGATCCGCGCGCGGTGACCGCGCTCTACGATTCGATGCTGGCGCATGTGTTCAAGAGCGGCCACGCCGGCGCGACCTATGGCGCGATCGCCGCGGTCGACATGGCGCTGTGGGACCTCAAGGCCAAGATGGCGGACGAGCCGCTGTGGCGCACGCTCGGCGCGCTCGACCGGTTCGTGCCCGGCTATGCCTCGGGCCTGTGCTATGGCCTGTCCGACGACGCCTTCGCCGCGCATTATCGCGACTGGGCCGCGCGCGGCTTCACCTCCGCCAAGATCAAGGGCGGCCGCGACACGGCGCGCGACATCGACAGGCTGCTGACCGCGCGCGACATCCTGTCGGTCAATACGTCACGGCCCGCGATGATGCTCGACGTCAACGAGGTGTGGAACGTCAAGCAGGCGGTACGCCACCTCGCCGAGATCGAGGCGAAGCTCGACCTCACCTGGATCGAGGAGCCGGTGCGGCGCTGGGACGCCGAAGGCCATGCCCGCATCTCGCGCGCCTGCCGCGCCGCGGTGGCGACGGGCGAGAATCTGACCGGGCTCGACCAGTTCACGCCGCTGTTCGATGCTCGGGCGGTGGACGTCGTCCAGACCGGCAGCGTCTGGGGCATCACCCATTTCCTGCGCGTCGCGACCGCGGCGCACGCCCGCAATCTTCCCGTCTCCCCGGTCGGCTACAACGCCAACCCGGTGGCGCACGCCGCCGCGGCGATGCCCAACATGATCGGGATCGAAGTGCAGGACTGGAATGCGCCCAAGGGCCTGAAAGTGGACCAGCTCGTCACCGATGGCGGCATCCGCCTGGGCGATGCGCCGGGGCTCGGGATCGAGATCGACGAGGCCGCGCTTGCCAATGGCGCCGCACCGGGCTGGAACAGCAGCGGCGGGCCGCATCGCCGCCCGCGCCACGCGGGGCTGCGGCTCGTGCCCGACGGTCCGCAAGCGGCCGAGTAAGAACCGACAGAAGCAGAAGAAGCGATCACCGGAGAGACCATGGCCAGCGCCGCCGACACCAACCCCGCATACGTGCTCGGGCCGCAGCGGACGAAGCTGCAGCTGTCGCTGATGGTCAATTTCTTCCTGCTCATGGCGCTCTACAGCGGCGTGCTCGGCGTGCTGCTGCCCAACCAGATCGCCGAGCTGGACGAAGGGTCGAAGGCCAACAACCTCGCGCTGATCTTCTTCATCACCTCGATCTTCTCGACGCTGACCACACCGATCGCGGGCGCGCTTTCTGACCGCACGCGCAGCCGCTGGGGGCGCCGCTCGCCCTGGATCGCAATCGCCTCGCTGATCGGATCGGCAGCGCTGTTCGGCGTGTCGTGGATGACCAGCTTCTGGTCGCTGATGGTGCTGTGGGTGATGGCGGCGGTCGCCTATAATTCGATGCAGCCGGCGATGACGACCTTGATCGCCGATCGCTTCGCACCCGAAACGCGCGGCGCGGTCAGCGGCATTGTCGGCGCCGGAATGACCGCGGGGCTGACCGCAGGCACGGTCGTCGCGGGCTATCTCGCTGGAGAACGCGCGCTTGCCTATGGCCTGTTCGCGGGCGCCATCGCCGCCTCGTGCCTCGCCTTCGTCGCGATCAACCGCGAGCCGCCAAGCGACCATCTGCCGCACCGCGTGATGCGCTGGGGCGAGTTCCTCAAGGGCTTCTGGATCTCCCCGCGCGAGCACCCCGACTTCGCCTGGGCGTTCGCCAGCCGCTTCTTCATCTATATGGGATATCAGGCGGTTGCGGCGTATCTGCTCTATATCCTGCGCGACTATATCGGCCTCGGCAACGACGCGTCGAACATCGCCATCGCCAACATGGCGATCATCACCCTGATTTGTCTCGTCGCCTCCTCGCTCATCTCGGGCTGGCTTTCGGACAGGTATCAGGCGCGCAAGCCGTTCGTGATCCTGGGCAGCCTGATCATGGGCTGCGCGATGGTCGCCCCGCTCGCCGCGCCCAGCATGCAGGGCATGTGGGCCTATGCCGCGATCATCGGGGTCGGATACGGCATGTTCATGTCGATCGACATGGCACTGATGACCCAGGTGCTGCCCAAGAGCGCGCTGGGCGACGAGGGCAAAGATCTCGGCATCCTGACCACCGCGGTGAACATTCCCCAGATCATCAGCCCCGTCATGGCGGCGGGGCTGCTGTACCTGTTCGCCGGCGACTACCGCGCGATCTTCTGGGCAGCAGTGATCTTCGTGTTCGGCTCGGCGCTGTGCGTGCTGCCGATCCGCGGAGTGCGCTGAGCGCCAACTTATAATACATATTATGATAATTTGACATACGGATTGGCTTGCGTCATTCTGACGTCAAATAACGATCTCCAAGGAGGGGAAGATGAAGTTTCGCCGTGCCCTGTTGCTGTGTGCTGTTGCCGGAGGCGCATTGACGCTGGCCCAGCCCGCCCTTGCGCAGGACGCGCCCCCGACCGAGGAAGCCCCGCCCGCGGAAGAGGAAATCCTGGTCACCGGTATCCGCGCTTCGGAGCGCGCCGCGATCGACATCAAGCGCAACGCAGTCGCGGTGGTCGACTCGATCGTTGCCGAGGATCTGGGCAAGCTGCCCGACCAGAATGTCGCCGAATCGCTCCAGCGCGTCACCGGCGTCACGATCGAACGCAACCGCGGCGAGGGCCGCTACGTCACCGTCCGCGGCTTCGGCCCCAAGTTCAACGCGGTCACCGTCAACGGCCGCACGCTCGCGACCGACAATAACGGCCGCGAATTCTCGTTCGACGTGATCCCCTCCGAAATCATCTCGGGCGCCGACGTGTTCAAGTCGCCCCAGGCGAACTTCAACGGATCGTCGATCGGCGCGACGGTGGACGTGAAGACGCTCCGCCCGCTCGACCAGAAGCAGGGCTTCAAGTTCGCCGCCGCCGGGACCGCGATGTGGTCCGAGATTGCGGACAGCTGGAACCCCGAATTTTCGGGCGTGGCGAGCTGGAAGAACGAATCCGGCACCTTCGGCATCGCGCTTGCGGGCGTCTATTCCGAGCAGGACAACCGGATCGACGAATTCACCATCGGCGCGGGTCATGTGAAGCGCTCGGCCGGCGATTCCTACTACAACCTCGCCGGGGTTTCGCGCGGCCGCATCGGCGCGGGCGTGCAGAATTTCAGCGGCGTCTCGATGCCGTCGAACCTTTCGCCCTTCTTCTTCGAACGCAACCTCAAGCGCTGGGCGGTCAACGGCTCCGTCCAGATGCGGCCGAGCGACACGCTCACCGTGACGATCGACACGCTCTATTCGAGCGCGCGCTTCCGCGAGCAGCAGACCGGCCTTGCCTATGACTTCGCCGGCGGCATTCTCGCCGAACAGGTCGTGCAGGGCGGCAGCGTCGTGGGCGGCGTCCAGACCGGCGGCGAGGCGGTGTACCAGCGCTATACCGGCGGCTTTGTCGACCAGATCATCCAGTATGACGATCGCAACGTGACCACCGACCAGTTCGGCATCAATGTCGACTGGCGGCCGACCGACACGCTGCGCGTCCGCCTCGACGGCTCGCTCTCCGACGCGCGTCGCCGCGGCAAGGAGAACAACCTCTTCACGACGATCCGCCGCAAGAATGTCGACATGTGGTTCGACCGGCGCAGCGGCAGCCCGATCTACGACTACGGCTTCACCAGCCCCAACTACGCCAATGCGGCGACCAATCCGCAGGGCGTCACCGCGCATTATTACATCTGGGGTGGCGGATCGAATATCGACGACGAGATCGAGGAATATAAGGCCGACATCGAGTGGAAGCCGGGCAACGGCAATCTGACGCTCTATGCCGGCGCGCTCGCGCAGAGCCGCATCAAGACGATCACCGCGGACGAGACGCCGTTCGGCGAGCAGTGCACCTATTGCGACTCCAACCGCGCGCTGCCGCAGTCGCTGTTCTCGCCCACCGATCGCTATTTCTTCTCCGGCGGCGGCGGCAACATCATCCGCGACTGGCTGATCTACAGCCCGCAGGAAATGATCCGCACGATCGATCAGTTCGCGACGCAGGACGGCAAGACGTTCAACCCCGGGGTCTTCTCGCCCTCCGCCTCGTCGGTGGTGAACGAGAAGGTCAAGGCCGCCTATGCGATGGCTGCGTGGCAGGGGCAGCTGGGCGGCATGGACCTCGCGGTCAATGTCGGCCTGCGCTACGAGGACACCGACTATACTTCGTCGGGCGCATCGCGGCAGGTGCTGAGCGCGCGGCCGACCGGCGGCGGACAGAACACCATCGTCGTGTCGCCCGTCCAGCCGATCAGCTTCCGCGGCAAATATCATGACTGGCTGCCCTCGCTTAACGCACGCCTGAGCGTCACCGACGACTTCATCCTGCGCTTCGCCGCGTCGAAGGTGCTGACCCGCCCGACCCTGTCGGACCTGTCGCCGCGCCAGACGATCCAGACCAACCCGGGCAACGAGACGATCCGCCG
>Ga0247823_10000510_pt1 | contig 32793 bp, 21 predicted proteins | sample 13C_PalmiticAcid_2_FD_192426 | JGI IMG/M metagenome (GOLD analysis project Ga0247823, IMG submission 192426) | Soil microbial communities from agricultural site in Penn Yan, New York, United States - 13C_PalmiticAcid_Day30 | ecosystem: Environmental > Terrestrial > Soil > Agricultural land...
TCGAATGGCGGCAACATCCTGAGCTTCGACGGCACCGGCGCCGGAACGTTGACCGTCAGCCAGCTTGCCAACCTGACCGTCAACCACACGACGGAAACCGGCGGCTTCGTCTTCTCCGACGTGGCGTTCGATTCCGACACCGTCACAGCCGGCCTCCAGGCGGTGAATGCCGGCGCGCTGACGCTCGGCACGACGGGCGCGCGCATCACCGGCGATGGCCTGAGCCTGACCAACGTCACTGGCACGCTGAACTTCAGCAACCTCAACATCGCGAACAATGGCGGCACCGGCCTGATCGTCGCCAATTCGAAACTGAACAATTTCACGCTGGGAACCACCGGCGGCGCGATCGACACCACCAACGGCACCGCGATCAACCTCGACCCGCTGACGATCAACATGGTGCTGAACTCGGTCAACGCGAGCGGCGGCGCCTATGGCATCCTGCTCGATCAGGTGCTCGGCAACTTCACCGTTACCGGTGCGGTCAACGTCACCGGTGCGACCGACACCGCAATCGCGGTGCGCGACAACACGGCGCTGGGCGTGCTGTTCCAGGGCGCGGTCGCGATCAACAATACGGCGGGCAACGGCGTCCGGATCGTCAACAATACCGGCACGACGGTCGACTTCACGGGCGGGCTGGGGATCGTCACCACGACCGGCATGGGCCTGGTGAACGGCAACGGCGGCGCGCTCAACGTCACCGGCAGCGGAAACACGATCACGACCGGCAGCGGGCGAGCGCTGTCGCTCAGCAACATGACCGTGGCGAGCGGCGGGATCAGCTTCGACCAGATCACGGCGGCCACGACCGCAGCCGACGCGATCAATGCAAGCGTCGTAGATCTGACCGGCGCCCTCAATATCCGCGGGCTTGATCTTGATGTTACGGGTGGCGGTGACGCGATCGAGTTCAACACCCTGACCGGCACGGGCGGCATCAACCTTACCGGCACGCTCGATATCGACGGCGGCCGCGCGGTCTTTGCGGGCACGCTTGGCACGATCAATGTTGCGAATGACGCGGGTTCGTCGTTGACGATCGACGGCGCCCTATATGGTCTCGACGTCCTGAGCGTGACCAGCGGCACCTTGAACGTCGCAAGTGCCGGCGGCAGCGCCGCGATCGGTGGTTCGACCAATGCGGCGATCCGCGTCGTCAACGGCACCGGCGTTACGCTGAACTATGGCGGCACGATCAACGCTGCGCAGGGCGCGGCTCTCTCCGTGCAGAACAGCACGGGCAATGTCACGCTCTCGGGCGCGATCATCTCGACCACGACCGATACCGCGTTCAACTTCGACAACGCGGACGGCAACTACACCATCTCCGGGAATGTGAGCCACACGGGCGGAGCGGGTGTCGCGATCAATGCGGCGAGCGCGGGTGGGATCATCTTCTCGGGCGCGTCGAAGACCTTCAACACCGGCATCAACGCGGCGATCACCACCGTGGGCACGGGCACGCTGTCCTTCACCGGCGGCGGGCTTGGCATCACCACCACCACCGGCACGGGCTTCGCCGCGAGCGGTGGCGGCACGGTGCTGGTCCATGGCGCCAACAACACGATCACTTCAGGCAACGCGACCGCGCTGTCGCTGAACGGCGTCACGCTTGCGCCGGGTGGGGTCACCTTCCAGAACATCAGCGCGACGCCGACGGCTGTCTCCGCGGTCATCGCTAATGCGCTGACGCTGAACGGTGCGCTTTCGATCGGCGGGCTTACCGTCTCGGGCGGCGGTACCGGCGCGACCTTCAGCAACCTGACCGGCGGCGCGGGTGTCTACCTGACCGGCACGATCGACATCGACGGCGGCACCGGTTTCGAATTCACCGGCGCGCTGGAGACGATCAACATCGCCAACGGGGCCGGTTCGACGCTGACCATCGACGGCGCATCGACGGCGATCCGCTTCAACGGCGTGACCAGCGGCAACGTGAATATCGGCCTCTCCGGCGCGAACGCCTCGATCGGCGCGACCACGAGCTCCACCACGGCGGCGATCGGCGTGAGCGGCGGCACCGGTGGCCTGCTGACCTATGGCGGCAAGATCCGCGCGACGGCAGGTGCGGCGCTTTCGGTGGCCAACAGCAGCTCGCTGGTCGAGCTGAGCGGCACAACCACCTCGACCAGCGCCAACACGCTGTTCGACTTCGTCAATGCCGACGGCACCTATTTCGTCACCGGTGCGGTCAGCCACAATGGCGGCGCGGGCGTTGCCGTCGATGCGGCCAGCGGCGGTGCGATCACTTTCTCGAACGCGAGCAAGGCGTTCAACGCCGGCACCAGCACCGCGATCAGCATGGCCGGCACCGGCACGCTGTCCCTCACCGGCGGCGGGCTCGATATCGACACGACCAGCGGCACCGGCTTCAGTGCCAGTGGCGGCACCGTCGTCGTTACCGGTGCGAACAATCGGATCGACACGACCACCGGCCAGATCCTCAGCCTGAACGGCATGACCGCGGGCACCGGCGGCATCAACTTCGCTTCGCTGACTGCCACCGGCACGGTCGCCAATAACGCGATCCTGCTGAGCAATCTCACCGGCGCTGCTTTCAACGGCGGCACGGTCAGCATCGCCAATGGCACCAGCGGCGCCGCCAATGACGGCATCAAGGTGACCACCGGCACGGCGGCGATCACCTTCGGCAACACCACGATTGGCCTGGCCGGCAGCAACGCCATCGAACTGCTCAACAGCGGCTCGGCGGTGAACTTCGGCATGATGAACCTCGCGGGGGCCAACGGCAGCACCGTCGTCATCGCGGGCTCGACCGGCCCGGTCACGCTGGGCACCGGCACGATCGCCGCCACCGGTGCGGCCAATTATGCGGTTTCGGTCACCGGCGGCACCGGCGACGTTTCGGTGGGTTCGGCGCTTGTCGGCACCAACATGGTCCAGATCGTTGATCACGAGACTGGCACCGTCACGTTCGGCGGCGACATGGCGTCGACGGTCGGCGGCATCTCGATCACGAACGTCAATTCGGGCCTGATCCGCTTCACCGGCCAGACGCTCGCGCTGAATGCAACCGGCGCTGGCGTCGCGATGGCCGGCAATAGCGGGGGCACGATCGATTTCAACCTGACGGCGGGCGGCAATGGCCTCGACATCGTCAGCTCCGGTTCGGGTTTCAGTGCCGGCTCGGGCGGTACGGTCATCGTGCGCGGCACCGGCAACTCGATCAGCACCACCGGTACCGGCACGGCGCTCAGCCTGCAGAACGTGACCATCGGCACCAGTGGCTTCAACTTCGATAACGTCAGCGCAAATGGCGCGACGACCGGCATCCTGATCAACGGTGTCGGAACGGTGGCGCCCGCGATCGGTCTCGGTACGGTCAACCTCCAGGGTATCACCTCGCGCGGCATCGACATCACCGGCATCGTGCCGGTCGGCCTGGCGATCACCGATCTCGATATCGGGCTGAACAGCAACAGCGCGGTAGCGCTCGACTTCAACGGCGCGACGCTTTCGGCGCCGATCATGTTCGGCGACTTCGACGTCACCAATGCAGGCGGCGCGGGTACCAGCATCGCGGTCGATCTGCGCGGCACGGTCGGCGGCGCCAATATCATGCTGGGCTATGTGGCGGGCGCTTCCAGCTCGATTTCGGGCGTGGGCACCGGCATCTATCTCGACGCCGCCACCAACGCGCTGTTCCGTTATGGCGATGGCGAGTCGGCCATCGACACCGGCTCGGCCATCTCGGCTGGCACCGCGATCGACGCGACTGCCGCGCCGACGGTCGGCACCTACGACTTCCGCGACGTGGCCTTCTCCGGAAGCCCGGGCGCGGGCTTTGGCCTCAACAGGATCTATTTCGTCGATTCGAACGGCGCGACCGGTGGCGGCAACGGCAGCGGATCGGACGGCAGCAACCCGATGACGCTGGCCGCGGCTGAGCTGCTGGCGGGGGCGAACGACATGATCGTTCTGGTCAACAATGGTAGCGCGATCAGCGCCGCTGGCTCAAATGGCAATGACTCGTTCGTGCTTGGCTCCAACATCCAGGTCCGCGGCTTCGGCAACGGCGTGGGCGGTGGTGCCGGTAGCGGCAGCGCCCCGATCGTCATTTCGCTCACCGTGCCCTCGACGATCCTGTTCTCGGGCGGCAGCTCGATCAGCATCGTCGATCCGACGGGCAATGGCGCGGCGACGCTCACCAGCGCGGCGGGTGCGAATGCGATCACGCTGGGCGCAACGGGCAATCGTCTGTCGGGCTTCATCCTCGATGGCGGGGGTGCGGTATCGCGCGGCATCAAGGACAATGGCGCCGGCGCGACCAATACGATCCTCAACTATCTGACGGTCCGCAACTTCGGGACGATGGGCATCGAGATCACCCCGTCGACCAGCACGACGATCGACAATGTCGTCTTCTCGGGCAACCCGGGCGGTGACATCCTGCTCAACGCCGCGAACTCGGTGCTGAGCAACATCACCAGCAGCGGCGGCGGGATCACGATCAACAATGCCACGGGCACCACGACCCTGACCAATGTGGGCCTGACCGGCGGCGCCGGCCTGATCTTCACCAATGCGGCTGGCGTGATCAATGCCACGAATGTCGACATCACGAATCCCTTGGTCGCGGCACTCACGATCTCGGGTGGCACGGCATCGTTCAACTTCGATTCGACCAGCTCGGTGACCAAGAGCGCCGCTGGCGCGGCGCTCAGCATCGGCGGCGGTCACAGCACCGGCACCTTCGCCTACGCCGGCACGCTCAACATCACCGGTGGCACCGGTCTGCAGTTCGACAATGCGGACGGTACCTACAACTTCACCGGCACGACGACGCTGGCCGGTGGCGATGCGGGCATCGACATCCTGAACGGATCGGGCGGTACCTTCAGCTTCGGCTCGAGCACGTCGATCACCAGCCCGATGGGCACGGCGTTCAACGTCTCCGGCAGCACCGCCGCGATCACCTATAGCGGCAGCATCACCCAGGCGAACAACGCGGCCCTGCTCTCGATCCTCAACCATTCGGGCGGGACGATCACCTTCCAGACCAACACGCTGAGCGCCAGCAACGGCACCGGTCTGCAGTTCGACAACGCGGACGGAACCTACAATTTCAACGGCATGACGACGCTGAACGGCGGCGATGCCGGGGTCGATATCCTGAACGGCTCGGCCGGTACCTTCAACTTCGGCGTCGGAACGACGATCACCAGCCCGACGGGTACGGCGTTCAACGTGTCGGGCAGCACTGCCGCGATCACCTATAACGGCAACATCACCCAGGCGAACAACGCGGCCCTGCTCTCGATCCTCAACCATTCGGGTGGGATGGTCACCTTCCAGTCTGGTACGCTTAGCGCCAGCAGCGGCACGGGCCTTCAGTTCGACAACGCGGACAGCACCTACAATTTCGTTGGCGCGACGACACTGAACGGTGGCGATGCCGGGGTCGATATCCTGAACGGATCGGGCGGTACCTTCAGCTTCGGCGCCGGAACGACGATCACCAGCCCGACGGGTGCGGCGTTCAACGTCTCGGGCAGCACTGCCACTGTCATCTATGCCGGCAGCATCACTCAGGCGAACAACGCGGCGCTGCTCTCGATCCTCAACCACTCGGCCGGGACGATTACCTTCCAGACCGGCACGCTCGGCGCCAGCAACGGTACCGGCCTGCGGTTCGACAATGCCGACGGCACCTATGACTTCACCGGCACGACGACGCTGAACGGCGGTGATGCCGGCGTGGATATCGTCAACGGATCGGAAGGCACGTTCGGCTTCGGCGCGAACACGTCGATCACCCATGCTGCGGCCGGTGACGCCTTTGTTCTGACTGACAGCAATGCAGGCCTGACCTATTCGGGCAACATCACCGACAGCAACGGTTATGCAGTCCGCATCGACAACCACGATGCTGGCACGGTGACGTTCGGCACCGGCACGATCAGTTCGAGCGGCGCGAATGCGCTGGGCCTGAGCGTGACCAACAGCAACGGCGGCACGATCAATTTCAACGGCCAGACCACCCTCTCGACCCAGGCCAACGCCGCGGTGACGCTGAGCGCGAACGCGGGCGGCACGATCGCGTTCAATGCCGCCGGCACTGGCCTTGGCATCACCACCACCAGCGGTACGGCATTCAGCATCGCCGGCGGCGGCACGATCAACGTGCTGGGTGCGAACAACACCATCGCCACCGGCTCGGGCACGCTGCTCGACATCGCCAACGCGTCGGCGGTGACGAGCACGCTGAACCTCAACTTCGCGGATGCCCGCAACACGCTGGGCGCCAATGGCATTTTGATCAGCCGCACCGCGGGTACGCTCACCGGCAGCATCAACATCACGAGCGGCGCGATCATCGCGACCAATCGCGGCGTCGATATCGATGGCGGCGCGCTGTCGCTTACCTATGGCGGCACGATCGCCACCAGCGGCACCACGGCGCGCTCGGTGGAGATCACCGGCATCAGCGGCGGTGGCGCAACGCTGTCGGGCAACCTCACCGACAACGCGCTGGGCATCAACGTCGCTAACAACACCAGCGGCGGGATCAACTTCTGGGGCCAGACCATGTCCCTGAACACCGTTGCCAATGCTACTGCGGTGACGCTGGCCAACAACACCGGCACGAGCATCACCTTCTCGGCGGCCGCCGGCGGTAACGGCTTCGACATCGTCGCGTCCGGCACGGGCAACGGCATCGACTTCACCGGCGGCGGCACGCTTACCGTCTTCGGTGCCGGCAGCTCGATCCAGACCGCCACCGGTCAGATCCTCAACCTGGCGAACGGCAATGCCGGCGCGTTCGGCATCAACTTCGACTCGCTGACCAGCACCGGCTCGGTGGCGGGCAACGCGATCAACATCAACAATCTCGACGGCAACGCGCTGAACGGCGGCAACGTCTCGATCGCGGGCACGACCGGTGCGACTGCGGACGGCATCTTCGTCGGCGGCGGTTCGACCACCAACCTCAGCTTTGGCAATGTGACGATCGCCAATACGGGCGACGAGGGCATTGAGATCAACGGCGCGGGCAACGGGACGTTCACCGTCGGCAGCGTCACGATCAACAACACCGCCGGCAACGGCGTGGAGATCAACGGCGCGACCAACAGCGTCACCCTGTCGAGCGGCGCGATCGGCGCCATCAACGATCCCACCGGCTATGGCGTGTACGTGCTGAACGGTACGGGCGACGTCAACATCGCTGCGTCGATCGCCAAGACGACCGCCGGCAACGTCGTGCACGTCGACAACCACGAGACCGGCACGATCACCTTCTCGGGCAACATCAGCGCGACGGGCGGGTTCGACAACGGTATCCTGGTGCAGAACGTCAACTCGGGCAGCGTGATCTTCTCGGGCAGCGCCAAGACGCTCACGACCGGCGCGAACACTGCGGTCAATCTGAACACCAACACCGGTGGTACGATCGGTTTCCAGAGCGGCGGCCTCGCGATCACCACCACCAGCGGCACCGGCTTCAGCTTCACCGGCGGCGGCACGCTGAATGTCAGCGGTAACGGCAATACGGTCCAGACCGGCACCGGCCAGATCCTCAACCTGATGAATGGCAATGTCGGCGCGTCTGGCGTGACGTTCAACTCGCTGACCAGCACCGGCTCGGTTGCGGGCACCGCGATCAACATCAGCAATCTTGACGGCAACACGTTTAGCGGCGGCGACGTGACCATCGCGGGCACGACGGGCGCGACGGCGGACGGTATCTTCTACGGCGGCGGCTCGACCACCAACGTCAATTTCGGTCTGGTGTCGATCAGCGCAACCGGCGACGAAGGTATCGAGATCAACGGCGCGGGCAACGGGACGTTCTCTGCGGCCAACGTGGCGATCAACAACACCGGCGGCAACGGCCTGGAGATCAACGGGGCAACCAACAGCGTCACCGTGTCGGGCGGCAACATCGGCGGCACCAACGATCCTACCGGCTTCGGCGTCTATGTCCTGAACGGCACCGGTGCGATCAGCGTCGCCGCCTCGGTCACCAAGACCACCGCCGGCAACGTGGTGTTCGTGGACAATCACGAGACGGGCAACGTCACCTTCTCGGGCAGCATCAGCGCCACGGGCGGCCTGAACAACGGCATCGTCGTCCAGAACGTCAATTCGGGCACGATCAGCTTCACCGGCAACAAGACGCTCACAACGGGCGCGAACACCGCCGTGAACCTTATCAACAACACCGGCGGCACGATCAGCTTCCTGAACGGCAACATGGCGATCAACACCACCGCCGGCACAGGCTTCACCGCCACGGGTGGCGGCACGGTCACGGTCGAGGGCACCGGCAACACGATCACCTCGACCACCGGCACCGCGCTCAATGTCGTGAACACCACGATCGGCACGAACGGGATGCGCTTCCAGAGCATCTCGTCGAACGGCGGCGCCAACGGCATTGTGCTCAACAACACCGGTACGTCGGGCGGCATCAACGTCACCGGCACCGGCGCGGCGGGTTCGGGCGGCACGATCCAGAGTTCGAGTGGGGACGGCATCAGCCTGACCAGCACCGAGAATGTCCGCCTCGCCTATATGAACGTCATCAACAATCTCGGCGACGGCATCGGCGGTTCGAACATCAACGGGTTCCTGATCGACAACATGCTGATCAGCGGCAACGGCAACGACGCCGGTACCGATGAAGCGGGCATCAACATCTCGAACCTCAGCGGCACCGCGTCGAATGGTGCGCGGCCAACCGGCATCTTCAACTCGACGATCCAGAACAACAACGAGTTCGAGGTGCAGATTACCAATTCGACCGGCACGCTGACCAACTTCCAGGTGGTTAACTCGACCTTCGCGTCGAACGGCCTGGGCATCAACGGCAACGCCGTCAGCCCGCACGGCAACCTGTTCAACTTCCTGGGCACCGGCACGTCACAGATGGGGATCAGCGTCTCAGGCAGCTTCTTCACCGGAAACTGGAACGCGGCGAGCCCGCCGGTCACGATTGTCGGCAGCGGCCTGTGGGTCGACAGCTCGGGCACCAGCATGACTGCGCAGGTCAGCGGATCGACCTTCACCAACACCAACAACGGCATCAACGTTTCGACCGGTCCGGGCTCGACGACGCTGACCTACAGCATCGACAGCAACGCGTTCATCGGCTCGCGCTCGACGGCGATCAATGACTTCCAGAACGGCAACGCGCCGTTCACGCGCACCGTCAACGGCCGGATCACCAACAATATTATCGGCACGAATGGCATCGCGCTGTCGGGTTCGCAGCTGGGCAACGGCATCAGCATCGGCAACGAAGGCGCGGTAAACGCCAACTATCTGATCAGCGGCAACACCATCCAGCAGATCGGCCAGACAGGCGTGAGCGGTTCGTCGGCCATTGCCGTCAATGTTGGCCTGGTGGGTCAGGCAACGGGCGGCGGCACGACCAATCTTACGATCCTCAACAACACGATCCGCGACATCCTCAACAGCCGTGGTATCGCCATCAGCAACAACCAGAACACTGGAACGTTGCCAACGATCCGCCTCAGCCTGTCGGGCAACAGCTTCCTCGGCACGATCTCCGGTCAGGCGGGCAACGGCCAGTTCATTCGCCTTGCCTCGCTCGGCGGTGGCGCGGTAATGGTCACTCAGGGATCGGCCAGCGCCAGCGCGCTCGCTTCCGAGATCGACGATGCCAATGGCTTCAACGATCCGACAAAGGTCAACACCACGGCCTCGATCACCTACAATCAGGCCGCGCCGACCTTGCCCCCTGCGACGGTGCCGCTGCCCTGATCGGCAGGAGCCCGGTGCCAGCAGTCACGCGCGCCGGGCTCCCGTCCTACTACGCATAATGAAGGGCGGAGGGGTCGGGCCGCCTCCAGGAGTCGCGGCTAACGGTATGTCGCGATCGTGACGCGTCAGTGCGCCCCGCAAAGCTGCATCGCCGGAGCATTTCTCGCTAAAGATGAAGGAGTTCGCACTAACCATCCAGGCGAAAACCGAAGTTTTCCGTACCTGGTGACCCCTACGGGAATCGAACCCGTGTTTCAGCCGTGAAAGGGCCGCGTCCTAACCGCTAGACGAAGGGGCCGTGAAGGCGAGGGCGCCGGTTAGGCAAAGCCGCGCGGCGGGTCAAGCGCCAATTGCCGCTAATCGGCCCAGGCGGCGTCTTCGATGTGAATTTCTGCTGCGGGCCTGGCCCCCCAGTCATCGATCTTGGCGCGGCCCGCGATCCACAGGCGCCGGTCGCGTGGTGCGCCGAGCAGGGCGAGGCCGAGCGGGGTATCTGCTGACCGGAATGCGACGCACTTGATGCTGCGCCCGTCCTCCCCCGCCACGATGGCTCTCACATGACCGTTGCCTACGATATCGCACTTGATGATGCGTACGGGGCCGGCGGCGACGCGCGGGGCGGGCCAGCCCATGCCATAGGGACCGCCGGCCTCCATCGCGTTGACGAGGTCGGGATTGACCCCGCCCGGCGCCAGCACCGCGTCGAGCAGCAGCGCACGCTCCCCCGAGGCGCGCGCGACCGTTTCGGCGAGCTTGGCTTCGAGAAAGGCGGTGAACTCGGCGATCTGCCCTTCGGCGATCGTCACCCCCGCCGCCATCGCATGCCCGCCGCCCGCGATCAGCAGCCCTGCTTCCTTGGCGGCGAGGATCGCCGCGCCCAGATCGACTCCGGCGATCGAGCGGCCCGAACCCTTGCCGATCCCGTCCTCACCGATCGCGATGACGATGGCGGGCCGTCCGTGCTTCTCCTTGAGGCGCCCCGCAACGATGCCGATCACGCCGGGATGCCAGCCCCGCGCCGCGACCACTGCCACCGCGCCTGCGGCCTCGATCGCCTCGGCGGACTGCTGCACCTCGGTCTCGATCGCGCGGCGCTCCTCGTTGAGGCGGTTGAGTTCCTCAGCGATCCCGCGCGCCTCATCGGCGTCTTCGGTGGTCAGCAGCCGCACGCCAAGGTCCGACTTGCCGACACGCCCGCCCGCATTGATGCGCGGGCCGAGCGCAAAGCCGAGATCGGTCGCGGTCGGGGCGCGGGTGAGGCGGCTCGCTTCGATCAGCGCATTCATGCCGATGTTCCGCCGCTGCGCCATCACCTTGAGGCCCTGCGCCACGAACGCGCGGTTCAATCCCCTGAGCGCGGCGACATCCGCCACCGTCCCCAGCGCGACGATATCGAGCAGGTCGAGCAGCTTCGGTTCAGCCCGGCCTGCGAAGAAGCCGCGGCCGCGCAGCACGCGCACCAACGCCGCGCCCAGCAGCCAGGCGACGCCCACCGCGGCCAGATGGCCGTGTTCGCGGCCTTCGTCTTCATCCAGCCGGTTGGGGTTCACCAGCGCCAGCGCGACCGGCAGTTCCGACGCGCATTTATGGTGGTCGACCACGATCACCTCGGCGCCCGCCTCTTTGGCTTCCGCCAGCGCGTCGAACGCCATCGCGCCGCAATCGACGGTGACGATCAGGTCGGCGCCCTCGCGCTTGAGCCGCACCAGCGCCTCGCCCGAGGGGCCATATCCCTCCATCAACCGGTCCGGAATATAGGCGCGGGGATCGAGGCCGAGGTCACGCAGCAGCCGGATCAGCAGCGCCGCCGAGGTCGCGCCGTCGACGTCATAGTCGCCGAAGATCGTCACCGCCTCGCCGCGCTGGACGGCATCCGCCAGCCGCTCCGCCGCCGTGTCCATGTCGCGGAAGATCGACGGGTCGGGCATGAAGGCGCGGATGCTGGGATTGCGGTGCGCCTCCAGTTCCTCGCGCACGCACCCGCGGGTGAGCAGAAGCTGCGTCACCAGATCGTCGGGCGCGAAACCGGGATCGCGCGCGTCCGCCGCCAGCCCGCGCCAGCGCCAGGGTTGGCCAAGGATCGAGCTGTAGATGTTGAGCACCGGATTCATTCGGGGGGCTTAGCGCGGATCGCGGGGAAGGGGAAACGCCCGCCGCCGCATTCACCATATACCGAACGCTTCGGCGATCATCGCAATGCGACGTAGCGCTCCAGCGGGCGTGCAAAGGCGTCCAGCTCGCGCGGCACGATCTCGAAACCCTCGGGATCGTCGCGGATATGGCCCAGCTGCGTGCGATGAAGCCGGATCAGCGAGCGCTTTGTGGCCGAGTGAACCGGCAGGGTCGAAAGCCGGCCGCGCCGCAGCGGTTGGGGCGGCCAGACACGATAGCCGAGCAGCTGTACGTTCTTACCGGTCGAATCAAGCGCAATGGCCACCGCCTGGTGATCCAGGTGCGCATCGTCGCGCGTGGGACCGACGATCAGGTCGAGCCGTGGCAAGCGGCGGATCTGCCGGGCCAGCACGCGGCGGCAATCGGCCACGGTCGTCCCGCCGTCGGGCAGGCCCAGAAAATGGATCGCCTCAGGCATCACCCCCAATCGATGAAGCGCGCGCCGGGTTTCCATCTGGCGCGCGGCGACCAGCCGGTGACGCGGCCATTGGCGGCTGTTCGGGTGCGAGGCCGCCCCGTCGGTCGCCACGGCGACATGCACCGCGGTCCCGCGTCGAATGAGATGGGTGATCAGTCCCGCCGCGCCGATCAGCTCATCGTCGGGGTGCGGCGCGACGATCAGCGCGACGCGCGGATGGTGGACACGCGGCCTCACGACATCAATCCTCCAGAATCCGGCTGTGCGTCCGCGTATCGCGCATGCGCAGATACACGACCAGCGACACGCCGATCATCCCGGTCACATACCAGTAGAAGCCGCGCTCCATCCCCTGATCCTTGAACCACAGGGCGACATACTCCGCCGTTCCGCCAAAGATCGCATTGGCGAGGGCGTAGGGCAGGGCGACGCCCAGCGTGCGGATGTGCGCGGGAAACAGTTCGGCCTTCACCACCGCGTTGATCGAGGTGTAGCCGGTGACGATCACCAGCGCGCCGAGCATCAGCGCGAATGCGGCCCAGACGCTCGTTACCCGCTCCAGCGCGGTGAAGATGGGATAGGTGCACAGCACGCCCAGTACGCCGAATCCGACCATCAGCGGCTTGCGTCCGATCCGGTCGGACAGCGCGCCGGCGAGCGGCTGGATGCACATGAAGACGAACAGCGCTGCGGCGTTGATCTCCGACGCGGTCTCGCGGTCGAAGCCCGATGTGTTGACCAGGAACTTCTGGAGGTAGATCGAATAGGCATAGAAGGCGAGGGTGCCCCCGGCGGTCAGCGCCATCACCAGCAGGAACTCTCCGGGGTGCTCGCGCAGCAGCGCCAGCGCGCCGGTCTTGCGCCCCTCGGCCTTGGCGTTGTGGAAGCTCTCGGTCTCCGCAAGGCCGCGCCGCAGCCAGAAGACGATCACCGCCAGCGCGCCGCCGATGAAGAAGGGGATGCGCCAGCCCCAGCCCTCCAGCGCCGCCTCACTCATCGAGGCTTGCAGGATCAGCAATACGGTCAGCGCGATGAGCTGGCCCGAAATCAGCGTGACGTACTGGAAGCTGGAGAAGAAGCCGCGGCGCTTCTTGCCGGCCATTTCGGACAGATAGGTCGCGCTGGCGCCATATTCGCCGCCGATCGACAATCCCTGAATCAGCCGCGCGAACACCAGCAGTGCGGGCGCCACCCAGCCGATCGTTTCGTATCCTGGTGTCACCGCGATCAGCAACGACCCCGCGCACATCAGCGAGACCGACAGCGTCAGCCCCGCCTTCCGCCCATATTTGTCGGCATAGACCCCCATCAGCCAGCCGCCGATCGGCCGCATCAGAAAGCCGACCGCGAACACTGCGGCGGTGTTCAAGAGCTGGGTGGTCTGATCGCCCTTCGGAAAGAAGTGCGGCGCGAAATAGAGCGTGAAGGCGGCATAGGCATACCAGTCGTACCACTCGACCAGATTGCCCGCCGACCCGCCCAGGATCGATTTCAACCGCTGGCGGGTATCCGCCGCGCCGCCCGTTTCGCTCATGCCGATGGTCGCCATCGGCGGACCTTAGCGGCTGAAGCGCGTCAGAACAGCCCCGGCACCTCGCGCTGCGGCGTCGTAGGCCGGTCGGGCATCAGCAGCTCCATCGGAGCGTCCTGAAGCCGCACGCGGTTCGCCTGCGGGGCAAGACCGGTCGCGCTTACCGGCGCCGATGCGGTCGCGGCGATGGGCGTGCAGGTCCGTCCGGCGAGGAAATCGAGTGCGGCGCGGGTCGAGGCTTCTGCGGGGTCGCCCAGCGGCCGGCTGATGTCATCGCTCGCGCGGCACGTCGCGCCCATGAAGCCGGCCAGGCCGTCATAATAGGCGCCCTGACGGTTCACATTCTCCAGCGCGAAGGCGACCACGCGCAACCGGTCGTCACATGCCGCGCGGTCGATCGCGATCTGGCCCACCGGCTTGCCATAGGTGTTGGTGCCGACCAGCGCCGCACGATTGCCGAGATAGGGGATGAAGGTGTTCATCACGAGTTCGCTCGCCGAGGCCGATCCGCCGGTGCCGATGAACGCCACCCGAGTCGGCGCGATCGATTGCGGCTGGGGCGTGAAATAGACGGTCTCGTTCTGCGATGCCTTGGAGGGGCGGAACGACACATAATTGGCGACTGTCGAGGTGGTGCGATCCGCCGCGAGCAGGTTGTTGACGAGGTCCGCGACCGCGATCAGCCCGCCGCCATTGTAGCGCAGGTCGATGATCACCTCAGTGATTGCCTGCGCGCGGAAATTGGCGAAGGCGTTGCGCAGCGGGGTTTCCGCCGTGGTGATGAAGGTGCGCAGGTTGATGTAGCCGACCTTCTTCCCGCCATCGTCGAGCACCTTGGCGCCATAGCGCGCGGAGACCGGGGTCAGGCTGAAGTCCGCCATGGCGACGGTCACGTTGCGCGTGCCCGCGGTATCGCGCACCTGGAAGGTGCGGGTGGTGCCGACGGCCGCGGTGCCGAGCGCGTTGTTGAGTCCCGCCGTGCCCTCGCTCGCCAGGATGGAGGCAACCGTGCGCAGGGTCGCAGCGCTGGTGCCGATCGCCACAATCTCGGTGCCGCGGTCGATTCCCGCGGTCAGTGCGGGCGCGCCCTCGAACGCTTCGGTGATGAGCAGCCGGTTCGACGCGTCGAGCGCCAGACGGAAGCCGTACCCCGCGCTCGATCCCGAGTTGTAATAGGCATTCTCCTCGGCAATCGAGGTGATGTAGGTGAAGAATCGGTCCTTGCGCTGCGCCCGTGCGGTCGCGGTCAGCGCGTCGATATAACCCTGCACCGTCGTATAGGCCGCCGGGTTCAGTCCGGTCGGCAGCGTGTCGGGGAACAGATACCACTCGTTCATCTGTGCCGTGACCCAGTCTTGCCGCGCGCTGAGCGAGCAGGTGGCCGAGGGACTCGGGGTCGGAGTCGGCGAAACGCCGCCCGGACCGCCGCCTCCCCCTCCACCGACAACGCCGGTGCCCGAACCGCCGCATGCGGACAGCAAAGCGAGGATTACGGTCATCGCCGTGGCGCGGCGGGCGGTGATGAGAGATGCGCGCTTCATTTCAAAGCCTTATATGAAATTGCAGGCGTCTTCATCCGCATATACCGGGTGTCCGCCATGACCATGTGACGATCATCTCCCATGTGTGGTAAAAGGCAAGGGGGATCGGTGCGCCCGCCCTTGTCATTCCGGGTCCTGCCTGCTAGTGGCGCCACCTAACGCCCGGGGCTAATGTCTCGGCGACCCCTATTCTATTGAATATGATTCGGAGTTGAGACGAGCTTATGCAGATCATCGTTCGCGACAATAACGTCGACCAGGCGCTGCGGGCGCTCAAGAAGAAGCTGCAGCGTGAAGGCGTTTATCGTGAGATGAAGCTGCGTCGTCACTATGAGAAGCCCAGCGAGAAGCGCGCTCGCGAGCGTGCCGCAGCGGTTCGCCGCGCGCGCAAGCTCGAGCGCAAGCGCATGGAGCGCGACGGCGCCCGTTAAGGCCCGTAACGCCATCCGCGTTCGTGCGGGTGGCGTGACTCTTGTGACTTTCCGCCGCGCGCTCTGTGCGGCAACCCGGGATAGCTGATCCATGTCGTCCGTCACCGCCGTGCCGATTCCGCCGACCAAGCGCAGCTATCTCGTCTGGCTCTGGGTCGGGATCGCCGCCGCGGTGGCCGTCGCGGTGGCGCTCGCCTGGTTCGGTACCAACACTCCGGCGATTCGCGGCGCACTGCCCAACGACTCGTTCCTTGCGGCGAACAAGAGCCAGTCGGGTGTGATCGAGACCGCCTCAGGTCTTCAGTATGAAGTGCTCAAGGAAGGTGCGGGCGCCAGCCCGACCGACGGCGATGTCGCGCTGGTGATGTACAAGGGCACGCTGCGCAACGGCACCCAGTTCGACGCCAGCCAGCAGCCAACCCCGCTGCCCGTCACCGGCATGATCCCCGGCTTCACCGAAGCGCTCAAGGTGATGAAGAAGGGCGGCAAGTACCGCCTCTGGATCAAGCCCGAGCTCGGCTATGGCGCCGAAGCGCGCAAGGACCAGCAGGGCCGCGAGGTGATCCCCGCCAACTCGCTGCTGGTGTTCGAGGTCGAGCTGTTCGAGTTTATGCCCCAGGCGCAGTTCATGCAGATGATGCAGCAACAGCAGCAGATGGGCGGCGGCATGCCGGGTGGCCCGCCTCCGGGCGCCGAGCCGCCTCAGGGCCGCTGAACCTTCAGAGAATAGGCTGCGGCTCGTTCGGGCTGGTTCACGCCTTGTCTCGGAGGAGCGCGGGCTGGGAACAGGCCTGTGCGTTGCGTCGAGGAATCTCCGCCCCTGTGGGCGTGACAGCGGGACATCCCCATTTTGCGGGGCCGTGCAATCCGCGGGCTCTGGAAACGAAAACGGCGGCCAAATGGCCGCCGTTCGCTTTTCCGGAGATTTGAGATCAGTTGCTGTCGGAGTCGTCCGAGATGATCAGGACGGCTCCGATGATCGCGATGATCGCGATCGCGGGAAGCAGGAAGCCGCCGATGGCTTCATTCGATTCACCTGCATCCGTCGAAGCGCGCTCACCCGCAGAACCTGCGACTGAGAGTTTCGATGCCGACGAAGCCGCGAGAGCGGGGGTGGCCGCCATCGAGCATGCCACAAGGACGGTCATGACCTTTGCAAAACGCATTCTATTTCCCCTGCCTGATGGATCGGGACGAACTGCAATGGAGCAGCTCAACTGCAACATATTGCAGTGCAGCAAAGATGCAAGCGTCCAATCCGCGGCTGGCCGCTTGGCCGGGCCGCTCTACCGTCTTGCTGCTTCGAGATACCGCCGCCAGTTCCCGTCAAGGGGGCGGTCACGCGCCGTGACGAAAAGGGGGAGCGGCACCATATCCGTGCCGTTGAATCGTGCCGCTTCGGCCGTGGCGATTGCGATCCGGTCGCGCAAAGACGGGTGCGACCGGCTGCGCAGCTTGCCCCCGAGCAGCTTGGGTCCGGCCTCGCGCCAGAACCGCGCCGCCAGCCCCGGCTGGTATCCCGCACGCGCAAGCAGGTGCACGGCGAGAATGTCCGCCTCGAGTTCGGTCTGGCGGAAAAGTCCGACGTTGCGGCCGAATCCCGATGCGAACCCGAAGTCCCCGCCGGCATCCGAGAGGCGGGCACGGTGCCGGAGGATGTTGTGCGACAGCTCATGCGCGATCACCGCAGGCAACAGCTCCGTATCGACCGCGTCGAGATATTTCGACGTAACCTGGACCAACTCGCCATTGGCGCGGGCGTCGAAGGCGTTATCAATCCGAAGCTCATAGCGCGTATAGCATGCCGCCACCGGCACCACCCGCGCCCGCACCTCTCGTCCCGAACGGTTTAGGGTCAGCTCGATGGGTGCCGCTGGCGGCAGCTGCGCAAGCTGCGCATGCAATGCGATCAACTGCGCCGTCGAAGCCGAATCGGATGATTCGCCTGTGACTGGTATGCCGTTGATCGCGATGAGCGTGTCGTCCGCTGCGACCCCCGCGCGAGCGGCCGGACTTTCGGGAACCACGCCTTCCACCGCGACCGGACCGGCGAATCGGAAATGCGCCCGGATCTGCGGGCGTCCGCCCGGCGTATATTGCGCCAGTGTGTGGAATTGTACCCCGATGCCCGGCTCCAACCTCTCGCACAGCGCTGCGGCGGCGACGCTGAGCCGAAATCCGATCGAGGCCAGCTTGAGATCCGCTTCTCGCAGGGCTTCAAACGCTTGGCCGTCGTCTCCCTCCGCGGCAATTGGCGGAGAGAGAGCTGCCGTCGCGAGCCACGCTAGACACCATCCGAGCATAGGAAATCGACGGATCATCGAAATTGCCTATGAACGATGCAGGTTGCATGGGAAAGCATCGACAGGCTAAGCGCGCCCACTAGTAATGGCCCGGTGCAATGCTTCGTCGTATTATTGCAAAGTTTTCTGGCGGCCAATCGGCCGCTCCGGCTGGGGTGATCCCGGCTGGATCGCGCGTCTATGCGGTCGGTGATATTCATGGCCGGCTGGACCTCCTCGATAACCTCCTTCGGCAGGTTGAGGATGATGACGCCGTTCGCGGGCCGGCCGAAACCACGGTAATTTTCCTTGGCGATCTGGTCGATCGTGGCCCCGATTCGGCGCAGGTCGTCCAACGGCTCCTCGATTTGTCGAACCGCACGGTCCACGTCCGCTTCCTGCTCGGCAACCATGAAGAGGTGTTTCTGAAGGCGCTGGCGGGTGAGAAGGGGGCGATGCCTTTCTTCATCCGAATCGGCGGCAAGCAGACGTTGCTGAGCTACGGTATCACCGAGGACGAATACCGCGCCTGCGATTACAACGCTTTGACCGAATTGCTGCGCCGGCAGGTCCCGCAATCGCACATCGATTTCCTGAACGGGTTCGAGGATCTGATTGAGATCGGAGATTTCGCCTTCGTTCATGCCGGAGTCCGTCCCGGCGTGCCGCTGGTCAATCAGGTTCCCGGCACGCTTCGGTGGATTCGTGACGAATTCATCAATCACAGCGGCGAACTGGAAAAGATCATCGTCCACGGCCACACCATCACTGAAGAGGTGGAGGAAAAGGGCTGGCGGATCGGAATCGATACCGGTGCGTTTGCGACCGGCAGACTTACCGCCATGGGCTTTGAAGGCGACATGCGTTGGGTGCTGCAAACGGACGCGGCTAGCGTGGGTTTTTAACGCCTTGCCACTAATGAGGGCGTAGGATAGAGACACGAAAGTATGACGTTCGTGACTTTCACGGGCGTCACTAGACCGGTCGATCATAAGACGTGCTAAAAAAGGGAGTTGACCAGATGCGTTTCGCGAAAACTTTGATGGCTGTTGCGGCATGCTCGCTTGCAACCGCGCCGGCGCTGGCCAATTCGGCCTCGAAGCTGTCGCTTTCGGGCGGCCAGGCGCGCGCTTCGACGGATGTTGGTGAGTCGAACGAAGCCGTTGGCGGCTTCCTGGTTCCGCTGATTGCGGTCATCGCGATCATCGGCGGCGTGATTGTGGCCGTCGACAGCGACGATACGCCCGACAGCCAGTAATTGGTTTGATCGTAAGCGACTTGAGCGGCGGCCGAAAGGTCGCCGCTTTTGTTTTTACTAGGCTGACCAAGGCTTTGGGTTCTGGCCTAACGATACCCCGGCATTCGCAGGAAATACCTGCAATCGGCCAAGACGCATAGATGAGGCCAGCCGACGACGGCCGGACCGCGATCATGGACGCGCATTGCGCCGCCAATGATTGAGCAGCAACCGGTGCGCGGACGAGTCGTAGTTGCCGAATAATGACGGATAGGCACTACCCTCCGGGGCGTCCGGTGCGACGCTGGGGTTCCAGCCATTCCATGATCCGTAAGTATGGAACAGCCAGTCGATCTGTTCCGCTTCGAAGATCGAAATCATGTCGGCGATATAGCGCTCATGCCCCGGTGCCCAACGGGCGACACCGAATTCTGTCGCCATCATGCGCACGGCGTATCGGTTGCGGAAATCGATAGCAGGACGCATGTGCGCTGCCAGTTCCGACTTGTCCCATAATTTGACGCCTTCGTGGTCAAACGCGCGAAGGCGACCCGGATAGCGTATGAACGGCTTGGTTCGGCCTACACCCTGATGGGTGTAGTTATGGGGTGCATAGCCGTGAAAGCTGTAAATCACCGCGGGATCGTCGATTGGACGCATGCTTTCATAGCCTGTGGGAAAGCCCCAGGGCCACGGCATGACGACGATCCACTTGGCTGCATCGACGGCGCGTATGCGGTGAATGGCGTCTGGTAGAATCTGATCCTGCCATATGGAGGGTGGGTTATTCCCGACCGCGGCGTAATTGGGCTCGTTGAGGATGTCGTAGGCGACAATCGCGGAATCTGTCCGTAGTTCCTGCGCCATCGCGGTCCAGAATTCGAGTAGATGCGCACTGATCGCGTTCTTGAACCGGCTGCCCGGCTGCTTGCTGAGATCTGTCTCGCGCCGGCCATAGAGATCGTTCGCGGCAAGGATGATGATGATCCTCAATTTCGCGCACGCCGCCGAGAAGGCCTTCAGTACCGCCAGGTTCTGGCGATAGGGCGCCAGCGGCGCGGTCCTGCTGGGTCGCGGTCCCGTCGAATCCGGCAACCCCCGAGCCGCGGCGTCGGTTGAAAAGTTGATGCGCACGGCGTTGATCCGCCATGCCGCTAGCTGCCGGGCCACGGTGGCGTCGGGCGCCCCGGGCGCCATCTCAAGGTTCATGCCGCGCATGCGGTCAGGAAGCGCGTCGATATTCCCGGACGGGGTCGGCGATCTGCGCCCGCCCATCAGCGCAGCGGCGGACAGACCCAACAGCGCGAGGGTCTCGCGACGGCCCAACGAGTTGCTCATAACTTGGTCTTCAATTCCTCCGGGCCCGACATGAAGGATCGGCTATCCTTGCGATGCTAAGGGTGTTGCCATGGACTCACGCTTAACCGCGCAACGGCCGCGCTCATCGCGCGCTGCGGGTGGATGCTGCATTGCGCTGTTCCTGTCGGCCGGGTTCGGGGTGGCATGAGCACGCATCGACAATCGGCATCGCGCTCAAAGGCCGTGGGCGATCAATAGGCGTTGGGATGGACCAGGACCCGGAAGGTCTGAAAGATGATGACAAAATCACCCCACAATGACCAATTGTGCAGATACTCGAGGTCGGCGTGAAGGCGGTCGGTCAGGTCCGACTCACGCTCTGTCGCACCACGAAAGCCGCGAACCTGGGCCAGTCCGGTCAAGCCGGGCTTGGCGGCGTGGCGATGCCAGTAGCGTCCGTCGACCTCCCAGAAGAGTTTGTCATCGGCACGCGAACCCAGCGCATGGGGGCGTGGCCCGACGATGCTCATGTCCCCCCGGAGCACGTTGATCAGCTGAGGTAGCTCATCAATGCTGGTGCTGCGGATGAACTTGCCCACCGACGTGATCCGGTTGTCCGTCCGGCTCGCCGAACGGTGGCCGGCATCATCGCCCAGCTCGACCGTCATGCTCCTGAACTTGAGCATCTGGAACAGCCGGTTCCCCTGTCCGATGCGGGTTTGCACGAACATGACGGGGCCCGGACTGTTCAACTTGATCGCTGCGGCTGCGAACAGCATCAACGGCAGCAAAACAATGAGCGCCAGTCCCGACACCACGATGTCGAACATCCGCTTCACGACGGCATCGATGGGACGTAGCGGTCCCTCAGCGACGACCATGGTAGGGCGTCCCGCATACTCGCCAAGCGCCAGCGGCGCGATCTGGGTCAACTCGGTCGCGATGATCTCACTGCGGATATTGGCTCCCTTGAGCATGTTCACCCAGCTCAACCGACGCTCGGGCGGGCATGCCACGACGACACGGTCGGCGTCTCGCAACGCTGTCGCAAGGCGATCGAACATGATCGGGCAATCTTCGTCGGGATTGATCGAGGTTCCAGCCTGGATCGAGAACGAATAGTCAGCATGATCGACTGACTGGTCGCCGTCCCGGATCAGGGCGACGCAATATGGATTGCCGCCGACGATGGCATGAGCGCGCCGGAGAAACTGCCAGCGGAACAACGCCAGTCCCGCAATGCTGAAAACGCAGCCGATCGCCACCATGCCGCGGGAAAAGTCCGCGCTTGCCTTGAGATAGAAGGCGACGAGGACGACGGTGGTCGCGGCCAGGATGAAGCATCGCACAGCGCGAATTGCACCCAGCGAGGGCTTGGCGATGATGCTGCTGGCATAGGCGCCGCTGTTGAGCGCAAAGCCGAAATACATAGGCGCCAGCAGCGATGCCATGACGATCCATTGCTGGTCGGACAGACCGGGTTTGTAGATGAAGCTGGCCGCAAAGAGGCTGCCGACGATGCATGCAATGTCGATGGCGATCAGCGCGATCGAAAACCGGATGCGCAGTTGCGCGCGATTGGACGCCATCCGGCGATTCGCACCGCTGGGCAGGTCCCGGAACAACTCCATGTTCATCTTCCGCTCCCGAGGGCGATGGCTCACTTGCGCGGAGTCCTTACTATTTGAATAAGCAAATTGTCGCAACGCATCATAAACTGGATCCGCCGACCGGGAAAATGTATCGAACCAGTACGATCTTCCCGGAAGACTAGCCGCCGCATAGGCGCGCGCGATGTCAGCTTTCGATGGCCGTCTTGCTAGAAACGCCGAGGCGTGGGCCGGTTGGGCTGGGAAGAAATATCGACGCGCCCAATGACTGGCAGGCCCGCATTTCGCTCGCTAGCCCTTGGGGTCACGGCCAGCGCAACGAACAGCGATGCAAAGATCGCGCCCGACGCACCGCCATTAAACTGAGCGGACTGAAAGCTGTAGAAGGTCAGAATAACGCCCGTGACCGTCACGGCATGCGTGAGAATCGGTGAATAGCCCCGGGAGGCCATCCGGGGGTCGGCGGTGCACGCAAGGTAGCAAATGGCAAGGTAGGCGAACGCGCCGGGAATTCCATATATGTAAAGAATTCCCAGAATCCCGATATCTCCGGGAAAGAAGTACGTAATGCCGCTGAGTGGCAAGTAACCGTCAACACCAAATGCAATTCCAGCGCCATGTAGCCAGTAATATCTCATCGAGTTGGCGACGATGTGAATTGAGTTAATGCGAACCACTGCGGACGTATCGGAGAAATACGTGAACGGGTTGATTTCCGGATAAAATGCGAGCGCTAGAGAGTAGGCGAATATAGCTAGGAAAACGTAGAGTGCCGCGCGCGAGATCATGCGAATATGGGGGGCGAGCATGTATCCAGCGATGACCAGCGCCGCTAGCGCCGTAATCAATCTCGACTGGGTTGCGATCCACGCCGCGAGGAACAGGGCGATTAGAAGGAGGTCCCATACATTTGGCCGGCGTGCCCAGCGGATGACCGCGTAGGTCGTGCCGAAGATCAGCGCCGCGATAGCCGGGTGCAACCTTGGTCCGCGGCCAAAATCGTCGGCGCCGGCGATCGCATGTGTTCCAGCGATGTCAAAAGCACCCAGTTTGATTGCAACGGAGGCCAGCACGTAAAATACCGTGTACGCACAACAGACAAAGTAAAAGTGCTTCATCAGGCGGCCGAAGGTTCGATCCTGAAGCGTGAGCGAAAACAGGCCGATCAGCGTGACGCCGACATAGGATCCCCCAGACATCCAGCTGAACGGGACAAGCGAGTTCTCCGAGAAGACCGCGAGATACACGAATACCGACAAGAGCCCCGCGATCGACAGTATCGCCGCCAGCAACATGCCCCGAACGATGCACAGTGCGGCGCCAGCCATCGCGAGCGCGACCGTGAGGAAGATCGCAACCTGCCGCATGACCTCACCCACCGGGCCTAGAACGTCGCCGACGAAGCCGTAGATGAACAGGGCGCAGGTGAGCGCTGCGATCGCGAGATATTCGGTTCCCAGACCGCCCGCCGCGAACAGAGGCGGGGGCAGGGCGGTGCCCGTCAGGCGCGGCTGGGGCATGGGCGCGGCGTCGTATCTCAAGATGTGGGTTCCGGTCCTTGCGGTCGCGCGTGCGCTAACACGCCCACTGGTCCGCTGGCAAATGTACGGTCGCTGTTCTCTCGGCGCATTTGTAGGGTTGCGGCCACTGTCCCGTCGGACGTATCGAGGCGCGAAAATAAGCGGAAACCATGAGTTTGGCCGGGCTGGGACTGCACTGAAGACGTGCACCAGAAGTGAGGTTTGGTCTCGTTCCACGATTAAAAGAGCCGGTATGAGCGTCAGTCGCAATTCAGCCTACAATCTGGCCGGCGCGTTGACGCCCATTGCGTTGGCACTGGTGACGGTGCCGATCTACCTAAAGCTCGTCGGACCCGATCGTTACGGCGTGCTAGCCATCGCGTGGCTGCTGCTGGGCTATTTCGGAATGTTCGACCTCGGTCTCGGCCGGGCAACGGCTCAGCGTATCGCGTCGCTGCGAAACGCGGAACCGGCCGATCGCGCCTCCGCTTTCTGGACCGCCTTGGGTGTGAACTGCGTGATGGGCTTCGTCGGGGCGCTCATCTTCTGGCCGGTGGCCTACTATCTGTTCGCCGGGGTGTTCAAGGTCGACGAATCGCTGCGGCCTGAGATCGTCGCCGCGGTTCCGCTGCTTGCGCTCGCTGTACCGATTGCCACGACGACCGGTGTTCTGACCGGAGCGCTCCAGGGGCGTGAACGCTTTCTGGAAGCGAACATGGTATCGGTGACCTCGACCGCACTCTTCCAGCTGTTGCCGCTGCTTATCGCGTGGCTTTACGGCCCGTATCTACCGGTGTTGCTGCTTGCCGCGGTTTGTGCACGCATCGGCGGCGCCTACGCGCTTTGGCGCAAGTGCCGGACCGATCTGGCGCGCGGGTATCCGGCGGCGATGGACCGCAAGCAGGTTCGTCCGTTGCTGAGCTATGGGGGCTGGGTGATGGCCACAGCGCTGATCGGGCCGATGCTGGTCATCAGCGATCGATTTCTGATCGGCGCAACGCTGGGAGCCGTCGCCGTTGCGCACTATACGGTGGTTTTCCAGCTAGCGGAGCGGATCTCGGTCATTCCGGCCGCCATCACCAACGCGCTCTTTCCCCGACTGACGAACACACGCGGAGCTGAGGAGGAGCAGCTCGGGATGGCCGCGACCCGAACGATGCTGGCGATCATGACGCCGATCATCCTGGCGGGTCTCTTCATTCTCGAACCGTTTCTCAACCTGTGGGTCGGTTCCGCGATCGCCGCCGAGGTTGCGCTGGTCGGGAAGCTGCTGTTCCTGAGCTATTGGGGCAACGCGCTGGGACTGGTGCCCTATACTCGCCTCCAGGCCGGCGGACGGCCGGATCTTGTCGCGAAGGTACTGGCCGTCCAGGTTCCCTTCTATCTACCGGCATTGTACGTCGCGCTCAATCAATACAGCCTGGTCGGTGCCGCCGCGGTATTCCTGGCGCGCGTGCTGCTGGACTATGCGCTGCTTTGTGTTGTCGGACGATGGGTGCCCGCTCCACGCGCAACATTGCTGTGCGGCGCCTCGCTGGCGCTGGCGCTGGCGGTGTCCGAACTGGATGTGCTGGGCCGGACGAGCCAGCTGGCGCTTGGCTTCGGGCTGTTGTTGCTCTCGCTGAGCGCCGCCGCCGTCATCGCGCCCGATGTCGTCAAGGAACGGGTGCGCTGGATCTGGCAGCGATTGCCAATTCGGCGCAGCCCCGCAGGCAGCTAACCGGAGCTTGAACCTTGCCGGTTTGATTCAGCCGGCCAGCATCCAGCGGAGCGTGTCCTCCAGCTGCCGGGGCTTCCAGTGCGGCAGGATCGCGCGCAGAAGGGCGGGGTCGCCAGCGAGTATCTTGACTTCGTTCACCCGTACCAGCGCCGGATCGATCTCGATCTCGATCCGGTGGCCAGTCATTGCGGTCATCGCATCGATCACCTCGCGGATGCTCCACACGCTGCCGGTCGCGACGTTGATCACCGGCGCGTCGGCTGGGGTCGCGCTGAGATCTGCATATGCGGCCGCCACCGAACGCACGTCGCCGAAATCGCGTTTCACGTCGATATTGCCGAGGCGGATAACCGGTTCGCGACGCCGGAAATGCGCCACGATCTTCGGTATCAGATATTGTTCGCCCTGGCCGACACCGGTGTAATTGAAGGGACGGGTCACCGTCATCCGGACACGATTGCGCCAGAGCTGCGCGCCGACCTCCATCGCCCACTTGCTCACCCCGTAGTGATTCACGGGCTGAGGCGGCGTCGTCTCGTCGAGATAACCTTCACGCGCGTTGCCATAGATGTTCGCGCTGCTCGCGATCAAGACATGAGCATCCGGAGCCGTCCGGCTCACAGCATCGAGCAGGTTGAAGGTGCCGATCTGATTGACCTGGTAGAAGGGCGCGAAATCGTCCGAGCCCGCGAATGCGAGCGCGGCGAGGTGGATCACCCGGTCGGGACGCGCCTCGGCCACGGCCTCCGCCAGCGTGCGCGGGTGGGTGATATCCGCCTCCAGCGGTATCGCGTCCAGCCCGCGTGCCTGCAATTCGGCCACCAGGTAGGCGCCGGTGAAGCCGCTTGCCCCGGTGACCAGGAATCGCATCAGAAGGATGCGCCGCGCTTGTTGCGCTCGATATCCGTTTCAACCATCAGGCGACAAAGCTCATCGAGCGGCGTGGAGTATTTCCAGCCGAGCAGCTTCTCGGCCTTGCTCGCATCGCCGATCAGGAGATCGACTTCGGCCGGTCGATAGAAGCGCGGGTTGATCCTGACCACGGTCTTGCCGGTTGCGGTGTCGCGGCCCATCTCGTTTTCCTCGCTTCCGCTCCACTCAACGGAGATGCCAGCCTGGGCGAAGGCCATGGTGACGAAATCGCGCACCGTGGTGGTGACGTTAGTCGCCAGCACGAAGGTTTCCGGCACATCGTGCTGCAGCATAAGCCGCATGCCTTCGACATAGTCCTTCGCGAAACCCCAGTCGCGCTTGGCGTCGATATTGCCGAGCTCGAGGCAGTCGGCCATGCCAAGTTTGATCTTTGCGACCGTATCGGTGACCTTGCGCGTCACGAACTCGCGCCCGCGCAGCGGCGACTCATGGTTGAACAGGATGCCGCTGGTGCCGAAGATGTCGTAGCTCTCGCGGTAATTCACCGTCATCCAGTGCGCGTAGAGCTTGGCAACACCATAAGGGCTGCGCGGGTAGAAGGGCGTATCCTCGGTCTGCGGGATTGCCTGGACCTTGCCGAACATCTCGGAGGTCGACGCCTGATAGAAACGGATCTTGCGATTGACGGTGCGGATCGCCTCGAGGAGGTTCGCAGTGCCCAAGCCGGTGATGTAGCCGGTGGTGATCGGCTGGTCGAACGACACGCCAACGAAGCTCTGCGCCGCGAGGTTGTACACCTCGGTCGCCTCGGTCGAGTCGAGCAGACGGATTGCCGACCCCTGGTCGGTCAGGTCATATTCGACAAGGTGCAGGTTCGGGTGCGCCTCGACGCCGAGCTCCTCGATCCGCCACATGTTGACCGAGCTTGTCCGGCGATAGGTGCCATAGACGGTGTAGCCGCGCTCGAGCAGGTTCTGGGCAAGATATGCGCCGTCCTGTCCCGTGACACCCGTGATGACTGCTTTCATTCGATCCCCCAATAGGTGCGGAGCACGCTGCGCGCGGCTCAGAGTTTCTCGGCCGCTTCGGACAGCATCTTGCCCGTCACGTCCCAATGCCGGTCGTTCGCGGCATAATGTGCCGCACGCTCGGCCAGCTCGTCCAGCATGTCCGGGGCTGCGAGCACCTCGCCGATCCGGGCTGCCAGCGCGCCGGCGTCGCCCATCGTGAACAGCAGCCCGCGCTGGTCGTCGCCTATGACGTCGCGCAGCGGCGGCAGATCGCTGGCGATCACCGGCCGGCCCAGGCTCATCGCCATCAACGCCACCGCGCTCTCATAGATGCGCAGATAGGGCAATGCTACCATGTCGGCCGCGCGGTAATAATTAGCGACGTTCTCGTCCGCGACGTGGCCGATGTCGAATCGGACGCGCGCGTCCAGACCGTTGGCGGTGACGAAGGTGCGATACTCGGCTTCCTCGTCAGGCTTCATCTTGCCGGCGACCAGCACCAGCAGCCCTTTCGCGTCGCGATGCGGCACCAGCGCTTCGAGCAGCACATGAAGCCCCTTTTCCCGGCGCGGATTGCCGAAGAAGAGAAGGATCACCTTGTCCTGCGGCAGTCCCAACGCCGCCCGCGCTGTCGCCTTGGCGGGCGGGGAGGGGGGGAATTGCGCGATATAATTGCCCGACGGGATCACCGCGACATTGGCCGGTGCGCCATCCAGCGCGCGTTCCAGCGCCTCCAGCGAGAATACGTTGTGGACGATCAGCAGATTGCAATGGCGTGCGATCTTGGTGAGCTTGGACGGCGTTCCAGCCTTGTCGAGCCGCGCAACGTCGTGGACGATGCCGAAGGTCTTCATGCCGAGTGCCCGCGCGGCGACCATCGCGAACAGCTCGAAACTGTCCATCTTGAACAGATGATAGAGCATCGCGCGCGACCTCTTGCGTCGCGCCGAGACCAGCGCTCCGGTCAGGTCCGAGATGAAACGCAGGCCGCGGACCAGCTTGGGATCACTGCCATAAATACGGCGGAAGGTGTTCACCTTTTCATATGGCACGCCCGTGTCGGTCGATGCCGGCAATGAGTAGAGTGTTACCGGATGTCCCTGATCGAACAGGGTGCGCGCCTGATTGTCGCAATAATAGTGCATGCCCCCGTGGGAGCCGATCGGATCGAGGATCGAGATGTGCGGTTTGGACGACATCAGTAGAGCTCCCGCAACGGCGCCCCGCGCGCGACATCTTCCAGCAGCGTGGCATATTGACCAAGCACGCGCTCCCATTCGAAATCGCGTGCGAAGCGAATTCGTGCCTGCGCACGGGCGTGATCGACAGCTTCGGAATCCTCGAGCAATCGTGACATATGCGCGTCACACTCCTCGACGGATGTGAAGAAGAACTGCCCGTCACCTGCCGTCCAGCGATTAAAGCGGTTATCGTGCGCGATCACCGCGTTGCCGGCCCCCAGCGCCTCGACAAGCGAGGGATTGGTGCCGCCGACCTGATGTCCATGCATATAAGCGAGGGCGTAGAGCCGCAACGCGGCAAGCGCTTCCTGATCATAAACCCCGCCGGGGAAAATCACGTTCGCATCGGCGGCCGCCTGGACCTCCGCATGATATGCATTGTTGGCCGGATCGAGCGTGCCCAGCACGATCAGCTTCGCATCACGGGAGCGGGTGCAGAACGCGCGCACGACTTCAAGGATCGAATTTTCCGGCTCGATCCGTGCGATGGAGATGAAGTAACGGTTGGGTTGTACGCGGAAGCGGTCAAGCAGCGATGCATCGGCCTCGGTCACCACGTCAGCGCCGTAGGGAATGACGATGGCATCGCGCTTACCGCGCCGGTGCAAGTGAACGGCGATTTCCGGATGGTCGGCGATCTCGACTTGTGCCAGCCGCGCGCCGGCCCGTTCATTGAAATAGAACCACGCCTTGGCAAGGCCAGACCATTTCGCGCGCTTCCACTCGATCCCGTCCATGTTCATCAGCACCTTGCGGCCCCGCAACCGGTTGAACAGCGCGAAAATGCCGGTGTTGTAGCCCAGGACGAGGTCGATGCCGGGCCGGTTGAGTGTGTCAAAGGTCGCTTTGAGATCGAATTCGATCGTGCCAGCGGGACCGCCGAGCTTGACCGGGATATGGCGACGCGTGACGCCTTCCCACTGGTCGTTGCGTCGCTCTCCACCTTCATCGTCCTGGCAATAGACGGTCACATCCCATCCATGTGCCGCCAGATAAGGCGCGAGCCGTGCCGCGAAGGTCTCGAAACCACCATGAGCAGCGGGGACACCCCGACAGCCCAAGATGTTCACGGCTAGGCGCACGGGCACACCGGCGGAAGGCAAAGCGTCAGCCACCGTCTAGACGATCCAGATCCTGGCAATGTGGTCGGTCATTTCAATCTTCCCGGCTGCTGGCGCGGTTGATATTGCGTTGCAACATTTCCGTTTGCGCAAAATACGTAAGGGCGCAAGTCCCGCGGATGCCCCTCCGATTTCAGCCGCCGCCAATGAGGCCGCGTGCCTCCAGCTCCTTGAGCGATGCGTGATAGGCCGACGAACCGCCGCTCTCGGTCAGCGTTGCGCGTACCCATTCGCAGAAGCCGGCAAGCCCGTCGTCGAAGCCGATTTCGGGTGTCCAGCCGAGAACCTGCTCCGCCGTCGCGATGTCCGCGAAATTGTGGCGGATGTCGCCGGCGCGGAACCGGCCTGAGATGCGGATATCGCCGGTGTAGCCGTAATTCTGTGCCAGCGCATTGGCGAGCTCGATCACGCTCGTGGCTTTGCCGGTGCCGATATTGGCCATGTGCACGCCGGTCAGATCGGCATGAACCGCCGCGACATTGGCGCGCGCGACGTCCTCGACATGGACGAAGTCGCGGCTCTCCAGCCCGTCCTCGAAGATCTCGACCGGCCGCCCCGCCAGCATCTCGCGCGAGAAGATCGAGAGGATGCCGGTATACGGGTTGTTGAGCGACTGACCGGGGCCATAGACATTCTGATAGCGCAGCGCGACCGTCGGCACGTTGCGGGCATGCCCCATGGCGAGCATGAGATGCTCCTGCGCCAGCTTGGTGACCGCGTAGACGGAAGCGGGCGCGACGGCGGCATTCTCGGACGTAGCAACGACTTCCACGGCTTCCTGGCAAACCGGGCAGCGCGGTTCGAAGCGGCCCGCCTCGAGCGCGGGCACATCGCGTTCGCCCGGATACACGATCCCGTGCTCGGCACAGGCATAGCTGCCCTCACCATAGACTGAGCGCGAGGAGGCGATCACCATCCGGCGCACCTTGCCGGGGTCGTTGACCAGCGCCTCGAGCAGGTTTGCGGTGCCGATCACGTTGACGTCGTTGTAGCGGATGACGTCGTACATCGACTGGCCGGTGCCGGTCTCCGCCGCGAGGTGGATTACCGCGTCGAACTGCGGCACCAGATCGAACATCAGCGCCTTGTCGCGCACGTCGCCCTTGATCACTTCGGCGACCTTCGCGCCCATCTGATAGGTCGGCGAGCTTTCGATGTCGGTGCCGTGGATCTGCTCGGAGAAATTATCGAGCAGCGTGACGCTGTCGCCTCGCTCGGTCAGCTGGACCGCGGTTCGCGAGCCGATGAAGCCGGCGCCGCCGGTGATCAGGATACGCATTTCGATTCCTTTGCCTCGGTTGCCGCTCAGGGGCGACCCATTGAGAAGCCCTCGCGGATCGCTCGCGCGCGGACCTTGAGTTGATGCAGATTGTCGCCTTTGAGCGCCATCCGGGCGGCACCGACGCCCAAACCTACCGCGGCGCTGTATAGCGCCCAATGGAGCCCGTGGAACTTGCGCGCATAATAGACCTGGTTGCGCGCGAGATAGCGGATCGAGAAATCGGACTGGTTGCCGCCCGTCGACGAGCTGACCTTGTGGAGCAGGATGACGGACGGATCGACCACCAGCGTCATCCCGGCTTCCTTCATCCGCCAGATGAAGTCGGTGTCGTCCCAATAGACGAAATAGCGTTCGTCCATCAGCCCGATCCGTTCGAACACATGCCGTTCGAACAACACGGCGCAGGTCGGCGCATAGTCGGTCTTGAACGTGGTGCTGCCGACGGCCGCCAGCGGCTCGTTCTCATGCTCGTGCGTCAGAAAGATCCCGCGCTTCCAGCGTGTGAAGCTGCCGCCGCCGTACCAGATCCGGTCCGGCCTATCGTAATACGGGATCAGCGGCGAGATGGCGTCGGCCTGGCTGCGCGTGAGTTCGGCACCGAGCCGCATCAGCATGTCGGGCGCGAACTCGGTGTCGTTGTTGATCAGCATGATGCGGCGCGCGCCATGCTCCAGACCATGACGAATGCCCTGATTGTTGGCAGCCGCGACGCCCAGATTGCTGTCGTTGAAGATCACGGTGACGCGCGGATCGTCAATCGCCCTGAGCTTATCGATGGTGCCGTCGCGGCTCTGGTTGTCGATGACCACCAAATGCCAGTCCGCGCCCTGCTGTGCGATGAGCGAGGCCATGAAGGCGTCCCACACATCTGCGCCGTTATAGGTGACGGTGACGAGAACTGTTTCGGCCACGATCTTAAGCCTTGATACCGGAAATCTCGAAGGAATAGGCGAAATGATCGACCGCGAGACCCAAGGTCAACGTGTTCGCGAGATTGGCCTTTTTGCCATAGAGCTTGGGCACGACCCGGATGTCCTTGAACCCGGTCGCGGTCAACAGCTCAACGATGGTCGAACGTGAGAAGAATCGCAGATGCGTCCGGTCCATGATGCCTTCTTCGACATATTCCCACTTTCCCTTGAGCAGCAGCGGCAGCACGACGCGAAAGTTCCTGACGTTGGGTAGGGCGCCGACAAACTGCCCGCCGGGGCGCAGCGTCCGGGCGAGGCGGCCCAGCGTATGCCAAGGGTCGCGTACGTGCTCAAGCACATAGCTTGCGATCAGCAGGTCATAGCTTTCACCCAAATCGTCCAGCGCAATATTGTCGACGTCGCCCGAGAAGATCCGTGCCTCGGGGCACCGTGCGCGCGCGAGATCGGCGATTTCGGGGACATATTCGACGCCGGTGATCCGCGTGGCGCCCGCTTGCCTGTAATGTGCGAGCATGTTGCCTGAGGCGCAGCCGATCTCCACCACCGATTCCACCGGCACCTGCACAAGGCGCAGCAAACTGGTCTGGTCGTGATCGTAGTAGTTTTCAGCTTCGATCTGCTGCGGGACCGAGTTCATTTGACGTCTTCCCACTGGTCGGTTTCAAGGTTGTATCGCTTGATCAGCCGCGCTGGGACGCCCGCGACCATGCTGTACGGCGCGAACGAACGTGTGACCACGGCGTTTGCTCCGACGACGCTGAACTCGCCAAGCTCTACCCCCGGCAGGATACGCGCGCCATAACCGATGAAGCAGCGG
>Ga0247823_10000511_pt1 | contig 32672 bp, 30 predicted proteins | sample 13C_PalmiticAcid_2_FD_192426 | JGI IMG/M metagenome (GOLD analysis project Ga0247823, IMG submission 192426) | Soil microbial communities from agricultural site in Penn Yan, New York, United States - 13C_PalmiticAcid_Day30 | ecosystem: Environmental > Terrestrial > Soil > Agricultural land...
GTCGTCATGGGTGGGCCCTGGGCTGGTCGGGCGCGGACGGCGCCCGGTGATGGCGCATCGTAACGGGTTGCCCGGCGGGTTCGCTGAGGCCGGGCTTATGTCGCCGTCGCCGAGCCAGCACACGCACGCAACGCGCGCAGGGTTGGGATCCAGAGGCATCAAGGGTCCGGCTCCGCCGGCCCAAGATGCCGTCCCCCCTCGAAGCGCCGAAGGCGCGCCACGGAGGGGGGAAGCCGCGCAGCGGCGCAGGGGGATGTCCCTGTCTAGCTATTGCTGACGCCGCTGGCCACATGCCCGGCGGGCACGTGCAGCGCGGCGGATTCGATGTGGCCGGTCTGGTCGTCGAAGAAGAAATCGGGCTCGAACTCGCGCAGGAACTCGCCCTTGGGCAGGCCGCCGAGGAACATGGCTTCGTCGACCTCGATGTTCCAGTCCATCAGGGTGCGGATCGCGCGCTCGTGGGCCGGGGCGCTGCGCGCGGTGACGAGCGCGGTGCGCACGCGCATGAGGGGCGTGCCCTCGCTCTGCAGGCGGTGCAGGGCTTCGAGCAGGGGTTTGAAGGGGCCACCCGCCAGAGGCATCGCGGCCTTGGTGGCTTCGTGCTCCTGGAAGGCGGACAGGCCCTGGGCCTGGAAGACGCGCTCCGCCTCGTCGGAGAACAGCACGGCGTCGCCGTCGAAGGCGATGCGCACCTCGTGCGGGTGTTCGCTGCTGGCGTGCACCGACTGGGGGTAGACCTGCGCGGCGGGCACGCCGGCTTCGAGCGCGGCGCGCACGTCGGCCAGGTGGGTGGAGAGGAACAGGTTGGCGCGCAGCGGGCGCAGATAGCGCCAGGGCGGCTGGCCGCGCGTGAAGCTGCCGCGCTGGATCGGCAGGCCGTAATGCTGGGCGGAGCGGAACACGCGCATGCCCGAGACCGGGTCGTTGCGCGAGAGGATCACCACCTCGACCCGCTGGGCCTGGGCGTCGTTGAAGGCGAGCAGTTTGTGCACCAGCGAGAAGGCCACGCCGGGGGCGGCCGGTTGCTCCAGCCGGTCTAGCTGCAGTTTCATGTAGGCGCGGTCGTCGCCGGTCTCGAACAGCCGGTTTTCTTCCTCGAAGTCGAACAGGGCGCGGGAAGAGATGGCAACGACCAGCTTGCCTTCGAGGGAAACGCCCATGGCTATGACACGAGTTGGTTGAGCTGGATGATCGGCATGAGCACGGCCAGCACGATCAGCATCACCACCAGGCCCATGCCCACGATCAGCAGGGGCTCCAGGATGGTGGCCATGTGCATGGCGCGGCGCTGCACCTCGTCGCCGAGCTGTTTGGCTGCGCGGTCCAGCATGGACGGCAGCTGGCCGGTCTGCTCGCCCAGCCGCGCGAACATGGACACCAGCGGCGGAAAGCGCTTCTTGCTGCCCAGGGCCGAGGCCAGGGGCGCGCCCTCGCGCACCAGCACCACGGTGTCGAGGGCATCGGCGCGCATGGCCTGGTTGGACAGGGTTTCGGCGGCGGTCTGCAGGGCGCGCAGGATAGGCACCCCGGCGGCAGCCAGCATGGCCAGCGTGGCCGCGAAGCGGGCCGCGTTGTAGCCGCGCGCCAGGCGCCCCACCAGCGGCAGGCGCAGCCAGGCGGCGTCCATGCGCAGGCGGATGGCCTCGTTGCGGCGCGCGAACACGACGCCGCCGATGCCCAGGGCCAGCAAGGCCAGCATGAACCAGCCGTAGGAGCGCACGAAGTCGCTCAGGCCGAGCATGACCACGGTGAGGAAGGGCAGGGCGCGCTTGCTGCCGGCGAACACGTTGGCCACCTGCGGCACCACGTAGGAGACGAGGAAGACCACGATCACGATCGCCACCAGGGTGACGATGGCGGGGTAGAGCGAGGCCGCGACGATCTTGTTCTTGAGCGCTTCGCGCGCTTCCAGGTCGTCGGCCAGGCGCTCGAGCACGGTGCCCAGCAGGCCGCTCTGTTCACCCGCGGCGATCACGCCGGTGTAGATGGGCGAGAACTCGCGCGGATGCTGCGAGAGCGCGCGGGCGAAGGTGGAGCCGCCGTTGACCTCGGAGCGCAGCGAGGCCATGAGGTTGCGCTGCTTTTCGTCCTCGGATTCTTCGGTCAGGGCCGAGAGCGCGCGCTCCAGCGGCAGGCCGGCAGCCACCAGGCCGGCGAGCTGGCGCGTCCAGACCGCGAGGGCGGTGGCGCTGAAGGCGCGGCCACCCCAGAGCGTGATGTTGAGGCCCTTGGCGGCCGAGGCGCCGGGCGAACCGGCGGCGGGCTCGACCAGCAGGGGCACCAGGGCGCGAGCGCGCAACATGCTGCGCGCGGCGCGCGCGGTGTCGGCGTCGATCAGGCCTTTCTGCGTGGCGCCCTGGGCGTCCAGGGCTTCGAAGGTGTAGGCGGGCATCAGCAGGAGCTCCGCCCTGCGCCGCTGGCGCGGCTTCCCCCCTCATTGACGCGCCTTCGGCGCTGGGAGGGGGGGCGCACCCTTGGGCCGGCAGAGCCGGACCCTCCGGCGCCCTGCACGAGACACGTCTTGCCGGGGAGATCGCGTGGGCGATTCATGTTCAATCTCGGGTCACGGACATCACTTCTTCCGGCGAGGTGATGCCCGCTTCGATCAGGCGCTGGCCGTCGGCGCGCATGGAGCGCAGGCCGGCGGCTTCGGCCGCGACGTACACCTTGCTTTCGGCGGCGCGGTTGTGGATCAGCGCGCGGATCTTGTCGTCGGCCACCATCAGCTCGTAGATGCCGGTGCGGCCCTTGTAACCGGTGTGGTTGCACTGTTCGCAGCCCACGGGGTGCCAGTGGCCCTTGTCGTCGGCGCGGCGGCAGTGCGGGCAGAGCTTGCGCACCAGGCGCTGCGCGAGCACGCCCAGCAGCGAGGAACTCAGCAGGAAGGGCTCCACGCCCATGTCGGTCAGGCGGGTGACGGCGCTGGGCGCGTCGTTGGTGTGCAGGGTGGCGAGCACGAGGTGGCCGGTGAGCGAGGCCTGGATGGCGATCTGCGCGGTCTCGAAGTCGCGGATTTCACCGATCATGATCACGTCGGGGTCCTGCCGCAGGATGGCGCGCAGGGCCTTGGCGAAGGTGAGGTCGATGCGCGAATTGACCTGCGTCTGGCCGACGCCGGGCAGCTCGTATTCGATCGGGTCTTCCACCGTCATGATGTTCTGGGCGTTGGCGTCCAGGCGCTGCAGCGCGGCGTACAGCGTGGTGGTCTTGCCCGAGCCGGTGGGGCCGGTGACGAGGATGATGCCGTGCGGCTGGCCGATGAGCTTGCGGAAGGCGTCGAGCACGTCGCCCTGCATGCCCACGGCTTCCAGGCTGAGCTTGCTCTCGCTCTTGTCGAGCAGGCGCAGCACGGCGCGTTCGCCGTGCGCGCTGGGCAGGGTGGAGACGCGCACGTCCACCGCGCGGGTGCCGATGCGCAGCGAGATGCGGCCGTCCTGCGGCAGGCGCTTTTCGGAGATGTCGAGCTCGGCCATGATCTTCAGGCGCGAGATCAGTGCCGCGTGCAGCGCGCGGTTGGGTTGCACCACCTCGCGCAGCGAGCCGTCGACGCGGAAGCGCACGCTGGAATGCCGTTCGTAGGGCTCGATGTGGATGTCGCTTGCGCCGTCGCGCGCGGCCTGCGTGAGCAGGGCGTTGAGCATGCGGATGATGGGCGCGTCGTCGGCGGTTTCCAGCAAGTCCTCGATCGCCGGCAGCTCCTGCATCATGCGGCTGAGGTCGGCATCGCTCTGCACTTCGCTCACCACGGCGGCCGCGCTGGACTCGCCTTGCGCATAGGCCGCGCTGATGCGCTGCTTGAGGGCGTCGCCGTCTTCCCAGAGGATGTCGCCGACGGGGTGCACGCGCAGGATTTCGGTCAGCGCCGAGAGGCGCCGGGTCTGCGCGCCGGAGTCGGTCGCGGGCGTGCTGCTGCCCAGCAGGGTCAGCGCGGTGCCGTCGTCTTCCAGGAGCCAGTGGTGCTCGCGGGCGAAGGCGTAGGGCAGCGGGTACTTCACGGCCGCCGCCTCACTGCCGGGGCGCCGTGTTCTGCGGCGCCGGGTTCACCGGAGGCGTCGTCTGCGGATCGGCCAGCGAGCGCACGGGCGCGGCGCCGTCTGGCGAGGGTGCGCGCGGCGGCAGTTGCGGTGGCATGACCGGGGCTTCGTTCACGCCCAGCACGCCGCTCTGTTTGGGTTGTGCGTCCTTCTGCACCGCGCGCATGAGTTCGTAGCGGTCGAGCGCCAGGCTGCTGGTTTCATTCCCGTCGCGCATGACCACGGGGCGCAGGAACACCATCAGGTTGGTCTTCTTGCGCGAGCGGGTTTCGCTGCGGAACAGGTTGCCGAAGATCGGCACGTCGCCCAGGCCGGGCACTTTTTCCTGGTTGCCGGCGTACTCGTCCTGCAGCAGGCCGCCCAGCACCACGACCGCACCGTCCTCGACCAGCACGGTCGATTCGATGGTGCGTTTGTTGGTGATCAGCCCGGTGGTGGAGTTGACCGAGGAGGGCACGACGTTGCTGACCTCCTGGTAGATGGTCATCTTGATGGTGCCGTTCTCGCTGATCTGCGGCTTCACGCGCAGCGTCAGGCCCACGTCCTTGCGCTCGATGGTCTGGAACGGGTTGACCGAGCCATTGTTGCCGCCGCTGCCGGTGTTGGTGAACTGGCCGGTCACGAAGGGCACGTTCTGGCCGATCACGATCTTGGCTTCTTCGTTGTCCAGCGTGAGCAGGTTGGGGGTGGAAAGCACGTTGCCTTCGCCGTTTTCCTGCAGGAAGCGGGCGAGGAAACCGAGCACGTACACGCCGTTGGTGCGGCGCGCCAGGCCCAGGTTCATGCCGGGGGACGGCGTGGCGTTGCCCTGGGCGAGTTCGAGGATGTTGCGGCCGCCGGTGCCGAAGTTGGTGCCGAGCAGCCCGATCACGCGGTCGCCGGAGCTGCCGAGCGCGCCTTGCCACTGGATGCCGAACTCGGCCGCCTTCTCGGCGTTGACCTCGGCGATCAGGCTTTCCACATAGACCTGCGCGCGGCGCGAGTCGAGCTGGTCGATCACGGCGCGCAGCTGGCGGTATTGCGGCTCGGGTGCGGTGATGATGAGCGAGTTGGTGGCGGGGTCGGCCTGGATCTGGCCGCCGGTGGACGGCGAGCCGCTGGGCGTCACGGCGGCGGTGGACGGGTTGTTGTTGGCGCTGGCGGTACCGGTGGGCGTGAGGGCCGCCCGGTTGAGGGGCGACGTGGCGCTGCCGCTGCCCAGGCCGCTGCCGCTCAGCCCACCCGAGGATTCACCCGCGAGCGCGGCGCGCAGCGTGGTGGCCAGCGAGGTGGCGTCGGCGTTCTTCAGGTAGACGACGTGGATGTTGCCGCTGAGCTTGTCGGACGAAGGCTGGTCCAGGCGGGCCACCAGCGAGCGCACCAGGGCCAGGCGGGCGGGGTTGGCCGCGCGCAGCACCAGGCTGTTGCTGCGCGGCTCGGCCACCAGCGTGGTCTTGTACGACTGGTCGGTCTGCGCACCGCCGCCGGCGGTGCTGGGGTCGATCAGCCGGGTCACGAGGGCGGCCATGTCGGCCGCCACGGCGTGCTGCAGCGGGATGATCTCGACGTCGGTCGCGCCGGCCACGTCGAGCGAGGCGATGATGCGGCCGATGCGCTGCAGGTTGTCTGCGTAGTCGGTGATGACCAGCGAGTTGTTGCCGGGGTTGACGTTGATGGTGTTGTTCGGGCCGATCAGCGGGCGCAGCACCGGCACGAGGTTGTTGGCCGATTCGTGGTTGAGCCGGAAGATCTGGGTCACCACGGTGTTGGACGCGGGCAGGGCCGAGACCGAGCCAGCGCTGACCACGTTGCCCTGCAGCTTCGCGTCGGCCTCGGGCACGATCTTGTAGAGGCCGCCGGTGTCCACCAGCGAGAAGCCCTGCAGCCGCAATACGGCGGCGAACTGGTTGAGCGCGGCGGTGGGGGTGACGGGGCGTTCGGTGACGAGGTTGACGGTGCCCTTCACACGCGGGTCGACGACCACGTTGCGCCCCGTGATGGTGGCCATGGTGCGTGCCACCGCTTCGATCTCGGCGGCCACGAAGTTGAGGGTCACGGGCTCGTTGGCCGCGGCGGGCGCGCGCGCGGTCTGCGAAATGCCGTCGCCCGACAGCAGGCACAGGACCAGTGCCAGCGCCGTGAGCGCACCGCCGTGGGCTGCACGGCCCGGGGCGACACGGAGTGGGTTCGGTTTCATGATCGGATCGTATCTTGAAGTGTGGAGGATGGGCGCACGCAGTTGTCAGCCAATGTTGAGCAGCGAGCGTGGGCCTTGCCGGCGGCCCATGATGTTGAGCAGGTTGCCCAGCGCGGCTTCGGCCTCGGGCGCGGCTTCGGCCACGCCCTCGAAGCGCAGCCGGCCACCGACCCAGCGGCCGGCGCCCTGCAGCTTGAGGGCGCCGCTGATGGTTTCCAGGTTGAGCGTGGTGGTGTTGCCGTCGGCATCGGCGCGCATGGTCATGCGGTAGCTGCCCAGGGGGCGCAGGGTGGACAGGCGCGAGGCCACGTCAAGCGCCTCGACGGCGGCCTCGCCCTGCATGCTGGTGCGGCCCTGGTCCCAGCGCAGGGTCAGCCCGGCGGTCTGCAGGGCCAGCTGGCCTTCGACGCGCAAGGTGTTCCAGGGAGTGCCCAGGCCGCTGAGCAGTTCGGCCGGCCACAGGGTGGTGGAGCTGGCCACGCGCAGTTCACCGCCCCCCAGGCGCGGGATGAGGGTGAGCGCCAGCGGCTCGGGGGTGCAGCAGGGGGCCATGAGCCGCAGCGCCATGGCGGGGGAGCCCGAGACCAGGCGCGGGGAGAGCTGCCACTGCAGGCCCTGCGGCAGCGCGGTCTGGCTGCGGCTGCCTTCACCGCCGGTCAGCACCAGATCGGCCCGGCCATCCCAGACCGTGCCCCGGGCATTGACGAGTTGCAGCTGGCCCTGGGTGGCCGAGGTGACGCTGCTGGCCAGCCAGCGCGCCGGCGCGAACACGATGAGGGCGAACAGCAAGCCGAGCAGGCCGCCGATCCAGGCCAGGCGGATGGGCCAGCTGCCGCCGTTCATGGTGCACCACCCAGGCCCGGGCCGGTCAGGACCAGGGTGCCGCTCCAGCCAGGGGCGCCGGGCTCGCGGTGGATCTGGCTCTCGACGGGGAGCAGGCGGGCATTGATGCGCACCTGGGCCAGCCACTGGGCCAGGGCCTCGGGCGGCGTGTTGCGCAGGGTCAGGGTGGCGCGCTCGCCGAGCACCGAGAGCTGGGCGCTGCCGCCCAGGCCGTTGGTGGCGGTTTCGATGGCGCGCAACACTTCGTCGCGGCCAGGGGGCTGGGCGGTGTTCTGGCCGCGCAGGCTTTCGGCGGTGGCGGCCATGCGCTGCATCTGCCCGAGTTGGGCGTCGAGGCGGGTGTGGCGCTCGGGTGCCTGGCGCAGGGTATCCAGGGCCGGCGCGATGGCCACCCACCACAGCAGGCCCAGGCCGATCACCCAGGCCGCGATGGTCACGGCGTTGCGCTCGCGTGAGGAAAGGCGGGCGAGCGCCACCGAGAGGGCCAGGGTGAGCCTGGCGATGGGGGAAGCGTTGGCGGAGGTGGCCATGGTCAGGGTTCCGGCGGGCGCAGGGCCAGCTCATTGCCGTCGAAGCGCACCCGCCAGCCGCTGTTCTGCAGCGACTGTTGCAGGGCGCGCAATTGGTCTTGCGTGGCGCGCCAGCCCGAGAAGCGGCCTTCGCCCGTGGTGTAGGCGACGTTGGAGGGCAGCAGGGCTTCGCCGGCCGAGGCCTGATCGATCGCCGCGAGCAGGGTTTCCAGGTCGCCTTCGGAGAGGGCGCCGGTGGCCTGCTGCAGGCGGGCCACCTCGCGCTGCATCTGCACCGGGGCGTCGAGCACCAGCGTCACTTGCGGGAAGCTCTTCTGCAGGGTCTGCACCACGGCCTTCTGCTTGGCTTCCAGGCCATTGCGCTCGTGCCAGGCGGTGGCGTTCAAGCCCACCAGCTGCACGCCCACCAGCGCCGCGAGGCCCCAGCGCGCCGGCCGCCAGGCCGGGGCGTTGCGCCATTGCCGGAAGCCGCGTTTGAGCCGCTGGCCGCGCCGGGCGCCGGCCGAGAGGCTGAGGTCGAACTGGGCGAGGTTCCAGTCGGACTGCGCGCAACGCAGCAGCCAGGCGGGCAGGGAGACGAGTTCGAAGCGCTGCTGGAGCAGTTGCTCGGCCTGCCCGGCCACGGTCGGGTCGGCCAGCCAGACGTCGTATTCGCCTGGCTCGCCGGGTGCGTCGCTGGCGGGGGGCATGAGCGCGGTGACCACCATGTCGCCGGCGGTGCCGTGGCCCAAGGGGGTTTCGCGCAAGGGCGTGCAGCTCACGCCGAGCAGGCCGGCGCTGCCGAGCCACAGGTCGCCGTTCTCGGCGTAGGCCCAGTGGATGTTGGACGGCACGTCGAGCGCGAAGCTGCGCGAGCTGCCGGGCGTGGCGCCGGGGGTTTCGGAGGGCACCAGCGGCCAGAGGGAGGGTGCGATGCGCCCGACCGGCCGGGCAGCACCTTCCAGGACCTGCAGCCAGCCGCGCAGCCAGACCTTGTGGCAGGCGGCGACCCAGACCGTCTGGCCCGAGCGGCCTTCGGGCTCGAGGGCGAAATGCAGGTCGGCCGTGTCCACCAGCAGGCGGTCTTCCAGCAGGCCTTCGAGCGCGGCGCGCAGGCGCGCGGTGGCGACCTTGGGCAGGGCGATCCGGTGCCAGGAGACCGCGCGGGGCGGCAGCACGAGCACCACGTCGTCGTCTCGCGGCAGCAATGCGGCGGCGCACTGACCGTGGTCGGTGATCTGCTGGCCGTTGCTGGACGTGGCCCAGTCGAAGAGGGCCGTGGGTCCCGCGGGGGGCGCAGCAGAGAAGTCCGAAGGGGTGACGATCAGCACGGTGATGCGGTCATGCGAAGGTGTTACTGGGCGGCGAGGCCCCTCATTCTAGAGACCCTGAGTGACTCCCAGGGGTATCTCTTGCACGGGAAGGCCAGACCGCTTCAACGCCGGGCGAAACGCTCGCGCCAGCTCACGCGCACGTCCAGGTTGTTGCGCACGACGAGGGAGCGCTCTTCGATGATGGTGTCGTCGAGCCGCAGGCGCCCGCGCACCTCGAAGTGGTTGCTGCGCACACCGTGGTAAAGATCCGACAGTTGGCCCGTCATGGCAGGCACGACGGCGCTGGCGTCGGCCAGGCTCTTGAACGGTTCGCGCCCGCGCGCGCCGGTGATTTGCCGGGCCTGGGCCATGTCCAGGCCCGGCACGCTGGCGCAGATGGCCTGCGCGCTGGCGGTGTTGAGGTTGAGCGTGGTGCGGGTGGGCAGCACGGTGACGTGGGGTTCGAGCACGGTCAGGCTGTTGCGGCTGATGCCCAGCCAGGCCAGTTGCGCGAACTTGCGGGGGAGCAGGGCGGTGCGCGAGGGCAGGGGGTCGCTCAGCGCCAGGCTCATGGTGGTGCGCAGCTCGTTGGCGGCGGTGTTGAGTTCGGAGGTCGGCAGCCCGAGCTGTTCGTAGAGCTTGGCGAAGCTGCGCATGTCGGCTTCGGAGAGTTCCACCTTGGCCTGGGCGCCCGCACCGACGGTGCGCACCACGTTCAGGAAGTTCATGCGCGACTGCATGTCGATCACTTCGCCCGAGAGAAAGGCCTCCAGCATGCCGTCGGTGTTGTTGTTCTTGTCGGCGGCGAGGAAGCTGGACAGGCGCGCCTCTTCCAGCGGCATGGCCCAGGGCTCACCCAGGTGGTCGGCGTTGCCGCTGCTCTGGTTGTCGCGCGCGTCCTCGCGCAGGATCAGGCGGGCCCAGTCGAGCGCACCGGTCAACACCCAGGCGGCCTGCACGCGCCGCCGCTCGGCCTGCTCGACCTCGGCCGAGCGCCACTGCTGCCACAGCGCGGCCGAGGCCAGGGTGGCCACCAGGGTGACGACCAGCATGGCGAGCAGCAGCGCGGCGCCCTTCTGGGTTCGACCCGAAGCGGGAACGGCCGCAGCGCCGGACCGCCCCAAGCCAGGCCAGCCCCCCCGGGGGGCAGCGACCCGCGCAGCGGTGGAGCGTGGGGGCTTCATCAGCGTCCCGCTTCCAGGGTGGGGCGCACCCAGTCGCGCACCAGGCTGCCGCTGAGGCCTTCGCCGGTGCCGAGCACGAGTTCCAGGCGCACGCCGTTGGGCAGGCTGCCGGTGCGCGAGCCCTCGGGGCCGCCCACGGGTTCTTCGTTCCCGGTGGAGGATTGCGGGTTGCCCCAGGTTTCACCCCGGTGGTAGAAGAGCTGCCAGTTGTCGATGCCGAGCAGGGCGATGGCGCTGTCGGCGCCCGCGTTGCCGGCCTGGACGGACACGGCGCCGCGCCCCCATTCGCCGGCCCGCTGCCAGGCACGCGCGAGTTCGTCGCGCCGCAGCACGGGGCCGGATTGCCAGCGCACCCATTGGCCGCTGGCGTTGATGCTCGACGAGATCTGCGGCAGGCCGGCCAGCGCCACGCCGGTCAGGCGCGTCCAGGCCACGACGCGGATGCCCCGGCTGTCCAGCCCGGTCTCGCCGCTGTCGCGCCGCGTCATGCGCAGCACCTGGCCGTTGAAGTCGAGCGCGTTGACCTCGCCGGTGTCGATCAGGGCGTCCAGGTCGGCGGCCCACTGGCCCATGGCCGCCTGCATGCGCAGCAGGTCGTCGGCGCGTTGCTGGGTGATGTTCTGGGTGCGCGTCATGCCATCCAGGGAGCGCCAGCTCAGCAGCGCCAGCATGGACATCACGACGATGGCCACCAGCAGCTCGACGAGGGTGAAGCCGCGGATGCGATGGGAAGCGCCGCCGGAGGCGCTCGAAGTGCGTCCTTCCAGAGACACCGAGGAACCGGCTTTGCCGGGCCTCAGGCGACGCAGTAGGTGTCTCATGGTCAATACCGCCCCATCACGGTGGAGAGGCTGAGCAGGCGCACGTTGACACCGTCCACGGCTGCCTCGACCACGGTGTCCACGCGCCGGAAGTTGGGGTTGGGCGTGGGCAGCACCGAGACACGCACGCGCATCTCGCGCCCGGCCTGCGCGCACGCGGTGTCGGTGTCGCCGGTGCCGGGCAACTGGCGTTGCAGGCGCAGGCGGGTGAGTTCGTTTTCGGCGCAGAGCTGGGCCAGCCATTGGTCGCTCTGCCGGCCGGAGGCCCGGGTGAGGGCACCGGTGGCCTGCAAACCGGCGGCGAGGGTGATAGCCACCACCGCGAGGGCGACCAGGACCTCGATCAGCGTGAAGCCGCGCGGGCGGGTCATGGGGTGGCGGCCAGCACGGTGAAGGGGGCGAGGCCGTCGGTGCCCAGCGTGATGCGCCGGTCCCCCTGGACCAGCACCACGCGTTGCGCCGCGATCAGCGGTTCAGGGCCCAGCACCAGGGTTTGCGCGCCCGGCGGTTGCAGCACCTGGGCCTGGGTGTCCTGGTTGAGCCAGGGGCGGGGCCCGGTGAGCGAGCCGGTGCCGGCCTGGGTCGGCAGGCCGATGAACTCGAAGCCCTGGGGCAGGCTGCGCCAGACCACCGGCAGGCCGCTGGTGCGCGACTGGGCGCGGGCGGATTCCAGCATGGCGGTCAGCCGCAGGCCCTCGCGCTCCAGGCGGGTGGCGCCCTCATCGCGCAAGGCCACGGTCACACCGGCCGTGGCGAAGGCCACGATCACCAGCACCACCATGAGCTCGAGCAGGGTGAAGCCGCGTGCCTTGCTGGGCATGATCAAGAAAGCAGTCGGTTCACTGCCAACTGCCGATGTCGGCGTCCTTGCCTTCGCCGCCGGCCTGGCCGTCGGCACCGAGCGACAGCACGTCCACCTCGCCCCTCAGGCCCGGGTTGATGTACTGGTACGGGCGGCCCCAGGGGTCGCCGGGCAGCTTGTCGAGGTAGGGGCGCCAGTTCGGCGGCACGGGGCCGGCGGTCGGCTTGGCCACCAGCGCGTTCAGCCCTTGCTCGTTGGTCGGGTAGCGCTGGTTGTCCAGGCGGTAGAGCTTGAGTGCCTGCATCAGGTTGTTGACGTCGGTCTTGGCGGCCGTCACGCGCGCGTCGTCGGCGCGGTCCAGCACGTTGGGCACGATCAGCGCCGCGAGCACGCCGATGATGACCAGCACCACCATGAGCTCGATGAGGGTGAAACCGCGCTGCAGGGTGCGGGTGAGGCGGGCCGCGATGGTCGGCGTGCGCAGGGTGGGGGTGGTCAGGTGTGGCAAATCAATCTCCCGCGGAAACCGGTGGTCGTCGATCATAATGCGCCCATATGAACAAGGCACCCACGTTCGGCCATTCTGGCTTTCTGATGGAGAGCCCTGCCGCCCTGCAGACCGCAGGACGTCGTGGGCCGACCATCGCTGCGGGTCTCTTGTGGCTGGCGGCCGGCCTGAGCGCGGGTTACTGGGTGTTGCTGGCCTGGGGCCGTTCGCCGGTGACCCCGGTGTCGGCCATGGCGCCGGCACAGGTGGCGGCCGACACGGCTGCCGTGGCCCGCTCGCTGGGGGCACAGCCGGCGTCCGTTCCCGCGGGCGCGGTGGCCAGTGCAGCGCCCCCCCGCTACAACTTGCTGGGCGTGGTCTCCGTGGGCACCCGGGATGGCGCGGCGCTGATCGCGGTGGACGGCCAGCCGCCGCGGCCTTACCGCCTCGGGTCGTCGCTGGAGGGTGGCCTGGTGCTGCAATCCGTCACGCGCCGTGCCGTGCACCTGGGCCCTTCGCTGCAAGCGCCTGCCTCGGTGGAACTCACGCTCCCCGAGCCCCCCAACGCACCCTGATTCCCGGGCTCAGCGTTCCAGCAGACCCTGGGCGGCGAGCAGCAAGGGCCAGGCGAGCAGGGCACCGGTGCCCTGGCCCATGCGCATGCCCATGTCCAGCAGCGGCTGCGCCTGCAGGTGGATCAGCATGAGGCGGTGTCCGCTCTCTGCCGACCGGTGGCCGAACACCAGGTAGTCGGCCACGGCAGGCACCAGGCCTCGCGCCACCAGGGCGGCCGCGCCGGCCACGTAGCCGTCCACCAGCACCACCCGGCGCTCGGCAGCGGCCTGCAGCATGGCGCCGGCCATCATGGCGATCTCGAAACCACCCAGGGCGGCCAGGGCATCCAGCGGGCCCAGGGCCTTGCGGTGCCGGCTGGCGGCGGCGGCGAGTTTTTCGATGCGCTGAGGGTGCTGATCTTCGTGAAGACCCGCACCCTGGAAGTCGTCGCGCCCGCAGGCATCGGACAGGGGCACGCCGCACAGGCGCGAGAGCAGCATGGACGCGCTGACGTTGTTGGCCACGCCCACGTCGCCCAGCGCGATCACGTTGCCGGGGAGGTGGCGCACCACGTCCATGCCGGCATGCAAGGCCGAGACGGCCTGCGCCTGCGACATGGCCGGGCCGATCATCAGGTTGCGGGTGCCGTAGCCGATCTTGCGCAGCAGCAGCGGCGCCTTGCGCCGGGCATCGTCGGGCAGGTTGATGTGGGTGGCCACGCCCGCATCGACCACCGTGACATCGAAGCCGTGCATCTGGGCCAGGGCGTTGACCGGCGCGGCGCCGAGCAGCAGTTGGAGCACGTGCTCGCAGGTCATGGACTGGGCCAGCTCCGACATGCCTTCGTCGGCAATGCCGTGGTCGGCGGCGAACACCACCAACTGCGGCGAGTCGAAGACCAGCAGGTCAAACGGCAGGGGGCTGCCGTGCTGGATGCGGGCCAGTTGCAGCACCAGGGATTCAAGGCGCCCCAGGGCGTGATCGGGCATGCCCTCGGGCGCCAGGCGCAGCATGACCGAGTGGTCCAGCAGCGTGTCCGTCGTGGCCGCGATGTGCGGCAGCTTCAGGTTGGCGGGCAACTCGGGAGCCCGTCGGGTGATCGGTTCGAAGACGGGGTCGAGGGCCATGGTGTGTGTCAGCTTTTGAGGAACAGACGGTACACCGGATTGTTGGTTTCTTCCACGTACGGATAACCCAGGGCGTCGAGAAACTTGTCGAAGGCCTTGTGATCCTTCGCCGGCACCTGCAGCCCGACCAGGATGCGGCCGTAGTCGGCGCCCTGGTTGCGGTAATGGAACAGGCTGATGTTCCATCCCGGGCGCATCAGGCTCAGGAATTTGAGCAACGCGCCTGGGCGTTCCGGGAACACGAAGCGCAGCAGGCGCTCGTCGTGGGCCAGGGGCGAATGCCCGCCGACCATGTGCCGGATGTGTTCCTTGGCCAGTTCGTCGTGCGTGAGGTCCAGCGTCTCGAAGCCGTGCCGGATCAGGTTGGCGGCGATCTTGCCGGACTCTCCCTTTCCGTGGGTGGTCAGCCCCACGAACACATGGGCCGCGTTGCCGTCGTGGATGCGGTAGTTGAACTCGGTCACGTTGCGCGGACCGCCGGGCAGCTTTTCGATGGCTTCGCAGAAGCGGCGGAAGCTGCCGCGTTCTTCGGGGATGGTCACGGCGAACAGCGCCTCGCGCTCCTCGCCCACCTCCGCGCGCTCGGCCACGAAGCGCAGCCGGTCGAAGTTCATGTTGGCGCCGCAAAGGATGGCGGCATAGGTCTCGCCGCGTGTCTTGTGCTGCGCCACGTACTGCTTGATGGCCGCCACCGCCAGCGCACCCGAAGGCTCGACGATGCTGCGGGTGTCCACGAACACGTCCTTGATCGCGGCGCACACCGCATCGGTGTCCACCGTGACATAGCCGTCGACCAGGTCGCGCGCGATGCGGAAGGTTTCCTCGCCGACCTGCTTGACCGCCGTGCCGTCGGCGAACAGGCCCACGTCGGCCAGCGTGATCCGTTCACCGCCTTTGACCGAGCGCAGCATGGCGTCCGAGTCGATCGTCTGCACGCCGATCACCTTGATTTCAGGGCGCACGGCCTTGATGTAGTTCGCCACACCCGAGATGAGGCCGCCGCCGCCGATCGCCACGAACACGGCATCCAGATGGTCCGAGCCCAGGCTCTGGAGCTGGCGCAGGATTTCCATGGCGATCGTGCCCTGGCCGGCGATGACGTCCGGGTCATCGAAAGGATGCACAAAAGTGAGTCCCTGCTTCTTTTGCAGGGTCAGGGAATGGGCGTAGGCATCGGAATAGCTGTCGCCGTGCAGAACGACTTCGCCGCCGAAGCCGCGCACCGCGTCGATCTTGACCTGGGGCGTGGTGGTCGGCATCACGATCACTGCCCGGGTGCCGAGCTTGCGGGCACCCAGCGCCACGCCTTGGGCATGGTTGCCCGCCGAGGCGCAGATGACGCCCTTCTTCAACTGCTCTGGCGTCAGGTGCGCCATCTTGTTGTACGCCCCGCGCAGCTTGAAGCTGAACACGGGCTGCTGGTCTTCCCGCTTGAGCAGGACCGTGTTGTGCAGCCGCCGGCTCAGGTTGTTGGCGGGCTCCAGCGCGGACTCTACGGCGACGTCGTAGACCCGGGCATTCAGGATTCTTTTCAGGTAATCGGCCGGCCCCATGGAGGCGGTCGGCGTGGTTGGGGTGGCGTTGGGGCGTTGTTTGGGGCGGGCTGACGGCATGGTGTTCCTCGCCGCACATCATATCGGGGGCGAAAAAAAGCCCGGACTGGCAGAACCAGACCGGGCTTGAATCCACCCGTGGAGGGTAGAGGAGACAACCGTAAATACAATGACGCCAGTATAACGCTCGCATGCTGCAATGCAGCATCACCAATCGAATTTCTACGATTTTTAGAGCGCGCACCTCAATACCGTTGTTTATTTCACGACACAGGACACCCCATGGAATGCACCGTAACCTGGACCGGCGCCGCCGGCACCCGCTCGAACATGGGCTTCGTCGCCGAAACCGGCAGCGGCCATGTGATCGCCATGGACGGCGCACCCGACGCGGCCAAGCCGGAAAACGGGGGCGCCAACCTGGCCGCCCGCCCTATGGAGACGGTGCTGGCGGGAACGGGCGGCTGCACCGCCTACGACGTGGTGCTCATCCTCAAGCGGGGCCGCCACGATGTGCGCGGCTGCAGTGTCAAGCTGGTGACGGAGCGCGCGCCCGTCGATCCCAAGGTGTTCACCAAGATCCACATGCATTTCACCGTGAGCGGCAAGGGCATCCCCGCGGCGGCCGTGGAGCGCGCCATTGCCATGAGCCACGAAAAATACTGCTCGGCCAGCATCATGCTGGGCAAGACCGCCGAAATCACGACCAGCTTCGACCTGCTGGAGGCCTGACCCTCGCCTGGGTGCCGCTCAGATGCGGTGCGCCACCGTGGTCATGACCTTGGCCGCCAGACGCATCAGCCCTTTGACGGGGAGCGGCAGTTCCACCGCGCCGGCTTGTTGCGCTTCGCGGGCATGCCGGGCCTCGTCGTCCTTCATTTGAGCCACGATGGCCCGGGACGCCTGGTCTTTCGCGGGCAGGCGGTCCATGTGGCTCGCCAGATGGGCCTCCACCTGGCGCTCGGTTTCCACCACGAATCCCAGGCTCACACCGGGGCCCGCACGCCCGGCCAGCAAACCCAGGCCGAAGGCGCCGGCGTACCAGAGAGGGTTCAGCAGCGAAGGTCTGGCACCGAGTTCGTCGAGGCGGGCCTGCGTCCAAGCGAGGTGATCGGTCTCTTCCCGCCCCGCCGCCTCCAGCTGCAAAGCGAGTGCCTCGTTGGGTCGGGCATTGCGCCGTCCGGGCCAACGCGCTGCCAGGGCTTGCGAGGTGTAAAGCGCCTGGGCACACACCTCCCCGACATGGTTCACCCGCATCAGTGCGCCGGAGAGCTGGCGCTCTTCCGGTGCCAGCGCCGGTTCCGACGCCTGCTCGGGCAGGGTCGGGCATTCGCGTGTGCCTCTCGGCGCCACGAACAAGGTTCTCAAGGCCGAATCGACGGCGTTCAACAAGGCATCGGTGTGGTTGGGCATGGTGGGGGCTGATGGATTCGCCATGGCGCATGCTGCCATGGATTGCGCAGGGCCGAGTTTCTCAAGTTGGCGGCCATGATCGTTTCCTGGGCTGAACCGCGAGGCCGCAGATCGCGGCTTCTGCTTCTATCCATATGAGGGTATCTACTAACAGCGTGGCACAGCTGCAACGAAAGGGCCGCCTTGAGGCGACAAAAGCCCTTGTCACCATGGCGCCTTCGGAAACTTTCTGATGCAATCGGCTCAGCTTCCTGGATGGAGGTTGGCTCGGTGGCAAAGACTCCCGGCCCTTATTAACCCTTGGAGAACCCTTCAATGAAAAAGACCCTGATCGCTCTGGCCGCCGTGGCAGCCACCAGCGCTGCATTCGCACAATCTTCCGTGACCCTGAGCGGTACCGTTGACGTTGGCCTCGAAGATGTGGGTGGTCCTAACAGCCCGCTGCGCATGGTTTCCAGCCGCCTAGGCACCAGCAACTGGACCGTGTCCGGTACGGAAGACCTTGGTGGCGGCCTGAAAGCCATTTTCAAGGTGTCGACCTCGTTCAACGCTGACGACGGCACCACCGCCGGCAACGTGCTGGGTAACAACGACATGTTCGTGGGCCTGCAAGGTGGCTTCGGCTCCATCAAGCTGGGTCGCTCCTTCAACCCCACCTTCTTCTATGCTCTGACCGCCAACAGCACCAAGGGTGTGACCGGCTACCAGACCCGTGCCAACAACCTGGAAACGGACGGCGTGTACGTTTCGAACCAAGTTCTGTACACCACCCCGAACTTGGGCGGCTTCACCGGCCAACTGTCCTATGCTCCTTCGGAAATCGCTGGTGCCAGCGGCCACCGTGGCCTGGGTGTTGGCTACGCTGCCGGCAACCTGGCTGTGAACTTCGCTCACTCCAAGCTGGCAGCTACCGCCGTTGGTCAGCAAGTGAACGCGCTGAACCTGATTGCTGCTTCGTATAACTTTGGCTTCGCTCGTGTTTTGTTCTCGTACAACGACCGTTCCAATCTGGCTTCGAATGCGGACAACGACTGGGCACTGGGCGTGACCGCTCCTGTGGGTCCTGGCGAACTGTGGGCCTCGTATGACCGCTCTGAAGTTGGTGCCGCCGGCTCGCAGCGCGTGATTCATGGTGGTTACAAGTACTTCCTGAGCAAGCGCACCACGGCTTACCTGAACGTTGGTAACAAGAAGAACCCCAACGTCAACGCTGGCAAGGCCACCACGGGTTGGGGCTTGGGCTTGGCTCACAACTTCTGATCTTTTGGCTGACCTTTGCGTCAGCTGAGATTTCGGTCGTTCAAACCGCCTGCTCGCAAGAGCAGGCGGTTTTTTCATGGGCGCCTGTTGTTGGTTGACGAGGCAAGTCACTTCGTCGCTCGAAACCGACCGTTCGTGTTGTGGGCAGACAACGATCTGAGCCGTACTTCGCGTGTTTTTCAGGGCTTACCCTTACGAGGGCCTGTTTTCAGGCCTACCATTCATTGGTCAGTTTTCTAACTTGTGGTGTGTCACCGCAATACTTTAAGGAAGTAACCATGAAAAAATCTTTGATCGCCTTGGCGGTTCTCGGCTCCGTGGCCGGTGTGGCCCAAGCCCAATCCAGCGTGACCATGTACGGTCTCGTGGACGTGTGGGTCGGCCGTACCAAGGCGGAAGTGCCTGGCGTGGGTTCTGTGTCCGTCACCGGCGTGAACTCTGGTGGCCTGGCCACCAGCCGTTGGGGTGTTCAGGGTTCGGAAGACCTGGGCGGCGGTTTGAAGGCCATCTTCAAGCTGGAGCAAGGTTTTGATGCTTCCAATGGCACGTCTCAGCTGGGCGTTGGCGGCGCAAGCACCGCTTTCAACCGCCAGTCGTGGGTTGGCCTGGAAGGCGGCTTCGGTACCGTTCAGTTCGGCAACGTGTGGTCGGCTTTTGACGATGTGTTCTACATCGGCAACTCCATCTTCGACGCCGTCGCTTTCTCGCCTGCTTACGCTGTCATGAGCGTCGCTGCGTACAACGACAAGCCGCGCAATGCCCTGCGTTACACCACGCCCAACTTCGGCGGCTTCAGCGCTTCCGTGTCGCACGGCCTGGACGAAAACGCTGCTGTCAAGCGCGACCAGACCGACTTCAACCTGCAGTACGCTGCTGGTCCTCTGACCGCCGCTTTCGCCTACCAGCTGCAAAACGACGCTGCTGGCGTTGGCCAAGACGCCAAGTTCACCTACTTCACCGCCGCCTACGACCTGGGCGTTGCTGTGCTGAAGGGTGGCGTTGGCCAGACCCGCAACGTGTACGCCACGAAGACCAACGACTGGCAAATCGGCGCTGACTTCCCCCTGTCGTCGGCTCTGAGCCTGTCGACCGGCTACGCCTCGTCGAAGGACAAGGACGGCACGGACACGAAGCGCACCGGTTACTCGGTGGGCGCCCTGTACTCGCTGTCCAAGCGCACCTCGACCTACGCCGCCTTCACCAAGGCCAAGGAAGAAGTCGCTGGCACGACCGCCGTCAAGGGCACCGTGTTCGGTGTTGGCCTCCAGCACAAGTTCTGATCTCCGTTCTTCGGAACACCGATCAGCCAAAAGCCACCCGGCATGCCGGGTGGCTTTTTTTATGGGCGTTCCAGCCTCAAGAGCCTTTGGCGGCCGTTGCCGGCTTCTTGGCAGTCACAGGGGCCGCGGAGGGCTTGTAGCTGTCCCCGTTGACCGTCAGTCCCTGTGACGACAGCTTGGTGGCGCGTTTGTCACCAATGCCCGGTACTCTCTGGATCAGGTCACTCCAGCTCTTGAAGGGTGAGGCTTTGCGTGCCTCCACAATCTTGGCTGATGTGTTGGGCCCGATGCCCTTGATGCTGTCGAGATCGGCCACGGTGCCGGTGTTGATGTCGACCGCGGCAAAACTGGCGGCGGCAAGCAGCGACAGAAGACCGGTCAGCACTTTCTTGAACATGGATTCCTCCAAATGAGACGTTTTGACATGCCATGGATATAGGTTGCAAAGATGCCTTTCCATGACCTGAAGCCACCTTGGCTTCGGGTGTCGAATTTAATTCGAAAGTTTGATTTTTAAAAGAAAAATCAACAAAAATAATTCTTATTTGTACTTTATGCCTGTCCGCAACATGAAATTGCCCTTGGCCTCGCTGGCCCTTGCAGGATGGTTGGTCCTGGTGCTGAGCGGGTGTGCAGGACCTTCCGTGGTGTCCGACGACCTGGAGGAAGAGCGGCCGCCCACGCGACCTCAGAAAGTACAAAGCGGTGCCAGTCCCCAGGTGCTGAAAGCGGCCAGCCGTCTGTTCGCCACGCCGAGGCCCGAGGTGCCATGGGAGCCGTTCTCCTTCCCGGGCAAGCGGTTCGCCGCCTTCGAGTCGGTCCAGGTGGCAGGGCGGCCGGCACTGCAGGTGCATGCGAAGAGTTCGGTCAGCATCCTGCGGCAGCGGTTCGAGCCCTCACTGCCGTCTGTGGGGCGCCTGTCCTTCTCCTGGCGGGTCGACGGGCTGCCCGAGGATGCCGATCTGTCCCAATCCAGCCAGGCCGATTCCGCGGTGCGGGTGGTCCTGGCCTTCGATGGGGATCGCTCTCGCTGGACAGCCAGAACCCATCGCCTCTCCGAGATGAGCCGCCTGTTGACGGGGGAAGAGCTGCCCTACGCCTCTCTGGTCTATGTGTGGAGTGCGAAACACGCGCCGGGCACCGTTGTGGTGAACCCGCGCACCGACCGCATTCGCAAGTTGGTGCTCGACAGCGACGTGACCACGGTGGGTCAGTGGCGAGATCATGTGCGTGACGTGCGCGCGGACTTCCGCCTTGCGTTCGGCGAGGAGCCAGGGCCGCTGCGGCTGGTGGCCCTGATGACGGACACCGACAACACGGAGAGCGAACTCACGGCCTGGTATGGCGCCTTGAAGCTGGAACTGGCCGTGGATTGAGGCAAAGCGACGCGGCCTTGCCGTTCGGGTAACTCCGGTGCATTGGCGGGAATGTTTGTTGCATAGTGGCGGGATGTCCACTTTATTTAGGTGTCAACAAATGAAGCTCCCATTTGCAGTCCTGTTCGCCGCGATGGCCCTTGGTGCGGGCGGTGCTCACGCCAAAACCTTCAAATGGACGAGCGCCAGTGACATCCCCACATGGGACATCCATTCCCAGAACAACGCCTTGGCCAATGGCATTCATGCCTCGGTGTACGAGTCGCTGGTTTACTACAACAGCAAGACCTTCAAGCCCGAGCCCGTTCTGGCGACGGCCTGGAAACAGGTGACGCCGACCCAGCTGCGCATGAACCTGCGCACGGGGGTGAAGTTCCACGATGGTTCGGCGTTCTCGGCCGACGACGCGGTGTTCTCGATCGAGCGGGCGATGACCAAGACCTCGAATTTCGGGATCTATGCCCAGGGCATCGACCGGGTGGTGAAGGTGGACGCCAACACGATCGACATCTTCACCAAGGACCCCAACCCGGTGCTGCTGAACCAGCTCACCGAGTTGCGCATGATGAGCAAGGCCTGGGCGGAAAAGAACAACTCGACCATGCCCAAGGACATCAAGACGCAGGACGAGAACTTCGCCCATCGCAACGCCAACGGCACGGGTCCCTTTGTGCTGAAGGAGTGGCAGCCCGATCAGAAGCTGGTCGTCACCCGGAACCCGAACTGGTGGGGCAAGTCGGAAGGCAACGTGACGGAGGTGGTCTACACGCCGGTCAAGGCCGTGGCCACGCGCATGGCGGCGCTGCTGTCGGGTGAGGTCGATCTGGTGCTCGACCCCAGTCCCCAGGACCTGGCGCGGGTGCGCGGCGAGCAGAACCTCAAGGTGATCGATGGCGTGGAAAACAGGACCATCTTCTTCGGCATGGACCAGTTCCGCGATGAGCTGCCGGGCAGCAACATCAAGGGAAAGAACCCCCTGAAGGACCAGCGCGTTCGCAAGGCGCTCTACCAGGCCATCGACATGAACACGATCGCGCGGGTGAGCCTGCGCGGCCTGGGGCAGCCCACCGGCGCGCTGGTGGCACCGCAGGTCAATGGCTGGACGGAGGCGGTTCACAAACGGCATCCTTTCGACGTGGCGGCGGCGCAGAAGCTGCTGGCCGATGCGGGCTACAAGGACGGCTTTGAAGTCGACTTCGCCTGCCCCAACAACCGGTACATCAACGACGAGCAGATCTGCCAGGCCGTGACCGCCATGTGGGCGCGCGTCGGTGTGAAGGCCAAGCTGCGCACCCTGCCGCTGGTGACCTACTTCCCGATGATCCAGCGCTACGAAGCCAGCATCTACATGCTGGGTTGGGGCGTGCCCACCTTTGACGCGCTCTACAGCCTGCAGTCGCTGGTGCGGTCGGTCGGTGCGGGCGGCGATGGCAACTACAACGTCGGTCGTTACAGCAACCCGCAGATGGATGCGCTGGTGGAGCGCACCAAGAAGGAAACCGATCTCAAGCTGCGCACCGAGCTGCTGACCAAGGCCCTGGCGCTGCAGAACGAGGACGTGGCCCACATCCCCCTGCACAACCAGATCATTCCCTGGGCCATGAAGAAGAACATCGAGGTGGTGCACCGGGCGGACAACCGCCTGGACTGGCGTCTCATCAAGGTAAACTGATTTCCAGGCGTCAGTCGAGGGTCGCGCACCGCAGGGGGCGACCCTCTCTTCATTTTTCACACGATGTTCGCATTCATTCTTCGGCGACTGGCGCAGGCCGTGATCGTCATGGTCAGCGTGGCGTTCATCGCGTTCATGCTGTTCCAGTACGTGGGCGACCCCGTGGTGTTTCTGCTGGGGCAGGATGCCACCCCCGATCAGGTGCGCGAACTGCGCACCGAACTCGGCCTGGATCGCCCCTTCTTCGTGCAGTTCTGGCATTTCCTCGCCAATGCGGTGCAAGGTGAATTCGGCCTGTCGTTGCGGCAGGGGGCCAAGGTGTCGCGCCTGATCGCCGAGCGTTTCCCCGCCACGCTGGAGTTGTCCATGGTGGCGGCGGTGCTCGCGCTGGTGGTGGGCATCCCGATGGGGGTGTACGCGGCGCTGCGGCGTGGCACGTTCATGAGCCAGGTGTTCATGACGGTCTCGCTGCTGGGCGTGTCCCTGCCCACCTTCCTGATCGGCATCCTGCTGATCCTGTTGTTCGCGGTCACGCTGGGCTGGTTCCCCAGCTTCGGGCGGGGCGACGTGACGCAGCTGGGCTGGTGGAGCACTGGCCTGCTGACGCCCAAGGGCTGGCACCACATCACCCTGCCGGCCATCACGCTGGCGATCTTCCAGCTCACGCTGATCATGCGGCTGGTGCGCGCGGAAATGCTGGAGGTGCTGCGCACCGACTACATCAAGTTCGCCCGCGCCCGCGGGCTGACCAACCGCGCCGTGCATTTCGGCCATGCGCTGAAGAACACGCTGGTGCCGGTGATGACCATCACCGGTCTGCAGTTGGGGGGACTGATCGCCTTTGCCATCATCACCGAGACGGTGTTCCAGTGGCCAGGCATGGGGCTGCTGTTCATCCAGGCCGTGACTTTCGCTGACATCCCGGTGATGGCCGCGTACCTGTGCCTCATTGCCCTGATCTTCGTGGTCATCAACCTGATCGTCGACCTGCTGTACTTCGCGGTCGACCCACGCCTTCGCGTGGAGAAGGCGGGTGGCCACTGATGTCCACCTCGTCCCGCATCAAGGCGCACGGCCGCGCGTTCTCGCACATCGCGGCCTTCCATCCCGAACTCACGGCCCTGCGCCGCGACCTGCACGCCCACCCGGAAATCGGCTTCGAGGAGCACTACACCGCGCAGCGCGTGGTGGAGTCGCTCAAGGTGTGCGGCGTGGACGAGATCCATACCGGCATCGGCAAGACCGGTGTCGTGGCGGTCATTCGCGGTCGCCGCCATGCCAGCGGCCGCATGGTCGGCCTGCGCGCCGACATGGACGCGCTGCCCATGACCGAGCACAACGACTTCGCCTGGAAGTCCGTGCGCCCCGGCATGATGCATGGTTGCGGCCACGACGGCCACACCGCCATGCTGGTGGGCGCGGCACGCTACCTGGCCGAGACGCGCCATTTCGATGGCACGGCGGTGCTGATCTTCCAGCCCGGTGAAGAGGGCTTTGCAGGCGCGAAGGCGATGATCGAGGACGGTCTGTTCGACCGCTTCCCGGTGCAGTCCGTCTTCGGCATGCACAACTGGCCGCAGATGCGCCCCGGCATGGTGGGCGTCAACCCAGGTCCCATGATGGCGTCGGCGGACCGCATCACCATCGAAGTCACCGGCAAGGGCGGGCATGGTGCGCACCCCTACCAGACGGTGGACCCGGTGCTGGTGTCGGCCCACATCATCACGGCGGTGCAGAGCATCGTCTCGCGCAATGTGCGCGCCATCGACAGCGCGGTCATCAGCGTGTGCGCCATGCAGGCCGGCGACATGGGCGCGTTCAGCGTGATGCCGGGCAAGGCCACGCTGGTGGGCACGGTGCGCACCTTCAACCCGGAGGTGCAGGCCATGGTCGAAAGGCGCCTGCAGGAAGTCTGCTCGGGCGTGGCGCTGGGCCTGGGCGCCACGGCGCACGTCAACTACGAGCGCATCTACCCGGCCACCATCAACACGCGCGACGAAGCCCGTTTCGCGGCCGATGTGGCGCAGAAGCTGGTCGGTCACGATCACGTGGACCGCAACATGGACCCGAGCATGGGGGCCGAGGATTTTTCGTTCATGCTGCAGGTCAAGCCCGGTGCCTACCTGCGCCTGGGGCAAGGCGCAGAAAACGGCGTCGGCAGCTGTTTCCTGCACAACAGCCGCTACGACTTCAACGATGAGGTGCTGCCGCTCGGTGCGGCCCTGCACGCCAGTCTGGTGGAGCACGCCATGCCGTTGGCCGACGAGGCCCACGCCGCCACCAAAACCCCTTCCACAACCACAAACGCATCAAGGAGCGAAGCATGATTTTCCGGAAAACGCTGACGGCTGCACTGGCGACGACCGCCGTGCTCACCCTGGGGGCCGCTTCGGCGCAGACCATCCGCATCGGCAACCAGGGCGATGCCCTGTCGATGGATCCGCATTCGCTCAACGAGTCCCTGCAGCTCAGCGTGACGAACAACGTCTACGAGCCCCTGGTGGCGCGTGACCAGAACCTGAAGCCGGTGCCGGGCCTGGCCACGAGCTGGAAACAGACCTCGCCCAGCGTCTGGCGTTTCGAGCTGCGCAAGGGCGTGAAATTCCACGACGGCGCTCCCTTCACCGCCGATGACGTGCTGTTCACCTTTGCCCGCGCTTCCGGTGAAGGCTCGGACATGAAGACCTACACCAACGACGTGAAGGAAGTCCGCAAGGTCAACGACTTCATGGTCGACATCGAGACCAAGGGCCCGTTCCCCATCCTGCCCGACGTGTTGTCGCTGCTGTTCATCATGAACAAGAAGTGGGCCGAGGACAACCAGGCCACGCGGCCGGTGGATCGCCGCAAGGGCGTCGAGAACGCGGCCTCGTTCCGCGCCAACGGCACCGGCCCATTCCGCCTGCGCGAGCGCCAGCCCAATGTCAAGACCAGCTTCGTGCGCAACGGCAGCTACTGGGGCAAGATCGAAGGCAACGTGGTCAACGTCGAGTACACGCCGATCGGCAACGACTCCACCCGCGTGGCCGCGCTGCTCTCGGGCCAGGTGGACGTGATCGAACCGGTGCCGCTGCAGGACGTGGCGCGCATCAACGCCAGCGGCAAGAGCAAGGTGATGCAGGGCCCCGAACTGCGCACCATCTTCCTGGGCATGGACCAGAAGCGCGACGAGCTGCTGTACTCGAACGTCAAGGGCAAGAACCCCTTCAAGGACAAGCGCGTGCGCCAGGCCTTCTACCAGGCCATCGACATCAACGGCATCCAGCGCACCGTGATGCGCGGCGCCTCCAAACCGATGGCGCTGATGGTCGGCCCGGGCATCAATGGCTTCGACAACGCCATGAACAACCGCCTGCCCTACGACCCCGAGGCCGCCAAGAAACTGCTGGCCGATGCCGGTTACCCGAACGGCTTCGAAGTGGCCTTGAACTGCCCCAACGACCGCTATGTGAACGACGGCGCGATCTGCCAGGCGGTGGCCGCCAACCTCGCGCGCGTGGGGGTGAAGATCAACCTGCAGGCCGAGACCAAGGGCACCTACTTCCCCAAGATCCTGCGCCGCGACACCAGCTTCTACATGCTGGGCTGGACCCCGGGCACCTACGACGCGCACAACGCCTTGAACGCCCTGATGCGCTGTGTCGACGAAAAGGGCAGTGGCCAGTTCAACCTGGGCGCCTACTGCAACCCCAAGGTGGACGAGTTGACGGTGCAGATCCAGTCGGAAACCGACAAGACCAAGCGCGACGCGCTGATCAAGGAAGCGTTCAAGCTGCACAGCGATGACGTCGGCCACCTGCCGCTGCACCAGCAGGCCCTGGCCTGGGGCGTGGCGAGCAATGTGGAGCTGGTTCAGCTGGCCGACAACTTCATGCCGTTCCGATTCATGTCGGTGAAATCGGCGAAGTAAGCCGGTCCCGCCACCGCGAGACTCGGTCTTCGCGGTGGCGTGGTCTCCAAAAACAGGGCGCCCCACGTGATCAGCCTCATCAAAAGAGGGTTCGACAGCGATGTCGGCCACAGTTTCCGAACCTCGCCGACCGCCATCGTGGCGGCGGTGATCGCTCTTGTCTGCGTGTTCTGCGCGGTCTTCGCGCCCTGGGTGGCGCCGCACAACCCCTTCGATCTGGCCACGCTGGAGCTTTCGAACGCCCGCCTGCCACCCGCCTGGCACCCGGACGGGTCGAGCAGCTTCCTGCTGGGCACCGACGACCAGGGCCGCGACATCCTCTCGGCCCTGATGTACGGCGCGCGCATCTCGCTGGCCGTGGGCCTGGCTTCGGTGCTGCTCTCGGTGGTGATCGGCGTCACCTTCGGCCTGCTGGCCGGCTTTCTCGGCGGCTGGGTGGACGGTTTCCTCATGCGCCTGTGCGACGTGATGCTGTCCTTCCCGCCCATCCTCATCGCCCTGCTGATTGCGGGCGTGGGGCGCGCCCTGTTTCCCAACGCGCACGAGACGCTCGCCTTCGGTGTGCTGATCATCTCGATCACGCTCACCGGCTGGGTGCAGTACGCGCGCACCGTGCGCGGCTCCACGCTGGTGGAGCGCAACAAGGAATACGTGCAGGCCGCGCGCGTCACCGGTGTGGCGCCGCTGCGCATCATGCGCAGCCATGTGCTGCCCAACGTCATGGGCCCGGTGCTGGTGCTGGCCACCATCCAGGTGGCCACGGCCATCATCACCGAGGCCACGCTGTCCTTCCTGGGGGTGGGCGCGCCGCCCACCTCGCCGTCGCTGGGCACGCTGATCCGCGTGGGCAACGACTACCTGTTCTCCGGCGAGTGGTGGATCACCATCTTCCCGGGCGCCATGCTGGTGCTGATCGCGCTCAGTGTGAACCTGCTGGGCGACTGGCTGCGCGACGCACTCAACCCCCGCCTGCGCTGAGACCACGATGAGCCTTCTCCAAGTCAAGAATCTGGTCGTCGAGTTCCCTGGCCGACGCGGCACGCTGCGCGCGCTCGACGACATTTCCTTCGAGATCGCCCCAGGCGAAATCCTGGGTGTGGTGGGGGAGTCCGGTGCAGGCAAATCGCTCACCGGCGCATCCATCATCGGCCTGCTGGAGCCGCCAGGGCGGGTCGCTTCGGGCGAGATCCTGCTGCACGGGCGGCGCATCGACAACCTGCCGCACGACCAGATGCGCAAGGTGCGGGGGCGTGAGATCGGCGCGATCTTCCAGGACCCGCTGACCTCGCTCAACCCCTTGTACTCCGTGGGCCGCCAGCTTATCGAGACCATCACGACGCACCTGCCTGTGAGCCAGGCCGAGGCGCGCAGGCGCGCGATCGACCTGCTCAAGGACACCGGCATACCGGCCGCCGAGCAGCGCATCGACCACTTTCCCCACCAGTTTTCCGGTGGCATGCGCCAGCGCGTCGTGATCGCGCTGGCCCTGGCGGCCGAGCCGCAGCTCATCGTGGCCGATGAGCCCACGACCGCGCTCGATGTCTCGATCCAGGCGCAGATCATCACCCTGCTCAAGACCATCTGCAAACAGCGTGGCGCGGCGGTGATGCTGATCACGCACGACATGGGCGTGATCGCCGAGACCTGCGACCGCGTGGCCGTGATGTACGCCGGCCGCATCGCCGAGATCGGGCCGGTGCACCAGGTCATCAACCACCCTGCCCATCCCTACACCGCGGGTCTGATGGCCTGTATTCCCGACATGAGCCAGGACCGCGAACGCCTGCACCAGATCGATGGCGCCATGCCCCGGCTCAATGCCATTCCGACGGGCTGTGCGTACAACCCGCGTTGCGAAAAGGTGTTCGACCGCTGCCACGTCGAGCGGCCCGATCTGCTGTCGGCCGGCGCCACGCGGGCCGCGTGCTGGCTGCATTCGGTCGCAGGAGCGCAGGCATGAGCGCGGACATGATCGAGAAAGCCGTGCTGGCCGCGCAGGCCCGCAGCGCCCCCGGTGCGCCGGTGCCTGCAGCCACGACCGTGACCGAGGCGCCGCTGGTGCGGGCGACCGACCTGGCGAAGACCTTCGATGTGTCCGCGCCCTGGCTCAACCGCGTGATCGAGCGCCAGCCGCGCCAGCTGCTGCGCGCGGTCGACGGCGTGTCCTTCGACATCCCGCGCGGCCAGACGCTGGCGCTGGTCGGTGAGTCGGGCTGCGGCAAGAGCACGGTGGCGCGCCTGCTGGTGGGTCTGTACGAGCCGACGCGGGGCGGCTTCGAGTTCGATGGCCAGGACGCGCACGCCGCGTTCAAGACGCCGGAAGGCCGCAAGCTGCGCCGCCGCATCCAGATGATCTTCCAGGACCCGTATGCCAGCCTGAACCCGCGCTGGCGCGTGGAGGACATCATTGCCGAGCCCTTGCGCGAGCACGAGATCGAGACCGACCCGGCGGCCTTGCGTGCGCGGGTGGACGACTTGCTGAAGTCGGTGGGCCTGTCGCCGCTGGACCGCGTGAAGTACCCGCATCAGTTCTCGGGCGGGCAGCGCCAGCGCATCTCCATCGCACGGGCCCTGGCCACGCAGCCGGAGTTCCTGGTGTGCGACGAGCCCACGTCGGCGCTGGACGTGAGCGTGCAGGCGCAGGTGCTCAACATCATGAAGGACCTGCAGCGCGAGCGCGGGCTGACCTACCTCTTCATCAGCCACAACCTGGCCGTGGTGCGCCACGTGAGCGATCAGGTGGGGGTGATGTACCTTGGGCGGCTGGTGGAGCTGGCGCCCAAGCACACCTTGTTCGAGCGGCCGCGCCACCCTTACACGCGGATGTTGCTCGATGCGATCCCGAAGATGCACGACACCGGCAAGGCGCGCACACCGGTTTCGGGCGAGGTGCCCAATCCGCTGAACCCACCCAGCGGTTGTGCCTTCAACCCCCGGTGTCCGCATGCCAACGACCGCTGCCGCAGCGAGCGTCCTCAGTTGCTGGATCTCGGGGGGATCCGCATCGCGTGCCATGCGGTGGAAGAGGGGCGGATCTAGTTTCACGCCGCTGGGTGGGCGTTGGCGCGGACGGTGGGCACTCCCCTCCGCGAATGTCCCCCGAACCGGCTGCGCCGGTTCTCCTCCTTTACTTCGCTGCGGGAAGCACCCACCGTCCTGAGGTGTTTCTGGCGTACGCGGTCACGTGTACCTCTTGCTGCGAAGGTTGTTCTTCATTTCCTTGAGCAACGGCTGGAGCTTGTTGCCGCCAATGCGCAGCGCCAGGCAGGTGGCCACGATGTCGATCACCATCAGGTGCATCAGGCGCGAGGTCATCGGGCTGTAGCGGTCGTAGCCCTCGGGGTGGTCGGCCGAGAGGTGGATATGACCGCTCTGCGCCAGCGGTGAGCCGCTGGTGGTGATGACGATCACCGTCGCGCCGTGCTTGCGTGCGATGTCGGCCGCGTCCATCAGGTCGCGCGTGCGGCCGGAGTTGGAGATGATCACCACGCAATCGCCCGGCCCGAGCAGCGACGCACTCATGACCTGCATGTGGCCGTCGCTGTAGGCGATGGCATTGATGCCGAGGCGGAAGAACTTGTGTTGCGCGTCCTGCGCGACGATGCCCGAGTTGCCCGCGCCGTAGAACTCGATGCGGCCCCGGTTCTTGTAGGTGGCCACCAGGGCGTCCACCGCCTTTTCGATCGCGTGGCTGGAGGCGTCGTTGCGGTACTTGAGGAAGGCCGCCACCGTGTTGTCGATCACCTTGACCAGCACGTCGCTCGTCTTGTCGTCCACGTCCACGCTGCGGTGGATGAAGGGCACGCCTTCGCTCACCGTGCCGGCGAGCTTGAGCTTGAAGTCCGACAGGCCGTCGTAGCCCATGCTGCGGCAGAAACGCACCACTGTGGGCTTGCTCACGTGCGCGCGCTCGGCCAGCTCGGTCACCGGCAGACTGGCAAACGTGCGTGGGTCCAGCAGCACGAGCTTGGCCACGCGTTGCTCGGCGGGCGCCAGCGAGGGCAGGGAGGCTTTGATCCGGTCGAGCATGGTGGTTTGGTTACATGGATGACAGATGGCGTGAAATTTTATTACATCCGCTGGCCGATAATCCGTTCATGAACCAACTCGACGCCCTCAAGCAATTCACCACGGTCGTGGCCGACACGGGTGACTTCAACCAGATCGCGGCCTACGCCCCGCAGGACGCCACGACGAACCCGTCGCTCATCCTGAAAGCGGTTCAGAAGCCCGAGTACGCCCACCTGCTCAAGGACGCCGTCGCGAAACACGGCGCTCAGGGCCTGGACGAGGTGATGAACCGCCTGCTTGTGGCTTTCGGCGGCGAGATCCTGCGCCTGATTCCGGGCCGGGTCTCGACCGAGGTGGATGCGCGCCTGAGTTTCGACACCGAAGCCACCGTGACCCGCGCCCGCCGCATCATCGAGCTCTACCAGGGGGAAGGCGTGCACGTGGACCGCGTGCTGATCAAGATCGCCTCCACCTGGGAAGGCATCCAGGCCGCTGCGCGGCTGGAGCGCGAGGGCATCCACACCAACCTCACCCTGCTGTTCTCGTTTGCCCAGGCGGTGGCCTGCGGCCAGGCCAAGGTGCAACTGATCTCGCCCTTCGTGGGCCGCATCTACGACTGGTACAAGAAGAGTGCGGGCGCCGGCTGGGACGAAGCCGCGATGGCGGGTGCCAACGACCCGGGCGTGCGCTCGGTGCGAAGCATCTACGAGTTCTACAAGAAGCACGGCATCGCCACCGAGGTGATGGGTGCGAGCTTCCGCAATGTGGGCCAGATCACGGCGCTGGCGGGCTGCGACCTGCTCACCATCAGCCCCGACCTGCTGGCCCAGCTGGCCGCCAGCGATGCGCCTTTGGATCGATCCCTGGATGCGAACGACGCCAAGGCCAAGGACATCCCCTTCGTGACCCACGACGAAGCCAGCTTCCGCTTCGCCCTCAACGAAGACGCCATGGCCACCGAGAAGCTGGCCGAAGGCATCCGCGCTTTCGTGGCGGACACGATCAAGCTCGAAGCCCTGATGAAATAACTCGGGCGAGCCCCAAAACAAAAAGCCCCGCGAGCAATCGCGGGGCTTTTTGTTTTGGGTTCTGTCAGAACGCCAAGAGGCATTCCGACGCAGCATGAGGGCCTAGCGCAAGGCGCATGGGCGCTGACAGTAGCGGAGCTACGGCAAGCCCATGCAACGCGGCGATCGGCCCTCAGGCAAGGAGCAATTACATGCCCATGCCGCCCATGCCGCCCATATCACCCATGCCGCCGCCCGGCATCGCAGGTGCGTCGTCCTTCGGGGACTCGGCCACCATGGCTTCGGTCGTCAGCATCAGGCTGGACACCGAAGCGGCGTTCTGCAGCGCGGTGCGGGTGACCTTCGTCGGGTCCAGGATGCCCATTTCGATCATGTCGCCGTAGGTGTCGTTGGCGGCGTTGAAGCCGTAGTTGCCCTTGCCGGCCAGGATGGCGTTGACCACCACCGACGGCTCGCCACCGGCGTTGGCCACGATCTCGCGCAGGGGCGCTTCGATGGCCTTGAGCACCAGCTTGATACCGGCGTCCTGGTCAGCGTTGTCACCCTTGATGGTGCCAGCGGCCTGACGGGCGCGCAGCAGCGCCACGCCACCACCGGCCACGATGCCTTCTTCCACCGCAGCGCGGGTGGCGTGCAGGGCGTCTTCCACGCGGGCCTTCTTTTCCTTCATCTCGACTTCGGTGGCGGCACCGACCTTGATGACGGCCACGCCGCCGGCCAGCTTGGCCACGCGCTCTTGCAGCTTCTCGCGGTCGTAGTCGCTGGTGGCTTCTTCGATCTGCACGCGCACTTGCTTCACGCGGGCTTCGATGTCAGCGGCAGCGCCGGCACCGTCGATGATGGTGGTGTTTTCCTTGCCGATTTCCACGCGCTTGGCCTGGCCCAGGTCGGCCAGGGTCACCTTCTCGAGCGTCAGGCCCACTTCTTCAGCGATGACCTTGCCCCCGGTCAGGATGGCGATGTCTTCCAGCATGGCCTTGCGGCGGTCGCCGAAACCAGGGGCCTTCACAGCCACGACCTTCAGGATGCCACGGATGGTGTTGACCACCAGCGTCGCCAGGGCTTCGCCTTCGACGTCTTCGGCAATGATCAGCAGCGGGCGGCCGGCCTTGGCGACTTGCTCCAGCGTGGGCAGCAGGTCACGGATGTTGGAAACCTTCTTGTCGTACAGCAGCACGAAGGGGTTGTCCAGCAGCGCCGATTGCTTCTCGGGGTTGTTGATGAAGTAGGGCGACAGGTAGCCGCGGTCGAACTGCATGCCTTCGACGACGTCGAGTTCGTTCTGCAGCGACTTGCCGTCTTCCACGGTGATCACGCC
>Ga0247823_10000512_pt1 | contig 32619 bp, 27 predicted proteins | sample 13C_PalmiticAcid_2_FD_192426 | JGI IMG/M metagenome (GOLD analysis project Ga0247823, IMG submission 192426) | Soil microbial communities from agricultural site in Penn Yan, New York, United States - 13C_PalmiticAcid_Day30 | ecosystem: Environmental > Terrestrial > Soil > Agricultural land...
AGAACGCCACCGACTCGGGATTCATCATCGACGCCATGGACCTGCTGTACGCCGGCCAGCTCGATGGTTTCTGCCTCGTCTCCAGCGACAGTGATTTCACGCGGCTGGCGACGAGATTGCGAGAGGCCGGCAAGCTCGTCTACGGGCTCGGCGAACGCAAGACACCCGAAGCCTTCATCGCCGCGTGCGATCGGTTCATCTTATTCGAGGTGCTGAAAGCTCCGGCGGAAAGCGCTCGCCTTCAGGTTTCAGGAGCGCCCGACCTTCGAACGCTGCTGGTTCACGCGGTCAACGAGACCGCGCGGGAAAGCGGCTGGTCGACGCTGTCGGCTGTTGGTTCGCTCATCGGGAAGAACAATGCATCGTTCGACTCGAGAAACTACGGCTTCTCGAAGTTGGGCGAACTGGTGCGAAAGCAGTCGTATCTGGAGGTGAAGGAGGTCGGCGATCCGTCGGGCGCCGTGCACCTCCATGTGCGCGTCAGCGGCAACTGAACGAATCCGCCAGGCGCTCCTCGCCGGCGGCGAACCATCCAAGTCCTGGTGGGCAGCGCCGAATTCGAGGTTGGTATGCTAGGCGCAGGGCACCGGGGTGCCCCCCCTGTCACGCGAGTCGAAACTGAGTTCTGCTCACGCTGTTTTTCTAACGAAGGTTAAACCTTCAAGGCAGGACAGCATCCAGGTCTGCCGCCGGCAAGGTGAGTTCGCGTTCGTTGTTGAATGATTCGAATATGAGCAAACCATCCAAGAAGGCTGACGCCGGTGTCGACGAACATTTCGTCGAGGACTACCTGCCGGCTTTGCTCACGAAGGCAAGCCACCTCATTCAGAGCGAGTTCCACCGCATGGTCAAGGCCAAGGGCCTCACGGTGTCCGAGTGGCGCGTGCTGGCGACGCTCGTGAACCGGGAACCGATGAGCATGCGGCAGCTGTCGGCGATCGCGGTGACGCCGCAGCCCACACTCACCGCCGTGCTCGACCGGATGGAGCCTCGCGGCCTCGTGACGCGCACCACCGACGAAGTCGATCGTCGCGTGACCCTCGTGGGCATCGCGCCGGCCGGCACGAAACTGGTGGCGAAGTTGATCGACCTGGCCCGGGAGCATGAGAACCGGGTGCTCGAGCCGTTTGGTCTGCAACGCTCCGCGCAGTTGAAGGCGACGCTGAAGCGGCTGATCGCGTTGCACGAGCGACAAGAGCATCCGGACCCGCGAGAGGGGTGAAGGAAGGCAGGCGTGCCACGCGTACGCCTGCCGTGCCCACGATCAGTCGTCGTGGTCTCGCCCGCCGTGGTCGTGTCGCCCGTGGCCATGGCCGCCGTGGCGATCCTTGTTGGTGCGGGATGCAGCCGCCAGGTCCGAGGGTTCCTGCCTGTGCACGACGCACCGGAAGTTGCTCTCGTCGTCGGTGCTGCCCGAGCCGTCGTACCGAACCTCGTCCGGGTACTTGCAGATCTTGCGCGTGCGGACCGCGCCTCCCGCAAGGGTCTGTTGGGCGACGACGTGATCCGGCGCCACGCCCTTCTCGACCCAGTTCTGCAGCACGTCGAACAGCTTGGCCGTGTCGGGCTGGGGTGCGTCGCCGCCGCCGCAGTGATTCACGGCCGGATAGTAGAACGAACGCATGAAGTTCTGGGTGGTCTGGACGCCGTAACGGTCGAACAAGCGCGTGACGTAGGTGTAGGAGCCGAACGTCAACGTCAGCGGATCACCGGCACCGTGGTAGTGGATGATCTTGGCGCCGCGCTTCCTGACACCGTCGAGGTTGTCGTCGTCGGTCGCGGCCGTGCGACGGAACTTCTTGTACGAGGCCTCGAACTCGGAGGCGAAGTTGGACATGTTCACCGAACGCGAGTCGAACGCCGGATCCTGATGCAGCCAGTTCTTGCCCCAGGTTTCGACGATGGCCGGGATGCCGTTGCCGCCGGGAAGCAGTGTGTCGAAGCTCGCGCCGCGCGGCAGCGCACCCCAGAGGCGTTCGCCTCGCGGGTTCGAGGGCCCGGCCCAGATGGCATTGATGGCATCGGCCTCGCGCTGGCTGAGGCACGTCGCCGGATCGCTCGGCCGCCCGGTGCAGCGCAGTGCGTTGGCGTCAAAGTTGCACCGTCGTGGTTCGTTGATCAGGCCATCGACGACCCCATCGTTGGCATCGCAGGCCGCGATGGCCGCCTTGGTGGCAGCCGCGCTCTTCGCCGGCGGGAGCCCACCCGCTCCGAGCATGTCGTTCACGACCACGGGAACCCATGACTGCCCGACGATGAAGCGGTTGAAGTTGATCGCCGGGGCTCCGATCAGGAAGCCGTCGAACAGCTCCGCGTGGTTCTGTGCCAGCTCGAGTCCCTGGCGGCCGCCGCCGGAACATCCCGTCCAGTAGTTCCGTTCGGCATTGCGCCCGTAGTAGAGCTTCGTCAGCTTGAGTGCCCACTCGGTCTGCTGGAGGATGCTGTCCTCCATGTAGGTCTTCACCTGCCACTCGAGCAGGTTGTTCCGCGGATCGAGGACGAAGCCGCCGTCCGAGAGCCCGCAGTCGCGTTGGCTGTTGGGCCAACCGGTGGCCGGGTTGATGGCGTTGCACCACGCGCGGCTGTGACCCGTGTCGGTCGCGGAGCCCACGTACCCGATGCGCACCGGGCCGGCGACCGAGCCCACGGTGCCGCCGAACCCACCGACCCCGAGGTTCTGCACCTTGCCCAGCCACGCACCGTTCACACCGCCGGTTCCGCCATCCGCCGCGCTGAGCGGCAGGCCGACACGGATGTTGATGGTGGGTGCCTGAGTCAGGTTCACTTGGCAGTAGGCCGGTGTCGTGCCTGCCGCGGGGGTGATGACCGACGTTGCCGCCAGGACCTCACGACCGCCGACGATGCGCTGGGCGATCTGCTCGCACGACGGCGGAGGCCCCGCAGGACTGGGCTTGTGGCGGTCGTAAGTCGGGTTGGCGCTCGCGCAGAAGACCGGGAACAGCAGAGCACATGCCACCGTGGTGGCTCTCGCGATTGTCATGACACTCTCCGGGAGTTGATGAAGGTCAGCGTTGATCCATATGCATCCGTTTCGATGCAATTCCAATGTAGATCACTTTGGATGCATGTCAATCCGGATCGCAGGGAAGACTGCCTCCTGAACGGGATGCCATTTGTTTCGGCACAACGCTTGGATGAGATGCACCGACGGCCGCGTGCATCACTTGAGCGGCGCCGACGTCGGCGTGAAGCCAGGGATCGAAGGGGGAGCAGCCCGAGTCATCCCGACTCGGGCGCTTGGCGATGGAGCGAGGTGGATGATCTCCGACCGCTCGCCCTTGGGTGCGTCAGCCAGCGAACGCGGCGATGCCCGTCTGCGCACGACCCAGGATCAGCGCATGCACGTCATGCGTGCCCTCGTAGGTGTTCACCACCTCCAGGTTCACCAGGTGCCGCGCGACGCCGAACTCGTCGCTGATGCCGTTGCCGCCCATCATGTCGCGGGCTAGGCGGGCGATGTCGAGCGCCTTGCCGCACGAGTTGCGCTTCATGATCGACGTGATCTCGACCGCGTCGGTGCCCTCGTCCTTCATGCGGCCGAGGCGCAGGCAGCCCTGCAGGCCCAGCGTGATCTCGGTCTGCATGTCGGCGAGCTTCTTCTGGATCAGCTGGTTGGCCGCTAGCGGGCGGCCGAACTGCTTGCGGTCCAGCACGTACTGGCGGGCACGGAACCAGCAGTCCTCGGCCGCGCCGAGGGCGCCCCACGCGATGCCGAAGCGCGCGCTGTTGAGGCAGGTGAACGGGCCCTTCAGGCCGCGCACCTCGGGGAAGGCGTTCTCTTCGGGGCAGAACACGTTGTCCATCACCACCTCGCCGGTGATGGAGGCGCGCAGGCCCACCTTGCCGTGGATGGCCGGGGCCGACAGGCCCTTCCAGCCCTTCTCGAGCACGAAGCCGCGGATGGCGCCTTCGTCGTCCTTTGCCCACACCACGAACACGTCGGCGATGGGGCTGTTGCTGATCCACATCTTGGCGCCACTGAGGCTGTAGCCGCCGTCGACCTTCTTCGCGCGGGTGACCATGCTGCCGGGGTCGGAGCCGTGGTCGGGTTCGGTCAGGCCGAAGCAGCCGATCCACTGGCCCGAGGCCAGCTTGGGCAGGTACTTCTGTTTTGTGGCTTCGTTGCCGAACTCGTTGATGGGCACCATCACCAGCGACGACTGCACGCTCATCATCGAGCGGTAGCCCGAGTCCACCCGTTCCACCTCGCGGGCGATCAGGCCGTAGCAGACGTAGTTGAGTCCCGATCCGCCGTATTGTTCGGGGATGGTGGGGCCGAGCAGGCCCAGTTCGCCCATCTCGCGGAAGATCTCGGGGTCCGTTTGTTCATGACGGAACGCATCGAGGACACGCGGTGCAAGGCGACCCTGGCAATAGTCGCGCGCGGCGTCGCGGATCTGGCGCTCGTCACTCGTGAGTTGTTGGTCGAGCAGGAGCGGGTCGTCCCACTGGAAGGTGGCTCTGGACGACATGTCAGTCTCCGGCATCGGGAATCACGGCTGTGACCTCGATCTCGACCTTGGCCCGGTCTTCGATCAGGGCGCTCACTTCCACCGCGGTCATGGCGGCGTTGTACGAACCGATGACCTCGCGGAAGGCGTCTCCCACCGCCTTCCCGGCGGCGAGGTACTCACTCTTGTCGGTCACATACCAGGTCATGCGCACGATGTGCTCGGTCTTCGCGCCAGCCTCGTTGAGCACCTCGACGATGTTGCTCAGCGCGAGCCGCGCCTGGTCGGCGAAATCGTCGCTCGGGAAGCGCCCTTCGCTGTCCCAGCCGATCATGCCGGCGACGAACACCATGCGGCCGCGCACGGCGATGCCATTCGAGTAGCCCTTGGGCCGAGGCCAGTGGGACGGTTGCAGTATCTGCATGGTCAGGTTCCTTGTTGGGTGAAACGTTCGATCGCCAGCCGCATGTCCGCGGGGATGTCGATGGACCGGTGGGAATCGAGGGACGTGGTGACGAGGGTCTGGCGCAGGCTCATGCGCGATTGGCCCGTCAGCGGATCGATACAACGGTGCTGCAGCGTGAAAGAGCGCCGACCGATCTCGGCGACCTCGAGCTCGAGGGACACGTCATCGCCGAAACGGCTGATGGCGGTAAAGTCGGCCTCCATGCGCACGGTCGGCAGACCGACCCGACGCTCGGCCACCACCTTCCGATAGCCGAGCCGCAACCCCTCGTCGAACCAGTCTTCGATCAGGCCGTTGAGCATGACGAAATACTGGGGAAAGAACACGATGCCGGCAGGGTCGCACTCGGCGAAGCGGATGCGGTGGAGCCGCTGGTAGACCCGCGGGGACGAGGGAGTCACGCCCGCGCCTCCTTGAGCATTTCGCGCGCGATGATGAGCTGCTGCACCTCGGTGGCGCCTTCGTAGATCCGCAGCGCCCGGATCTCGCGGTACAGCCGCTCGACGGGCTGCTCGCTCACGACACCGAGGCCGCCCCACATCTGCACGGCAGCATCGATCACCTGCTGCGCGTCTTCCGTGGCGGTCATCTTCGCCATGGCCGCCTCTCGGGTCACGGCGCGGCCGGCGTCGCGCTGCCACGCCGCCCGGTAGGTCAGGAGCGCGCTGCGATCGATCCGGGTGGCCATCTGGGCCAGGGATGCCTGGGTGAGCTGCAGATCGGCCAGGACGCCGCCGAACATCTTGCGTGACGTGGCGCGCAGCATGGCCTCGTCGAGGGCGCGGCGGGCAAAGCCGAGCGCAGCCGCCGCGACGGAGGTGCGGAACACGTCCAGCGTTCGCATCGCCACCTTGAATCCCTCGCCATCCGCACCGATGCGCTGGGAGGCATTCACGCGGCACTCCTGGAAACGCAGCCGAGCGAGCGGATGCGGTGCCATCACGTCGATGCGTTCGGCGATGTCGAAGCCAGGAGTTCCTGCGTCCACGATGAACGCACTGATTCCGCGGGACCCTTGCTCTTGCCTCGTGCGCGCAAAGACGACGTAGAAGTCGGCGATGCCCCCGTTGGAGATCCAGGTCTTCTCGCCATCGAGCACGTAGTCGTCACCCTCCGCCCGGGCCGTGCACGCCATGGCGCCGACGTCGGACCCGGCCTGCGGCTCGGACAGCGCGAACGCGCTGATGGCCTCGCCCCGCGCCACCCGCGTCAGGTACCGGTCACGCTGCGCCGCGGTGCCCTGCAGCGAGATGGCTCCGGAGCCCAGCCCCTGCATCGCGAACGCGAAATCGGCGAGACCCGAGTGGCGTGCGAGCGTTTCGCGGATCAGGCAGATGGACCTCGTGTCGATCGCCTCCGCAATGCCGCCCTGGGCAACGCCGCCGATGGCGTGGCGCAGCCAGCCGGCTTTCCCGAGCATCGCCACGAGCGAACGGCACTCCGCATCGACATCCGCTTCATGGCCGCCGCGGAGGTTCTCACGGGCCCAGGCGTCGAGCGCCGTCGCGAGCTCGCGGTGGCGCGGCTCGAAGAAGGGCCAGTCGAGATAGGTCAGGTCTGCCATGTCAGTTGCCCTCGAAGCTCGGCTTCTGCTTGGCCACGAACGCGTGGTAGGCCCGCGAGAAGTCGTTGGTCAGCATGCACAGGGCCTGTGCCTGGGCTTCGGCTTCGATCGCCTGCTCGATGGTCATTGCCCATTCCTGATGGAGCATCGTCTTGGTGATGCCGTTCGCGAAGGTCGGCCCGTCGGCCAGCTGCGCGGCCAGTGCCTGCGCATCGGCAAGAAGCGCGTCGGGCGCGCACAGGCGGTTAAAGAATCCCCACCGCTCGCCTTCTTCACCCCCCAGCGACCGGCCGGTGTAGAGCAGTTCGCTCGCCCGCCCCTGGCCGATGAGACGTGGCAGCATGGCGCAAGCGCCCATGTCGCAGCCGGCGAGCCCCACCCGGTTGAACAGGAACGCGGTCTTGCTGCGCGCGGTGCCGAAGCGCATGTCCGACGCCATCGCCACGATGGCGCCCGCGCCCGCACACACGCCGTCGACCGCGGCGATGATCGGCTGCGGGCAAAGCCTCATGTTTTTGACCAGCTCGCCCGTCATGCGGGTGAACATCAGCAGCTCCGGCGCTTTGAGCTGAACCAGGGGGCCGATGATCTCGTGCACATCGCCGCCGGAGCAGAAGTTGCCACCAGCGCCCACGATCACGATGGCGCTGACGTCCTCGGCGAACTTGAGCGTGTGGAACAGATCGCGAAGTTCGGCATAGCTGTCGAAGGTCAGCGGGTTCTTGCGCTCCGCGCGGTTGAGGGTGATGGTGCCGACGCCGTCCTTCAGCTGCCAGAGGAAGTGGGTGGCGCGATGGTCCGCCAGGCGGCAGCGGTTGCCGGCCAGCAGGCGGGGGTCGATCACGGGATCAGTCATGGTTGGCTCTCGTGCGTGGCGCCGCGGGCTTGCGCGGCGGGGTGGTGCCCGTGTCGCGGGCCAGGTGGATGCGCAGCTGTCCAAGCTGCTCGTACAGCACGTTCTTGCTGGCGGCCGGCATGCCCTTGAACAAGTCGACCAGCCACGACTCGTGTTCGATGGCCATGCGCTCGAACTCGGCGCGTCCCTGCTCGGTCAGGCAGACGCGCCACGATCGCCTGTCGTCCGGATCGTCGGTGCGTTCCACGAGGCCTTCCTTCACCAGCTGGTCGGTCAGGCCGGTGACGCTGCCCCCGGTCACCATCAGGTAGCGCGACAGCATGTTCATGCGAAGCCCGTCGGCGTGGCGCTCGAGCTGGGCCATGTAGTCGAAGCGGGGCAGCGTGGTGCCGAACCCGGCCCGCAGTCGCTGCCGGATCTGCTGCTGGATCTGCGCGCTGCAGGCCAGCATGCGCAGCCAGATCCGGGTGTCCAGGTGGTCGTCGACCTGCACGCGGGCTTCCAGCCCGATGTGGTCGTCGCCCAGCGGCCGGTCACGGCGGCTTCGCCGGGGTGCCGGTGCGGTGCGTGCGGTCGCGCTCACGACATCACCTCGCCGCCACTGACCGACAGCGACTGGCCGGTGATGCTGCCGGCACCATTGGACGCCAGCCAGGCCACCGCCTCCGCCACGTCGTCCGGCGTGACGAGGCGCCCTTGCGGATTGGTCTTGACGAACTCGCTGCGCGCGGCCTCTTCGCTCCGCCCGGTCTTCGCCACGATGCGCGCGATGCTCTCACGCACGATGTCGGTGTCGGTGTAGCCCGGGCAGACGGCGTTGACCGTGACCCCCTTCGTGGCCAGCTCGAGCGCCAGCGAACGCGTCAGGCCCACCACGCCGTGCTTGGCGGCGCAGTAGGCGGTGACATAGGCATAGCCGATCTGTCCCGCGGTGCTCGCCACGTTGACGATTCGGCCCCAGCCGGCGTCGACCATGCCCGGCAGGACGGCCTGGATGCAGCGCATGGTGCCGGTCAGGTTGACGTCGAGCATGCGTTGCCACAGTCCGTCGTCCATCTTCGAGAATGGCGCGCTTTCGGCCTGGCCGGCGTTGTTGACCAGCACCTGCACGGGACCGAAACGCTCGGTCGCCTGGCCGATCGCACGCGCCACCTGCGCGGCGTCCACCACATCAGCCGCGACGGCCGTGATGCGGTCCGGCGCACTCGCTGCGACCGCCTCGACCTTGTCGAGCCGGCGCCCGAGCACCGTCACGTTGTAGCCATGCCAGACGAGCAGGCGCGCCACGGCCGCACCAATGCCGGTGCCGCCGCCGGTCACCAGGGCGTGCCGAGGTGTTGCCAGGGTCGAGGGAGCGAGGGAAGGGCTGGCCATCATCAGCTCCGAGCCGCCGCCTGCGCCTTCTCACGCGCGAAGTTCGCTTCCATCTGACCCTTGCCGGAGCGGTACTGCTTCGGCCAATCGATGGCGGTGAAGCCTATCTTTGCCGCTTCGGTAAGTGTCCAGGCCGGGTTCGCGAGGTGCGGGCGAGCGACCGCGCAGAGGTCCGCCCGGCCGGCGGCGAGGATGCTGTTCGCGTGATCGGCCTCGCTGATCGCGCCGACGGCGATCGTCGGGATGCCCGCCTCCTGGCGGATGCGGTCAGCGAAGGGCGTCTGGAACATGCGCCCGTACACCGGCTTTTCCTTCTTGCTGACCTGGCCCGACGAGCAGTCGATCATGTCGGCGCCGGCCTGCTTGAACGCCTTCGCGATCTCCACCGCATCGGTGGGCGTGATGCCACCTTCCACCCAGTCGTGCGCGGAGATGCGGACCGACATCGGCTTGTGCGCGGGCCAGACGGCGCGCACCGCCGCGAAGACCTCGAGCGGGTACCGAAGACGGTTCTCGAGCGAACCGCCATACTCGTCGTCCCGGTGGTTCGTCAGCGGGGAGATGAAGGCCGACAGCAGGTAGCCGTGGGCACAGTGCAGCTCGAGCCAGTCAATGCCGGCCTCCTCGGCCGCACGGGCCGACGCGACGAACTGCTCCCGCACCGTGTCCATGTCGGCACGCGTCATGGCGCGCGAGACCTGGCTCACGCCTTCGAGGTACTGTTGCGGAGAGGCCGAGACGACGGGCCAGTTGCCTTCTGCCAGCGGTTGATCGATGCCTTCCCACGCGAGCCGCGTGGAGGCCTTGGCGCCGGCATGCCCCAGCTGCACGGCGAACTTGGCGTCCGTGTTCGCATGGATCCAGTCGGCGATGCGCTTGAACGCCACCGTGTGTTCGGGCTTGTAGAGCCCCGGGCACCCCGGGGTGATCCGCCCTTCCGGGCTGACGCAGGTCATTTCGGCGAACACCAGGCCCGCGCCACCCATCGCCCGTGCACCGAGGTGCACCAGGTGGTAGTCACCGGCCAGGCCGTCGACCGCCGAGTATTGCGCCATGGGCGATACGACTATGCGATTCTTCAGGCGAAGTTCGCGCACGGTGAACGGCGTGAACATCGGGGGCGGTGCGGACGCGCCTTTGGCGGCCGTCACGCCGGCGCGCTGCGCGAACCACGCCTCGTAGCCGCCGAGCCAGGCGGCATCGCGCAGCCGCAGGTTCTCGTGGCTGATGCGCTGGCTTCGCGTCAGCATCGAGTACATGAACTGCTCGGGGTCGAGCTGGTCACAGTACCGCTTGCCGCAGACCTCGAACCACTCCATCGCGTTCCACGCGGCGTTCTGGATGCGAAGGGTCTCGACGCGCCGGGCCTCCTGGTAGGCCGTCAGCACTTCTGGAATGCGCGCGGCATCGCACCCGACGGCCTTGAATTGGCGCGTGAGTTCGATGGCGTCCTCGATGGCGAGCTTGGTGCCTGAGCCGATGGCGAAGTGGGCCGTGTGCACCGCGTCGCCCATGAGCACCACGTGGCTGCTCTTGTCGTTGCGCAACCACCATTGGTCGCACACCACGCGCTGGAAGTTGATCCAGGCGGAGCCGCGCAGGTGGCGGGCGTTGGTCATCAGCTTCTCGCCCTGCAGGTCCTCGGCGAAAAGCTGTTCGCAGAACGCGATCGAGTCGTCCTGGGACGCCTGGTCGAGGCCGTGGGCCTTCCAGGTCTCCTCGGTGGTTTCGACGATGTAAGTGGACGTCTCGTCGTCGAACTTGTAAATGTGGGCCTGGAACCAGCCGTGCTCGGTGCGCCGGAAGTCGAAGGTGAAGGCGTCGTAGCGCTTGGTCGTGCCGAGCCAGATGAAGCGGTTGGGGCGCGTCACGATGTCCGGCTTGAAGACCTCGCGGTACTTCGTGCGGATGCGCGAGTTGACGCCGTCGCTGGCGATGATCAGGTCCGCATCCGGGTAGTCGGTGTCGGAATCGACCTCGGTCTCGAACACCAGATTGACACCCAACTCCTCGCAGCGTGCCTGCAGGATGTTCAGGAGCTTCTTGCGGCCGATGCCGACGAAACCGTGGCCACCGGAGCGGATGCGATGCCCCTTGAAGAGGAGCTCAATGTCGTCCCAGTGGTTGAAGGCCTGGGTGATCTCCTCGGCGCTCTTCGGGTCCCACTGAACCATGTTGTCCATCGTGGCGTCGGAGAAGACCACGCCCCAGCCGAAGGTGTCGTAGGGCTTGTTGCGCTCGACCACGGTGATGTCGTGCTGCGGGTCGAGCTGCTTCATCAGCAACGCGAAGTACAGACCTGCGGGGCCGCCGCCAATGCACACGATCTTCATGTCCAGCTCCAGTGAATGACCGGCGCAGCGACGCTGGCCGGTACATCTATATTACTTGTAATTGATTTAGATATCAACGAGTTTTGGCGATTCGTTCCCAGGTGCCGGCCGTCACGCCACGCTCGCGCAGCTTGTACTTCTGCACCTTGCCGTTTTCGGTGCGAGGCAACTCGGTCAGGATGTCGAAGAAGCGCGGCACGCTGAACCCCGGCAGGCGCGGGATGCACCACTCGACCAGCGCCTCGGGGGACACCGTGTGCTCCGGCTTGCAGACGACTGCGGCCATGACCTCGTCCTCGGCAAGCTCCGATCTCACCGGGTAGACCGCCACCTCCGCGACTGCCTCGTGCGACAGCAGCGCCTGCTCGACCTCGTACGACGAGATGTTCTCGCCACGCCGCCGGATCGCATCCTTGATGCGGTCGACGAACTGGAAGGCACCGTCGGCGTGACGCAGCACACGGTCGCCGGTGTGGAACCAGAGGTTGCGCCAGGCCTCGACCGTCTTGTCCGGCATGCCGAAGTAGCCGCTGGCGAACGCGAAGGGTTCGTTTGCCCGGAGGACCAGTTCGCCCGGCTCACCCGGCGGCAACTCGGCGTCTTCCTCGTCGACCACAGCGGCCTCGAACCCCGGCAGCACCCATCCCATGACGCCTGGCCGCCGGTTCTCGGCCGTGGTGGCGATCACGAAGTTGGTCTCCGTGGAGCCGTAGCCTTCCAGCAGGCGAACTCCGGTGCGGTGAAAGAACTCCTGCCCGGCGGCGCCGGGGACGCCCGGACCGAGGCCCGTGCGCACGCGGTGTTCCCGCTCCGCGGTGCTCGGCGGTTGCGCGAGCAGGATCGGCACCATGGCACCGAGCAGGTAGACGACCGTCGCGCCGCTGCTGCGGATCGTGGGCCAGAAGCCCGAGGCCGAGAAGCGCGAGACGAACACGGCCTGACAGCCGACGAGCACGGCCTGCGCCAGCGTGTTCAGCGCGTTGACGTGGAACAGGGGCAACATGGTGCACAGGACGTCGTTCCTCGTGACGTCCAGCACCCGCACGCTGTTGACTCCCCACCAGAAGTATTGGGCATGCGAACAGAGCACGCCCTTCGACGGGCCGGTGGTGCCGGAGGTGTAGAGAATCGCCAACGGATCGCCCGGCCGCACTTCGGCGGGCCCCACCGGATTGCCACCCGGTGGCCAGTCGCCCACCCGGGCATCACCGGCGGAAGGCAGGGCCGATGCGTCACCGACCACCCAGATCGCCTTCAGCGGCGTCGCCTCCAGGTCCACTCCATCGAGCCGCTCCAGGTACTGCGCCTCGATCACGAGCAGCGTCGCCTTGCTGTTGACCAGGAAGTACTCGATCTGCGGCCCGCGCGAAGCGGTGTTGATGGGCACGCAGACGGCGCCGAGCCATGCGCAGCCCACGAAGGCCTCCAGAAACTCCGGACGGTTGCCACTCATCACGGCGACCGCCTCGCCCCGGCCGACACCGGCGTCCCGAAGTGCGGCCGCCCGCGAAGCCGCGCGCTTGGCCACCTCACGATGCGTCCAGACCGCCTCGCCGCACGAGACGGCCGGTGCCTCGCCGAAGGCGTCGGCTCCGCGGCGGAGCATTTGCGGCAAGGTGCGCAGCGGCGGGGGCAGTGGCGCCTCAATCTTCATCATGCGAGGCCCCGCCGAGGTAGGTGGCGCGCACCCGTTCGTCGCTGGCCAACGCCGCGGATGCGCCGGACAGCGCGATGCCGCCCGTCTCGATCACGTAGCCGAAGTCGGAACTCTCCAATGCGGCGCGGGCGTTCTGCTCCACCAGCAGGATCGACACCCCCTCGTCCCGCAACGAGCGCACGATGGCGAGAATCTCCCGCACGATCAGCGGGGCGAGGCCCAGGCTCGGCTCGTCCAGCATCAGCAGACGCGGGGCCGACATCAGGGCGCGGCCGATCGCGAGCATCTGGCGCTCGCCACCCGAGAGCGTGTCGGCCCGCTGCGAGCGCCGCTCCGCCAGCCGGGGAAAGCGCTGGTACACCGATTCGAGGCGACTGCGCATGGCATCGGCCCGCAGGCGCCGCGAGTACGCGCCCAGCTGCAGGTTGTCGAGCACCGTCAGTTCACCGAACAACTCTCGCCGTTCCGGCACCAGGCACAAGCCGAGTTCCACGCGCGACTCCACGTCGAGGCCGCTCAGGTCCTGACCGTCGAATCGAACGACCCCGCGCGAGGGCATCAAGCCCATGGCCGCGGCCAGCAGCGTGGTCTTGCCGGCACCGTTCGGCCCGATGACCGAGACGATCTGGCCGCGCTGCAGGCCCACCGACACGCCGCGCACGGCCTCCACCTGCCCGTACGCGACGTGCAGATCCGCAATTTCCAGCATGGTCGCGCTCATGTCGTTGTTCCCAGGTAAGCCGCCTGCACGCGCTCGTCGGACCGCACCTCGGCCGGCAAGCCTTCGATCAGCTTGGAGCCGAAACTCATCACCACCAGCCGGTCGACCAGCCTCATCACGAAGTCCATGTCGTGTTCGACGATCAGGATGGTCACGCCTTCACTGCGCAGCTTGCGCAGCAGCGCACCCAACTCTTGCTTCTCCTTGCGGCGAAGGCCGGCGGCGGGTTCATCCAGCACGAGCAGCAGCGGATCGGCCGCCAGTGCCCGCGCGATCTCCAGGATGCGCTGCGTCCCCAACGGCAGGCTGCCCGCCATCTCATGGGCTCGTTCGCCCAGTCCGATGCGTTCCAGTTGGCGTTGCGCTTCCTGCCGGATCTGCCGTTCCTCGCGGCGATCCAGCCGCAGCGCGGCTCTGAGGAAGCCCGCGCCGCCGCGTGCGTGCGCGCCGAGTGCGACGTTGTCGAGCAGGCTCATGTGTGGCCGCAGCTTCACGTGCTGGAAGGTCCGCGCCATGCCGAGGCACGCCACGTCGCGTTGCCGCAGCCGCGAGATGTCCTTGCCGAGGAATTGCATCTGGCCGGACGACATGGACAGCGTGCGGGTGACGAGGTTGAACATGGTCGACTTGCCCGCGCCGTTGGGGCCGATCAGGCCGACGATCTCGGCGGCCCGCACGTCAAAGCTCACGTCGTTGACCGCCAACAGCCCGCCGAACCGCTTGACCACCCCCTTGACTGAGAGCAGCAACGATCCCGGCGCCGGCATCTGTCGTTGCGGCAAGGCTTCGACCGGCGTGGCGAGGTCGACATCCCGAACCGCCCCCTGCGACTTCGCGCGGCGCTGCCGCCACGCCCGCACGAAGCCCATCAGGCCGCCGCGCGCGAAGTGCAGCAAGGCGATGAACACGGTGGCGAAGACGATCGCCTCGATCTGCCCCGCCCGTTGCGTGAACAGCGGCAGCACGTCCTGCAGCGCGTTCTTCAACGCGAGCACCAGGCCGGCACCCAATACGGCGCCGAGCAGGTTGCCGAGCCCGCCGGCGACACCCATCAGCAGGTACTCGATGCTCGCGCGCACGTCGAAGGGGGACGGGCTCACGAACCGGTTCATGTGGGCATAGAGCCATCCGGAAAGTCCTGCCAGCAGCGCCGCGACCACGAAGAGGCAGAGCTTGACCCGGTAGGCATCCGCGCCCACGCTGGCGAGCAGGATCGATCCGCCGCGCAGGCTGCGCACGGCCCGCCCGGGCCGGGAATCGAGCAGGTTGCGGCTGATGACGAGCGCCAGGCCAACGAGCACCCAGATCAGATAGTAGATGGCCTTCGGCTCTGCCAGCGACCAATCCCCGATGCGCAGCGGCGGCACGTTCGACAAGCCGGAGTGGCGCCCCAGCGCTTCGACGTTGCCGAACAGCAGCGCGATGGACAGGCCCCACGCGATCGTGGAGAGCGAAAGGAAGTGGCTGCCCAGCCGCAGGGTCAGCATGCCGATCGCCAGGGCGGACGCCCCGGTGAGCGCGAGAGCGAACAGCAGTCCGAGCCAGGGCGAGAGCCCGTGCGCCGTGGTGAGCCAGGCGGTGCCGTACGCCGCGATCCCGACGAAAGCGGCCTGTCCGAAGGAGGTGACGCCACCGATCCCCGTGATCAGCACGAGGCCGATCACCACCAGGGATGCGAGGCCGACGTCGTTCAGCAGGGAGACCGTGAAGCCACCGAGGCACTGCGGCACCATGGCGATGGCGAGCGCCAGTGCGGCGATCACCAGACGGGAAGCGGTGCGGGTCATTGCTCCACCTCCTCGACTTCTTCCTCGTGCTGGCTCGCCATGTAGGAGCGGGCCATGAGCACGGGAATAAGCAGGCTGAACACGATCACGTCTTTCAAGGCACCGCTCCAGAAGGACGAGAAGCTCTCCAGCACGCCCACCGCGAGGGCGCCGACAGCGGTCACGGGGTAGCTGGCCAGTCCGCCGACAATGGCTGCGACGAAGGCCTTGAGGCCGATGAGAAATCCGGAGTCGTAGTACATGGTGGTCACCGGGGCGATCAACACGCCCACCAGGCCGCCGAGGAGCGACGCGCAGCCATACGCCAGGAGCGCGGTGCGCGCGGGCCGGATGCCGACGAGGCGGGCGCCGACCCGGTTCACCGCGGTGGCCCGCAACGCCTTCCCGGCCACCGTGCGCTCGAAGACGAGGAAGAAGAGTCCGCTCAGCACGATCGCGGCGACGACCATCAGCAGCACTTGCCCGCTGACCGTGAAGCCGTCAGCCAGCGTGATCGACCCCGTGGCCAGCGGTTGGGTGCGGGAGCCTTCGGGCCCGAAGAAGAGCAAGCCGAGGCCGGAGAGCAGGAAATGCAGGGCGAGCGAGACGATCAGGAGCACCAGCGCGGACGCATCCGCGATCGGTTGGAACACGATGCGGCCGAGCAACGGCGCCAGGGGCACCACGAGGAGCACCGAGGCCGCCACTTGCGCCGCCACCGGCACGCCAGGCCGGGCAACCGCCCATGCCAGCGCGCACGGCAGCAGCGGCAGCACGCCCCACAGCAGCAGCACCTTGGGGAGTCGCGCGGCCTCGCCCTTGCGCAGCACGCTCACGGCTTCCGTCAGGAGCGCGAGCAGGGTCACGCAGGCGACCAGCCCGATCGTGGGCGGCATCCGATCAGCCTCGAACGCCGCCAACGTGAGCGCCGCGAACGCCGCGATGTCGCCGAAGGGCACGAACACCACGCGGGTCACCGAGAAGATGAGGACCAGCCCGAGGCCGGCCAGGAGGTAGATGGCGCCATTGGCCAATCCATCGATGCCCAATATCAGGGCGATGTCCCACGTCATGAGTGAAATGTCCTTCGAATCGCGTCTGCTCGGATGTGCGTGCCCGGTGCCCGGATCAGGGCGCGAGCTTCCACTGGCCCTTGTCGAGCTTCACGATCACGCGCGCCCGGTCGTCCACGCCATAGATCGCGCCGGTGTTGAAGTTGTAGACACCGTGGGTGCCGATGACCTCCTTGGTGGCGAAGATGGCGTCACGCAGTGCGGCGCGGAACTCGGGCGTTCCCGGTTCTGTCTTGGTCGACGCCATCGCCCGCTGCGCGGCGTCCGCGAACACCACCCACGCATCGAACGAGTAGGCGGAGAAGGCGTCGGTGGTCGGTGCCTTGTTCACGCGTTGGAACACGTCCCGGAACGCCAGGCCGATCTTCTTGGTCGGGTACTCGGGATGGAGCTGCTCGGCGACGATGATCGGTCCCGTGGGCATCAGCGCTTCCTGCGCGGCGGCCCCGCCGACCCGGACGAAGTCGGCGTTGATGAGCGCATGCTGGCCGTAGAGCTTGCCCTTGAACCCGCGCTCCTGCAACGCGAGGAACGGCAGTGCGCCCGGCGTGCCCGCGCCCCCCGACATCACCGCGTCCGGCCGCGCGGCGAGCAGCTTCAGCACCTGCCCCGTGACGGACGTGTCGCCGCGAGCGTATCGTTCGTTGGCCACCACCTGGATGCCAGCTGCGCCAGCGCTGGTCGTCAGCGCGTTGTAGACGAGATCGCCCCAGGCATCGGAGAAGCCGATGAAGCCCACCGTCTTGACGCCGTCGCGTTTCATGCGAGCGACCACGGCGTTCACCATGAGTTGGGGCGGCTGGGCCACCGTGACGAACCACGGGTTGTCAGCGGGATTGAGTTGCACCGGCGTCAGCCCGATCATAGGCACCTTCGCATCGCGCCCCACCTGGGCCATCGCGATCGCCGCCGGCGCGCCCGACGTGCCCATCAGGATGTCGACCTTGTCTTCGTTCACGAGCTTGCGGGCGTTGCGGCCCGCAGCCGTGGGGTCCGACCCGTCGTCGAGCACGATGAGCTGGATCTTGTGTCCGTTGACCTCGCCCTTGTACTCGAGCGCCGCCTGCATGCCCTTGGCATACGGGATGCCGAGGGAGGAATTGGGTCCCGACAGCGACACGCTGAGGCCCACCTTCAAGTCCGCCGCCAGGGCGCAGACGCCGCTCACGGCGAGCATGCCAAGGGACACCGAGCGGGCCAGGATTCGTACCACGTTCTTCATCGTCTGCCTCCAAGCAGGTTAAGAGATCGACAGGTCAAACAAACAGTTGGATCGCCGGCAACGGCTGACCCGGATTGAGCAGGTTCACGCGCTTCTCCCGGATGCGCCACGCACCGTCCGCATCGGCCACCAGGCGATGCAGGCAGGTGCCGGCCAGCAGCAACTGCTGCGTGCCGCGCGCCTCGACGTACAGGAAGGGCGTGCGAAGGCGTACCTCGCCTTCGTGCGTTCCTTCCAGCACCTGTGGCCGCTGCAAGACGTGCTGGCAGTGGCTCGCGGGATGTTGCGAATGCGCGCGAGGGTTCTTGAGGCGCTCGACCCGAAGCGACAGCAGCAACCGGTCCTCGAGCGCGATCGAGTTGTGTTCGGTGTCGCTGAGCTGCGCGGCCCCTTGCAGGGGAATCCAGTAGCGGCCGTCCTCGGCGAAGAGCGCGAGCCAGTCGTCGAAACGCCGCTCGTCCAGCAAGGTCGCCTCGTGGACGACGAAGTCTTCCGGTGTCGTCTTCATGCGGATTCCCCCATCCAGCGCGCCCAGGCGCGGAACTGGTTCCGGATCAGGAGTTCGTTGGTGCCGTTGGTCTCACGCACCGTCTCCGCAGCTTCGTCCTCGGACCAGCCACGGTGCAGGCTGACCCATTCGTTGCCTTCGCCGCGCAGGCCCTGCTGCATGCTCTCGAAGAGGTGAACGTCGTCGTGGGCCACCACGGACATGGGCGAGAAGACGAGGCGGTTGTAGTTCATCGACCGCTGCACGAGAATCTCCGGCGCCGCTTCGGGACGGAAGCTCCAGGCCTCGATCAGGGTGCGGTCCGCGGAGAGCGGGCGGATCACGCGAATGGCCTGCGGCGAGCCCTTGACCGAGAGGCTCGGGAACAGCACCGCGTTCTGAGGGGACCGCTGCAGGACGTCGTCGGCGCGCTCGTCACCCAGCGCGGCGCGCAGCGCGGCTTCGTACTCCTCGAGGCGGGCGTAGCCGGAATGGATGCTGAAACGGGTGCCGAGCACGCTGTGGCCGTTCCGGTAGACGCGCCCGCCCATCTGGTCGAAGAAGTCGTACCCGTTGCCGAAGGGCAGGATCTGCTCCATCGCCATCGGTTTCGGTGCGTCGGCCGGCTTGTCTTTCCACAGCTCGGCGGCGGCCTGTGTCGCCGATTCGTGCGTCGACATCGGGTGCACCGTGTCGTTGATGTTCTCGAGGTACATCTTCCAGTTGCAGTGCACGACGTTGCGCAGCACACCGCCGACGACCGTCAGTCGACCCTGCGGCGAGCGGTCGACGAGGTTGTCGATGACCTGGAGGATTTCGCCGAAGTAGTCGTCGAACGAGGCGCCCTCCGCGGAAAGGCGCACGAAGACGAAGTCACGGTGGATGCCGACACCGGCCACCGGCGTCAGCCCTCGGCCGGACTCGCACTCCGCCAGCCCCGTGTTTTCGTACCCCGCCTTGAGGGGAATGGCCAGCGGCGCGCCATCCAGCTTGTAGGTCCATGCGTGATACGGGCACTTGAAGAACCGTCCCACGTTCCCGTGTTCGTCCGTGACCAACTGGGCGCCCTTGTGCGCGCACCGGTTGTAGAAGACGCCGATGGACCCGTTCGCCTGCCGCACCATCAAGAGCGGTCGGCCCGCGATCTCGATCGCTCGGAAGTCGCCCGCCTGCGGAATTTCGCTCGCGTGGCCGGCGTACTGCCAGGTTCGCGCGAAGAAGCGCTCCTGTTCGAGCTGGAAGACCTCCTGGTTGAGGTAGAGATCGCGGTGGACGCGCCGGTCCTGCACCAGCGCCTTGAGCGCGTCTGGGTGTTCTCTGTAATTTGGCATGTGAGGGGCTCCAGAGGATGTCGGAGGTAGGCGGGTCAGCGGGCGAGCCGCCACTGGCCCTGGCTCATGCGAACGACGACGATGCCTCGTTCGTCGGAGCCGTACCGGGTGTCCGGCCCGAACGTGTAGACCCCGTGTGTGCCGGTGAGTCCTCGGGTGGCCAGCACGGCGTCCTTCAGGGCGGCGCGGAACGCCGGCGTGCCGGGCTCCCCCTTCGCGCGCGCTGCGGCATCCGCCACCACGAGGAAGGCGTCGTAGGTGTAGGCGGAGAAGGCGTCGGAAGGCGGCGCGCCGTGCACCTTCTGGTAGGCGCGGCGAAAGTCCATCGAGACCTTGCGGATCGGATCGTCGGCCGGCAGCTGGTCGGCGACGAGGACCGAGCCGCTCGGCACCTGAAGGCCTTCGATGGCGGGGCCTCCAATGCGGACGAAGTCCGGGTTGAGCAGCCCGTGTGTGCCATAGATCTGGCCGCGGTAGCCTCGCTCCGCCAGCGCGACGTAGGGCAGTGCGCCCGGGGTGCCGGAGTTGCCGGCGAACACGGCGTCGGGCCGCTTCGCCACGATCTTGAGCACCTGGCCCGTGACGGATTGGTCGGCACGGGCGTAGCGTTCATCGGCCACCACCTGGATGCCGGCGCCTGCGGCGGCCTTCACGAGCGATTCGTAAGCCAGGTCACCCAGCGCATCGGAGAAGCCGATGAAGGCCACAGTCTTGACCCGCGAGGCCGCCATGCGCTTCACCGCGGCCGACACCATCAGCTCGAACGGCTGCGACACCGTGATGGTCCAGGCGTTCTCCGCGCCAGGCAGCGAGATCGGCGTGGGGGCGACCAGGGGCACGTTGAGTTCGCGGGCCAGCGCCGCCATGGCGACCGTGCCGGGAACACCCGACGTGCCGATGAGCGCATCGACCTTGTCCTCGGTGATCAGCTTGCGGGCGTTGCGCGCCGCCGTGGTGGGGTCGGACGCATCGTCGAGCACTACCAGTTCCACTTTGCGGCCCGCGATCACGGGCCACTGCGCCTGGGCGGCACGGATCCCCTTCTCATAGGGAATGCCCAATGCAGAGGCCGGACCTGAAAGCGAGGTGACCACGCCGATCTTGAGGGTTGCGGCCAGCACGCTCGCCGGCGCGAGGCCAGCGAGAAGCAACAGACAGACCCGGGTTGACACGCCAATCATTTGATCCCCGCCTTCAGTTTGGTCATCAATCATTTAGTTCTAAACAATACTAGCGAGCGAGGGCCGGTATTGCAAGATATTTTGCTCAGGCGGAAACGAGCGCCAGTGCGAAAGACGCAGCCGTCCCCGAGCGGCCGCCGCAGCGGCCGCTGTCACAGCGGGGAGGTGCGCCTCAGGCGCCGGTGTCGACGAGCGCGAGCACGCGCAATGGGCTGCCGCTGCCCTTTTCGATCTTGAGCGGTGGGCAGATCAGCACCGAACCCGTCGGGGGCAGCAGGTCGAGGTTGCTCAGGCACTGGAGGCCGTAGCGACCTGCGCCGTGCATGTAGTAGTGGCAGGGGTAGGGCGGGCGGAGGTGGTAGCCCTGGCCCGCGTCCGTGCCGATGGCTTCTGAGCCGAAGCCGAGCACGTCGCGCTGCTCCACGAGGAACTTCGCCGCTTCCGAGCTGGGCCCGGGGGTGTGCTGACCGGTTTCGTCGAAGTTCTGGTAGGCCTCGGGGTCCTGCCGCTTCGACCAGTCGGTGCGCATCAGCACCCAGGCCCCTTTGGGGATGCGGCCATGCTGGGCCTCCCAGGCTTCGATGTCGGCTACCGTGAGCAGGTAGTCGGGGTCGTCTTGCGCCTGGCGCGAACAGTCGATCACGCAGGCCGCGGCGACGAAGTGCTGCACCGGAATGGTGTCCACTGAATTGTTGGGCAGGTTGCGCCCCGAGATCCAGTGGATGGGCGCATCGAAGTGCGTGCCGGTGTGCTCGCCGCAGGAGAAGTTGTTCCAGTACCAGCCCGGTCCGCGCTCGTCGTAGCGGGAGACCTCTTCAATGCGGAACGGCCAGCACTGGCCCATCTCGGGCGGCAATGCGATCTGGGGAAATTCGGGGGTCAACGTCTGCGTGAGGTCGATCACGCGGATCGCGCCCTGGCCCAGCGCGCTGACGAGGGCGGTCAGCGCCGATGCGCCACGTTGGGAGTTGCCTTGGGACATGCTGCTCATGTGAATGTTCTCCGGTGCTCGATCAGCCGCCGTTGATGGCCAGCTCGCGTTCGAGGATCTTGGGGTTGTCGCGCCAGCGCTCCAGCCACTCCTGGGCGACGTCGCCCGGGTAGACGTCTTCCACGCCGTCCCGCAGCGCCTTGACGATCGCGCTGGCCAGCGCCTCGGGAGCCAGCTTCGGCGGTGGCATGTGCTGGTTCCATTCGTCGTCGATCGGGCCGGGAAAGACGTTGACGACACGGATGCCTGCGGGACGCATCTCCGCCCGCAGACATTGCGAGAGCGAGTAGGCGGCGGCCTTGCTCGCGCTGAAAGTGCCCTGCGGGGGAAAATTCGCGAGCGCGTAGACCGACAGCAGGTTGACCCAGGCCGTGGCGTGCGTGGCACCATCCGCCGACCGGCCCTTGAGGGCAGGCCCGAACTCCTGGGCCAAACGCAGCAGCCCGAAATAGTTGATCTCCATCTCCGCTTTCGCCACGTCGGTGCCGCGCCGGGAGCCGATGCCGAACGTGCGGTGCAGTTCGGCGGTATTGATCACGATGTCCACCTTGCCGCCGATCTCTCCGGCCAGTTCCGTGACGGACCGGCCGTTCGTCACGTCCAGGGCCACGAGGGACACCTGCGGCAGGGCCGTGATGTCGTCCAGGCCGCCCAGCTTCTTCCAGGGTTCGGCGTGGCCCACCCACACGATGTCGGCGCCGGCCTTCACCAGTGCGCGCACCATCGCCTGGCCCACCGGCGTCTTGCCGTCGGTCACCAGCACCTTGCGGAACTTGGGGTCGCTCGCCATCTCGCGGAGCATCTTGTCGTCAGCCATGTTCGCAGTCCCTTCATCTGGAAAACCGATCAATACCGCCTGCCCGGCCCGGTCGAGCCGGGCCCCCACCCGCACACGCTGCGGGGCGTCGCCGACCTCGCCGTGCAGGTGCACCATCACCGTCGGCCCGGCGTCCAGTTCCACCAAGCCCAGGCGCCACGGCAGGCGCTCGCGGAAGAACAGGTCGTTGCTGTGGTGCAGGGTCGTGGCGCTCAGCAGTTCGCCGTGACCGGTCTGCGGTTTCCAGCGCAGCGCGGCCGAGAGGCACTTCTGGCACGCCGATCGAGGCGGGTACTGCACGGTGCTGCATTCGCCGCACACCTGAAGCTCGAACCGCCCCTCGGCGGCCGCCGCGGTGATGCCCAGCGCCACCCGCCCGCGCGCCGAGGGCGGCAGGTTGATCTGGCGTGTGCGCAGGACCGGGTTCTTGCGCTTGGGGCGCATGAGCGGCATCGTCATTCGCTTCTCCCGAGGATCACCGCGCCCGTGCACAGGCAGCGGTCGTAAGTCACCATGCCAAAGCCGGCCACGAGGCCCAGCTTCGCGTCCGGCACGGAGCGCCCGCCGGCGGCGCCGGTGAGCTGGCGGATGGATTCGGTGACGCCGAGGAAGCCCCCGGCCGCCCCGGCCTGCCCGGCGGACAACTGGCCTCCGCTCGTGTTGTTGGGGAAGGTGCCGTCGTGCGTCAGCGTGTGGGCCTGCACGAAGGCCGGACCCTCACCCTTCTCGCAGAAGCCCAGGTCTTCGAAGTGCATCATGACAATGACCGGATAGTCGTCGTAGGTCTGGATGAAGTCCAGCGCGTCCGGGCGCACACCAGCTTGCGCATAGAGGTCGTCACGGTCCTGGCGCCAACCGCCGCGCACCATGATCGGGTCGGACGAGAACGCGTTGTGGCGCTCGATGGCCCCATGGATCAGCACATGCGAGAGCCCGAGGTCACGGGCACGCGACTCGCTCATCACGAGGAAGGCTTCCGCGCCGGCGCACGGCATCACGCAGTCGAAGAGGTGCAGCGGGTCTGCGATGGGCCGCGCCCCGATGTACTCGTCCAGCGTCAGCGGCCTCTTGAACATCGCATTCGGGTTGAGCAACGCGTTCTGCCGCTGGGAGACCGCGATGCGCCCGAAGTCTTCACGGCGCGCGCCGAAGCGCCGCATGTAGTGCGCGGTGATCATCGCGAAGATGGAGTTCGGTCCGCCCGAGCCGTACGGATAGCTCGCGTCGCGCGAAAAGTAGCTGAAGCCGCCCAGGGTCTGCCGGAACGAATCGACGTGGTTGGTGTCGGCCGCCACGCAGGCCACCACCTCCGCATCGCCGGCCTGCACCGCGCGGGCCGCGCGCCGCAGGCACATGACGCCCGATGCGCCGCCCGTGGGCACGTGGTCCAGCCAGCGGGGCGACAGTCCCAGGTGCTGGGTCACCCCCACCGCGGTGTCTGGTGCCAGCGAGAAGCTCGACACGCACAGGCCGTCGATGTCCTCCTTGGCGATGCCGCTGCTGTCCACCAGGCTGCGCACGGCGCGACCCAGGAACCAGTGCGCACCCTCGGTGGTGTAGCGCAGATAGGGCACCGTGATCGGCACCGCCACGGCCACTCCTTCGTAGTTGCGACGTGCCATCAGTCCTGCCTCTTCTTCATGCTGCGAACATCGAAGCACCCGGGCTGGCCGGGCAACGTCTGGGCGAGCTGGCGCAGTTCGCCCCGCTGGATTTTCTGCGACGCCGTCACCGGAAGGGCCTCGACGAACGCGACATGGCCAGGCGCCTTGTAGTATGCCAACTGCCGCAGCGCGAACTGCGCGATGTCGCGTGCAAGTGCCTCGTCCGGTTTCGCGCCAGCGTCCGGATCGAGGACGACACACGCAAGCACCTCGTCGCCCCTCACCGCATCGGGGGTGGCCGCGACGGCACTCGCCCTGATGGCTGGATGCTGGTTCAACACGCCCTCGACTTCCACGGCGGAGATGTTCTCACCGCTGCGGCGGATCACGTTCTTCTTCCGGTCGACGAAGAACAGGTTTCCCTGCTCGTCTCGGCGCACCACGTCCCCCGTGTGCAGCCAGGCGCCGGCCCACACCTCTTCGGTGGCCGCCTCGTCCTTGAGGTAGCCGCGGAAGAAGTGCCGCCGCGGATCGGCGGCACGCGCGCGCACCAGCATCTCGCCCGGTGTCCCGTCCGGCACGTCGGCGCCTTCCTCGTCGATGAGCCGCACTTCCATGAAGTCGTCGCACCGGCCGAAGCAGCTCGTTCCCACCAGGCGAGGCTCACGATGGGCAATGATGCAAGCCCCCGCACCGGTCTCCGTCATCGCCCAGGCCTCGATCAGGGGAAAACCGAATCGCGCCTCGAACGGCGCATGGTTCTTCCGGTCCACACCGGCGCCGAAGGCCCAGCGGACCGCGTGCTGCCGTTCGCCCGCGTGGGGGGGCGCCGACAGCAGCATGGCCGGCATCACGCCGAGGTAGTGCACGATGGTCGCGCGGCTCTCCTGTGCGCTGCGCAGCCACGACTTCGGATGGAACCGATCGAGCTGGACGAGACAGCCGCCGCCCACCATCACCACCATCGCCGAGAACGCCATCGCGTTCACGTGGTTCAACGGCAGCGGCGTCATCACACGCTCCTCGTCGCGTCGGTAGCTGCAGGCGCCATCGAGCGTCGCGTACCAGGCGCCGGAGCACAGGAAGTAGGCGTTGTCGAGGATGCAGCCCTTGGGCCGGCCGGTGGTTCCCGAGGTGTAGAGCAGCGCGCATTCGGTGCCGAGGCCCGGCGGCTCCCCGGCGCGAGGCGCGGATTCGTGGGGAGACGGAATGCTGCTCGGCTCCGCTTCAATGCAATGCAACACGCGCCCCGCCTGGGCCGCGGCGGCCTGCAGGTCGGCAGCGCGCTGCGGCAGCGTGACCACCATCCCGATCTCGCTGTGGCCGATGAGGTAGGTGAATTCCGCGGACCGCATCTCGGCACTGATGGGCACGACGCTGACGCCGATCGCATTCAGCGCGAGCCAGTGGTACAGAAACGCGGGGCGGTTCTCCAGCAGCAGGCCCACGCGGTGGCCGTGCCCCCAGCCGGCGGCGGCATAGGCGTCGCGCAGGGCTTCCACCCGGGACGCGGCGGCGGCCCAACTGACGGCGCCGGGCGGCAGGCCATACACCTCGGCCGTGACCGGCTCGAGGAAGAGGAAGTCCTTCGTCGGCGTGCGGCGTGCGGTGGCCGCGAACGCGCTGTGGACGGTGTCGTATTGCAAGGTGGAGGACATGGTCTCTAGATGTCGAGAACGATCTTGCGCCCCTTGGCTCGGGACACGCAGATCTGGATGACCTTGCCAGAGTCCTTTTCGGCCCGGCTCAGCACGTAGTCGCGGTGGTCTGGCTCACCGGAAAGCACGGGGGTGGCGCACACGCCGCACTCGCCGCGCTTGCAGTCGAAGAGCGGGTCGCAGCCATGCTCGATGAGGCAGTCCAGAATGCTCTGGCCCACGGGCACCTCGAAGGTCTGGCCGCTCTGGGCCAGCTCGACTTCGAATGGCTGGTCGCCCGTTTCGAGCACGGGCGAGCTGAACAGCTCGAAGTGCAGGCGGCCCGGCGCCCACTGGCGGCGTTCGCTGGCCTGCAGCACGCGGTCCAGCAGCGGCTTGGGCCCGCAGACATACAGGTGGTCGTCGGGGGCAAGGCCGTCGAGGAAGCCGTCGACATCGAAGATGGCGCCGTTCGCCTCGGCGTCGGCGTGGACCTGCAGGTCCTCGCCCAGCAGCGCTTGCAACTCCGGCAGCAACGCCATCGAGTCACGACTGCGCCCGGCGTAGACCAGCTTCACGGGTCGACCGATGGCGCGGCAGCGGGCCGCCATGCTGGCCAGGGGCGTGATGCCGATGCCGCCCGCGAGCAGGACGGTCGTGCCGGTCGCGGGTTTGAGTTCAAAATCGTTGCGCGGCGCTTCCACTTCGACGGTGACCCCGGCGTGCAGACGGTCGTGCATGTAGACCGAACCGCCTCGCCCAGCGGGATCACGGCGCACGGCGATCGTGTAGCACGCAGGTGAGAAGCCGGGCGCGCCCGCGAGCCCCTCGAGTTCGATCAGGGAGTAGTGACGGAGGTCCGCCGACCCGTCGGGCAGTTCGACGCGAACCTTCACGTGGGCTCCGGGCGTCCACCCCGGCAGAGCCTGGCCACCGGGATGCATGAAGCGGAACATCCGGATGTGAGGATTGAGTTCGCGGACCTCCGCCACCCGGAGTGTCAGGGAGAGAGGGGACGATGCGTTCATGGTGCCAGTCCCGACATCACGCGATGACGTGCTTCTCGAGCGCCGCCTTCAGCGCATGGCCCTGTTCGTCCGCCAGTGCCGCGTCGCGCCAGGCGGTGAGCGTGGCGGGCTCCAGCCTCCTGCCGGCCTGCTTGACGGCTCCGATGACGGTGTCGTAGTTGCGCACGCCACGGTCGTAGGTTTCGCTGTAGCCCTTCACCAACCGCTGGCAGCGGGCGATCTCGGTCGCCAGCGCAGGGGAGTACGTCGCCGTCTGCGCGATGAACCGCAGCCACGACTCGATGCGCTCGTCGACCTCCGCGTACCGGGTGGTCGTGCGACGCCACTGGCGGGCCGCCGCAACGGCCGTCAGCATCAGGAAGCCATGGAGCGAACTGGTCTGCACCACGCGGCCCTTGCGGGTGAAGCGCTCGACGAGACGTCGCATGGCGCTCGAGCGGTGGATCCAGCGCCCGATCGGCCCGGGCAGCGTCTCGCAGATTTCCCGCAAGCCCGGGTGCAGGTACTCGTTGATCGCGACCAGTTGATCCGTCTGCACCCCCGCCTCCCCCTTGACCCGCGCGAAGCGGGTCGCCCGCGTCTTGAGCTGCGCGACCCGTGCCGTGTCTTCGTACGACATCCACAGCGCGAGGTGCCGTGCCGTTTCGGAGGCCAGCAGTCGGGCGGGCTCATCGGCGAGGGCGCAGACCGGCGCCATCCGATCGAGGTAGAGCGAGGCGTAGGCGATGTCCTGATAGTCGATGAGGCGGCGCACGCCTTCGAGCAGCATCGTCCTCGGCTCGGCCGGGAACTCGCTGTGGACTCGCTCGATGAGGGCTCGCACTTCCGGATGCCCGGCGGTCGGGCGCGCCGGGGTGGCTTGCGCGGCAACGATCTCCGGATCGCCCTCCTGCGCCCGCTTGAACGCCGCACCGAAGGCCTTGAGGCTCGGCTTGACGCCGACGCCGCCGCGTTCAATGGTGGCCTCGAACTGTTCACGGGTGAAGGGCAGCACGTTCGTGCCGGCCAGGGCCCCGAAGAGCACGGCGCTGATCACGCTGCCGTTCCGGGCCGCCGCCTCGGCCATGTCGAAATGCACGAACTGGCGCGCGGCCTTTTGGGCGTGGGCGAGCAGCTGCGTGCTGTCGACGCGCCCATCGCCCATGGCGCTCTTCTCCCCGATGGAATAGACGCGGTGCGTGGACGCGATGAGCGTCGTGCGCTCGGCGCTGACCAGGTTGCGCTGCAAGGCGCGGCCGGCCTCCATGAGTTCGGAGCACAGCACAACGTCGACATCGCCCGGAAGCGGCATCAGCGCGAGCACGGGCCAGCCGCCATCCGCCGCGGCCTGGCGTTCCGGGTAGAGCTCGACGTAGTAGATGGTCGCGCCGGTGCGCTGGGCCACGCCCGGCACCGAGGTGGTCTGGGCGATGTAGCCGTTGGCTTCGCCCAGGTCGACGATCCAGTCGGCCAGCACGCCGCCGCCCTCGCCACCCATGGCGAGGATCGCAATCTTGATGGGTTGTTGTGTCATGGCAGTGGCTCAGAAGGCAAAACGGGCACGGCGGGCTTCATCACGCCGCTGCATCCAGCCAATGACACCTTGGCGCACGCGTTCGCGCACGCGGTCCCACCGGGTGGGGTTGCTGACGACCTGCGCCTTGTAGAACGACGGGCACAGCACGGCGGCATGCGACACCTCGCCACAGACGCCGCAGCCCACGCAGCTGTCGAGCACGGTGGCGACCGGGTCGGTGCGCAGCGGATCGGGGTTGGGCTTGATGGACAAGGACGGGCAGCCCGACAGGCGGATGCAGGAGTGGTCGCCCGTGCAGGTTTCGGGATCGACGCCGAACTTTTCCCGCACGACACGCTTGCCCTCCGCGATCGCCTTGCGCACCTGCGGCTTCTCGCGACGCTGCCGGTTGAGCATGCATTCCGATTGGGCGATGATGACCTTGGGGCCCTTCTCCTTGGAGGTCAGCGCTTCGCGCAGGGCTTCGCGCATCCCGGCGACGTCGTAGGTCCGCTTGATGGTCCGGACCCACTGCACGCCCACGCCGCGCACCGCGCGCTCGATGTCGTGCCCGGTGCTGCGGGTGGCGTTGAGCGCCTTCGAAGACAGGATGTCCTGCCCACCGGTGGCCGACGTATAGCTGTTGTCGACCACCACCGTGACGTTGTCGCTGCGGTTGAACACCGAGTTGGCGATGCCGCTGGTCAGGCCGTTGTGCCAGAAGCCCCCGTCGCCCATCACGGAGATGGCACGCTTGTCGGCTTGCGCATTGAGTGCCGCAGCCCCTGCCCCGCCCAGACCGTACCCCATCGTCGTATTACCAATGTTGAACGGCGGCAGGATCGAGAACAGGTGGCAGCCGATGTCCGCGCTGACGTGATGCTCACCGAGGTCTTTCTGCACGAGCTTCATCGCGCTGAAGATGGGACGCTCGGGGCAACCGGTGCAAAAGCCCGGCGGGCGCGCATGCACGCTCTTGGCCAGCGGCAGAAGATCGGCCTCGCTGATGAGGGGAATGACCTTGCGCGCCGGCTTCGGGGCGTCCACGAGTGCTGGAACCGGCGAAGGGGCCGCTGCGACGGGCAAGGCGTCGAGGCGCCCGTATTGCTCGCAGAAGGCGCGCGTGCCGCCGAGCAGCACGTGGGCCGAGTACTCGCCCGCGATGGGCAGCAGATCCTTGCCGTGCAGCGCCGTCTCGATCCCTGCCTGGCGGAGGATGGTGGCGAGGTTCTGCTCGACGAAATTGGGTTGCCCTTCCTCGACCACGAGCACCGCCCGTTTGCCCTCGCAGAAGCGGATCACCTCGCTCTCGATCACCGGGTACGCGACGTTCATCACGTAGAGAGGGATCTGGCTGCGGCCGTAGACGTCCGCGAGGCCGAGGCGCTCGAGCACGCGCATCTGCGTGTTGTAGCAACCGCCTTGCACGATGATGCCGATGTCGTCGGCACCCTCGGAGAAGAACTCGTTGAGCTGGTGCTCCTCGATGAAGCGGACCGCAGCGGGCCAGCGTTCCTGCACCTTCTCCTGCTCGTGCAGAAAGCTCGCCGGCGGCAAGACGATGCGGCTCACATCCCGCTGGGGTTGCTCCATGGCCTCCTTCAGCGTGAAGCTGGCGCGGCGGTTGTCGGAGGCGACGAACTGGCCATGCACATGGCAGGCGCGGATGCGCAGCTGCAGCATCACCGGTGTGTGGCTCGCCTCGGACAGTTCGAAGCCCGTCTTCACCATCGACACGATGCTCGGAAGATTGGGGCGCGGGTCCAGCAGCCACATCTGCGACTTCATGGCAAACGCATGGCTGCGCTCCTGCATGATCGAGGAACCTTCGCCGTAGTCCTCACCGACGATGATCAGCGCACCGCCGGTGACACCTCCCGACGCCAGGTTCGCCAGCGCGTCGGAGGCGACGTTGGTGCCGACGGTGGCCTTGAAGGTCACGGCACCCCGCAGCGGGTAATTCACCGATGCGGCGAGCGTGGCCGCTGCCGTCGCCTCGCTGGCGCTGTTCTCGAAGCGGATGCCGTGCTCCGAGAGGATGTCCTGCGCATCGGCCAGCACGTCCATCAGGTGGGAGATGGGGGCGCCCTGGTAGCCCGCCACGTACGAGACGCCCGATTCCAGCAGCGCCTTCGTGACGGCGAGGATGCCCTCGCCGCGGAAGACTTCACCTTGCTTCAGTCGAAGCTTCTTGACTTCTTCGACAAACGATCTTTCAGCCATGGTCAACTTTCAGAGGGGACATGTGTGCACCGTTCATCCTATTATGTTTAAAACTAAACCTATTCACAATCATGCAATACCCTAGGTTCAGCAAGTGCCGTGCCACATGTACGATGAAGAAGCCATGAGCTCACTTCCCCCCAAACCTGCCCGTTTCGTTAACGACTACCTGCCGGCCTTGCTCGCGCAGGCGAGCCAGCTCATCTCCGCAGAGTTCCACGTGCTGGCCCGGCAAAACGGCTTTTCGGTGAACGAATGGCGCGTGATGGCGACACTGGCCGACGGCACCCCGATCAGCATCGGGGACCTCGCGCAACTCGCGGTCACGAAGCAGCCGACGGTGACCCGCCTGCTGGACCGCATGGAAGCCAAAGGGCACGTCGAGAGGCTGCCCCACGACAGTGATCGCCGTATCACCCTGGTGCGCATCACCCAGGACGGTGCGCGCACGATCTCGCACCTGATGGAACTCGCACGTGACCACGAGCGGCGGGTGCTCGAGCCGTTCGGACTCGCACGAGCGGAGGACCTGAAGCAGACGTTGCGTCAGATGATCGACATGCACGCCGTCGCTCCCGGCAACGAACTGGACGTCGGCGACGACTGAGCCTCGGTCGCCATGAAGACGAAAAAAAGCCGCTGAATCGTCGCGGGGCGACGACTCAGCGGCAAGCGCACTCAACGGTTCGGGTTCAGTCCGGGTCGACGCAGCTGAAGCTGGCGGCGGCGTTAACGTCGCCCGTCCCCTTGTACCTGCTGACCTTGGGCCAGGCGCACAGCGGCACCGTGCGCTCCACGGCGTTGGTTCCGCGATTTCCCACGTACTTGGTTGCGATGATCTCGGTCGGCTCTCGCCCCTTCTCCACCCACTGGTCGACCGCTGCCAGCAGATCCTGCGTCGGATCGTTCGGTGATTCGGGGAAGCCCGCGCGGAAGTTGCCGAAGATGTTCGGTCCCGGGCCGCCGCCGCAGTGGCCCATGCCGGGTGCGTTGAACAACTTGACGAACTGATTCGATTGACCGGGCATCGCCTTCTCCACCGCCTTCAGGTAGTTCACCGTCTCTCCGGGTGCGGCAATCGGGTCGGCGAGGCCCTGGAACATGATCATCTTGCCGCCGCGGTCGCGGAAGGCGGACAGGTTTCCGCTGGTCGCGTCGACGGAGAAGTTGAGCGCGTTGCGCATCACGTCCACGTCAGGGCCGAAGTCGAAGGTGCGCCAGTTCCAGTTGGTGCCCCAGATCCATTGGAACGGGAAGTTGCCGCCCTCCGACGCGCGCGTGGGCGACGGCACCGCCGTCGAGAAGCTCAGCTCGGTGCCGCGCAGGAATCCCGGGTAGATCTGCTCACCCGTGACCGAGTGGACGGGCCCGCCGTAGATCTTCCGCAGCGCACCCACCTGGCCGGCGGAGAGGCAGTCGGGGCCGTCACCCGAGGCGCATTGCAGGACGGCCGGGTCAATCGTGCACTTGTCCGGACGGCCGATCACGCCGTCCGCCAGGCCGTCGAGCGCGTCACACGATGCCATCACCGTGTCGGCCCAGAGCTGGCGCTTGGCCGTGGTGAGGTAAGTCGTCATGTCGGTCTGCGTGACGGCGTACGCCCACAGGCCGGCGACGTGCGCAGGCACGCGGTTGTGGCCCATGGCACCGACGACGATGCCGTCGTAATCCTGCGGGTACCGCAGCGCCTCGTGAACGCCTTGCGCGCCGCCAGTCGAGCAGCCGAAGAAGTACGAGCGCGACGGGGCGGCAGAGTAGCGCTGCTGGATCAGTGTCTTGGACAGCGTCGTCATGAGGTGGGTGGAGCGATGACCGTAGTCGGTCACGCGCTCCATGTTGCCCACCACGGCCGTCACACCGTCCGGCCCCGTGCCCATGTCCGTGTTGGCCACGGCATAACCGCGCCGCAGCCCGATCGCCAGGTCGTTGTAGCGGATGGCGCCTGCGGCGCCGCCGTTGCCGGTGCCCAGGAACTTGCCGTTCCAGTTGACCGGCATCCAGAGTTCGACCTTGATGTCCGACTGGGCCGACGGCTTGACGGTCGCGGCCACGCGGCAGAACGACGGAAGGTCCGTCAGCGCGGCGCCTGTCGGCGGCGCGAAGGTACCCCCGGCCACTTCTTCCGCGGTCGTGATGGTGGTGTCGGCGACCGTGACACCGGCCAGTGAGGAACAGCTCGACGCCGTCGCCGGCGGTGGGGACGCTGGAGGGTCATCGGAGCCGCCACACGCGGCCAGAACGACAGAACACGCGGCAAACAGTGTGGGCAAGACCCTGCGGTCCTTGTGCATGTGCATTTGAATCTCCAAGGGGGGGTGGCT
>Ga0247823_10000513_pt1 | contig 32613 bp, 35 predicted proteins | sample 13C_PalmiticAcid_2_FD_192426 | JGI IMG/M metagenome (GOLD analysis project Ga0247823, IMG submission 192426) | Soil microbial communities from agricultural site in Penn Yan, New York, United States - 13C_PalmiticAcid_Day30 | ecosystem: Environmental > Terrestrial > Soil > Agricultural land...
CACCGCTGCCGCACGGAGACACGGGACTGCGCGCTCCGGTGTCTCCGCGATGAGCCACCCGCCTCACGTCGCCCTGACCGCGAGCAGCGAGACGCTCTTGACGCCCCACTTCTCGGTCGCGCCGCGCGCGCTCTTCGACAGGAAGCGGTAGCCGGGATTGTCCCGAAGCGCGAGCACGCGGAAGCCGGCGGACTCGATGGTCGCGCGGTAGCTGTCCTGCTGCGCGGCGCCGCCGATGCACGCCGCCCAGAGCGTCGCGTTGCAGGTGACGTCGGGCGGCAACTGCACATCGGTCACGATGTCGGCGATCGCCAGGCGACCGCCGATACGGAGCACCCGCGCGGCCTCCTCGAACACGCTCCGCTTGTCGGCCGCGAGATTGATGACGCCGTTGCTGATGACGACGTCGACGCTGGCGTCCGGCAGCGGGATCTTTTCGATGTAGCCGCGCAGGAACTCCACGTTCGAGTGATCGTCGCCCGCGGCGTCGCGCAACCGCTCCGCCTTCAGGCGCTGGGCGTCGGTCATGTCGATGCCGATCACGGCGCCTTCCGGACCCGCCTTGAGTCCGGCGACGAACGAATCCATGCCCGATCCGCTTCCCAGGTCGAGCACGCGCTCGCCGGGCTGCACGGCCGCGAGGTCGAAGTAATAGCCGACGCCGGCGAAGGAGTCGATTGCCTCGCTCGGCACGCGGTCGAGATCGGCGCCCTCGTAGCCAAGGCGCTCCGCCATCGCGCGGCCCATCTCGAAGTGGAACTCGCCGTGCGGATCCTCCGCCACCTGCCGGTACATCTCCTGCACTTTCGCTTCGAGCTGCGCGGCGTCGACGGTCTTCGTTGGTTCGATGGTCTCCATGGCTCACCCTCGTGAATGATTGTGGGTATCGTCCGGGGTGAATCGTCAGGTCAGAAACGCAATGCCGCCGGCCAGGATCTCGACGAAGCCGGCGGCGGTCAGGGCCGGCGCGAGGTCGTGATCAACACCGGGCCACGCGTCGTCGCCCGGCGGGACGGTCGCCGCGTTGATCGAAGGCATCACGCCGGCGCGAGCCGGCCGTCCCGAGGTCGTCTTTGTCTCGATCATCGTCGATTGCTCCCCCGCTTCGCCCGCGGCGCCTTCGAGCCGTTTGCGCCCGTCGCGATGGGCAGTCCCGCGGCCTTCCAGTCGGCGATCCCTTCGTCGTATCGGATCGCGTCGAATCCCTTTCCGCGCAGAACGCGGACGGCGTCCGAAGCGAACAGACAGTACGGTCCGCGGCAGTACGCGGCGATGCGTTGATCGCGCGGTAGCTCGCGGAGCCGTTCCGGCAGATCGTCGACCGGCATCGAGACCGCGCCGGCGAGATGCCCGCGCTCGTACTCGTTCGCCGGCCGCACATCCAACAGCAGGATCGATCCGTCACGCACGCCACGGCGCAGTGTGTCGCGGTCGATCGTGTCGAACTCCTCGCGACCGGCGACGAGCTTCGCCGTGATTCTCTCGACCTCGGCGAGCTGCCGCTCGGCGAGCGCACGGATGTCGCGACAGACAGTGCAGACCTCGTCGCTCGAGAGCGTGTACTCGACGTACAGACCCCGCTTCGTCGCCTCGACGAGCTGCGCTGCGCGAAGCACCTGCAGGTGGCGCGATGCGTTGGCGACCGAGAGATGAGCCTCTTCCGCCAGCTCCTCCACCGACCACGGCCTCTGACAGAGCAGATCGAGCATCTCGAGTCGCTTCGGGCTCGAGAGCGCCTTGGTCACGCGCGCCAGTTGGTTATAGATCGCATCCTTGTAGACTCTCTTCTCCATGGCTCTTCACGTTTGCTGCGAGATCGGGCGGCGTGAGCCCTGCTAGTCGAGTATTCAATCATTCAATTGAACGGTGCAAACGTACGACGACGGGAGGGTCGAATTCAAGCGGGAAGTGTTGAAGGCCGTCGTGCGGATCATCCGCGCGCGATGCGCCGATGCGACGTCATTTCAGAGTCCAGCGAACCAGTCGTATCCGCGCTGTCTGAAGTAGTCCTAGGGCCGTTTGTCGCTGAAGCGGATCATGCCTGAGCCGTCTCGCGCTGCCGCAGCGAAATGCGATCTTCGCAACGTCGACGATGACCGTTCACTCAACCCGAGCTCTCAATCCCATGGCCCGATCGAGCCCGCATCTCATCCGCATGCTCACCGTCGACGACGCGGCCGCCTGGGCGGCGCTGCGCTTCGAGGCGCTCGTCGCGCACCCGCTCGCGTTCGGCTCCTCCGCGCCGGAGACATCGGACGACCTCGTCGAGGTCGCGCGCGAGCGGCTCGCGGCGAGCGACGAGGCCGCGGTGCTCGGGGCGTTCGTCGCGGGCAGCCTTGTCGGCGTCGTCGGCATACGCCGGCAGCCGGGACTCAAGGAGCGGCACAAGGGGTTACTCTGGGGGATGTATGTCTCGGCGGGCTCGCGTCGTCGTGGCATCGCCGCGTCGCTCGTCGACGCGGCGCTCGAGCATGCGCGCCGGTGGGTCGGCGTCGCGCAGGTTCATCTCGCGGTGAGCGAGACTGCCGTCGAGGCCCGGGCAATGTACGAGCAGCTCGGCTTTCGTGCGTGGGGTCGGGAGCCGCGCGCGCTCTGCGTCGACGGTCGATTCGTCGACGAGCACCACATGGTCCTGATGCTCGACGAAGCTGCGGCTCCCGTCGCTCGACGGTTCGTCGTCCACGTCAGTGTCGCTGTCGAGCGCGAGGGCCGGCTGCTGATGGTGACCGAGAGCAAGCCCGACGTGCGCGGCATGCTCAACCTGCCGGGCGGACGTCTCGAGCACGGCGAGGGACTCGTCGACGCCGCACGACGCGAGGCGCTGGAGGAGACCGGACTGCGCGTGACGATCACGGGAATCGTCGGACTCTTCACCGCAGTCTCCGATCAAGGCAATCACGTCTTCCGCTTCGTCTTCGCCGCCGACGCCGGGACGCAGATCGCCGCCGCCGGCGACGACGTCACCGCAGTGTCGTGGCACAGCGTCGACGAGCTCGTCGCGATGGACGACGCGAGGCTTGCCGGTGCGTCGATGCTGCGCGGAATCCTCGCGAGGATCGCGCGGCATGATTCCTCGAAGCTCTCACTGCTCGACGACACACGAAACGGCTGATCGGATGAGCACCCGCAACGCCGTTCCGGCCCCTCGGGATCCGACGTCACCATGAGCCGAGCCCGGGCATCGGCAGCTCGCGCACCACGAATTTCGTCGTGACGCCGCGATTCCCGGCCAGAATCACAGGTCGGCGGCTCCTTGCAAAATTTGATTAGGTTTTCATCTTTCCTTCACGTGGCCCCTCTAGCTTTGCATCCGCGAGCGTAAGTATTTCGTTCGCGGTGATGTGAGTAGCCTTGCGTTCGTCCCCGCCGATGGCACCCCTGTCGGCGGGGACGACGCATCTTCGGCCCAATCGCTTCCGCACCCACCGACCGACACTACCAACCCACCGCCCCACCTGCACGTCGCCCAACACCGAATTGGCGAACACCCCCTCCCCGCCCTACTTTAGCTGAATGCACAAAGGCCGAGGCCACCCCAACCGCCTTGTGACATCTGACCTCTGACATCTGACATCTGACAACCCCTGCATGTCCCACGTCTCTCTCTCCAACGTCGTCAAGCGCTTCGACGACGGCACGGTTGCCGTCAAGGGCGTGTCCTTCGAGCTCGAGGACGGTCAGTTCCTGGTGATCGTCGGGCCTTCGGGCTGCGGCAAGACGACGACGCTGCGCATGATCGCCGGACTCGAGAGCATCAGCGAGGGCGAGATTCGCATCGGCGACCGGCTCGTCAACGACGTGCATCCGAAGGATCGCGACATCGCGATGGTGTTCCAGAACTACGCGCTGTATCCGCACATGACGGTGCGCGAGAATCTGGAGTTCGCGTTGAAGATGCGGAAGGTGCCGAAGCAGGAGCGGGTGCAGCGCGTGGCTGAAGCCGCGCGGATGCTCGAGCTCGAGCCGCTGCTCGAGCGCAAGCCGAAGGCGCTCTCCGGCGGTCAGCGCCAGCGAGTCGCGCTCGGCCGCGCGATCGTGCGCAATCCCAAGGTCTTCCTCTTCGACGAGCCGCTGTCGAATCTCGACGCGAAGCTCCGCACGCAGACGCGCGCCGAGCTGCAGAAGCTGCATCATCAGTTGCACGCCACGTCGATCTACGTGACGCACGATCAGGTCGAGGCGATGACGATGGCCGACAGGATCGTCGTGATGAACGGTGGTGAGGTGCAGCAGATCGCCACGCCGCTCGAGATCTACAACGAGCCGGCGAACCGCTTCGTGGCGGGATTCATGGGAACGCCCTCGATGAATTTCTTCACCGGGTCACTGCGTCGTTCAGAAGAGCGGATCGAGTTTCGGACGAGCTCGTCGCCGGAGATGGTGATCCCGCTCGAGAGCGCGCCGTCGCACGCCGACGCGGCCGCGACGCTCGGGATTCGCGCGGAGCATTTCGTGCTCGCCGACGGGTCCGACCGCAACGGATTTCCCGCGATCGTCGAGGTCGTCGAGACGCTCGGCAACCAGACGCTCGTGCACTTCAGCACGCCGCAGGGAATGGCGATCGCCTCGCTCCACCCCGATCACCAGTTGCGCTATGGCGAGCGCATCACGCTGCGCGTCGTCGCCGATCGCGCGCACTGGTTCGACGCGGCTGGAACGACGCTGCGGTAGTTCTCTCTACTTGACCTGCGGAATCGTCTCGGTCGACGGCACGTCGGTCATCTCGGTGCGCGTCGTCACGTGAAGGTCGCCGTCGCGGACCTCCATCTCGTAGACGATCGGAACACCCGTCGGGATGTTGACCTCCATGATCGACTCCTGCGTGTGCTTGTCGAGATGATACAGCAGCGCGCGCAGCGAATTCCCGTGCGCGACGATCAGCACGTTCTTGCCGGCGCGCAGGTCGTTCACGATGTGCTCCTCGAAGTACGGCAGCACGCGCTGGATCGTCATCGCCAGGCTCTCTCCCTTCTCTCCCGGCGGCCGCACGTCGAAGCTGCGGCGCCAGACGTGCACCTGCTCCGGTCCGTACTTCTCCGCCATCTCCGCCTTGTTCAATCCCTGCAGGTCGCCGTAGTGGCGCTCGTTGAGCGCCTCGTGCATCGTCATCGCCATCTCCTTGTGCCCGGCATGCTCGAGCGCGATCGTCGCGGTGCGCACCGCGCGCTTGAGCGCCGATGTGTACACCGAGTCGATCTGCACGCCGCGCAGCTTGATGCCGGCCGACGTCGCCTCCTGTTCGCCGAGCGGCGAGAGGTCGACATCCTCCCAGCCGGTGAACCGGTTCTCGAGGTTCCACTGCGACTGGCCGTGGCGGAGAAGTATGAGCTTGGGCATCGGTGCGGAAGGATTGATGATGGATTCGGGGATCATTCCTGCGGCGATTCCGGGATGTCGGCCGGCTCGCCTTCGGGAAGGTACTTGATCGCCGGCACGTCGCTGACCACGCCGTAGTAGAAGGCGTAGCGAAAGAGCGCGTCGAGACCGACGAGGTCGGCCTGCTCGAGCGTGTAGCGGATCGAGCCCTTGAGGTAGCGCTCGTAGAATGCGGTCGCCTGCGCGGAGTGCTCGTGCGTCGCGGCGAGATCCGGCAGCATGAGCACGGCCATGTCGCGCGCCGCCGCCATCTCGGCAAGCAGTTCGTCGTCGACCTCTCCGACACGCCCCCACGCGAGCATGTACGGAAGCGGCGACTCGGTCATGTCCTCCCACTCGTCGCTGAGATCGAGCAGCGACGTGTTGCCGCTCATGTCGAACACGGCGTCGTCGCCGTAGAGCAGCGCCGCGTCGGCGATCGAGAGCATCTCGTCGAGCCCGCGCGCGCCCGCGCGCAGCAGCTTCGGATCGATGTCGTGTTTTTCCGACAACAGGATCCGCGCGATCAGCGCGTCGGATGCATCGGTATCCTTCACCGCCACCGTCGCGAAGCCGCCGAGTCCGCGATTGAACACGAGTTTCAGCACGCCGGCAAATCCCGACGTCACGATCCCGACGCCGGGCACCAGCGCATAATCGACGACGCCGACATTCCTCGCATAATCGAGCGCCGGAGTCAGCACGATGTCGGCTGACCCGTCGAGCAATGCATCAGCGGGCCGCTCCACCGCGGTCACCATCCACCCACGCTGCGCAAGCGCGCGAGCAAGGGGTTCGGTTGAGAGTTCTTTTCGGTACGCGAAGCGCATCAGCGTCGGCAAGGAGGTCAGATGTTGGATGTCAGATGTTAGATGTTACGATGCGCGTCTGGGTATGGGGTTTTTGTTTCTTGTTATTGGTTATTTGTCGTTGGATGAGTTCGCGATTGAGTTCCAATAACCAATAACCAATAACCAATAACAAGAACCCAACAACCAGAACCTTGCGGCCTTAACCGCACCATCACCACGCCGGCACCTCAATCTTATGCACCAACCGCATCGTATCCCGTGCTATCAGCAGCTCCTCGTCGGTCGGGATGACATAGGCGCGGAGGCGGGAGTCGACGGTTGAGATTTCGCCTTCGATGCCGCCCAATAGGCGCTCGTTGCGGTCGGGGTCGAGGCGCAGGCCGAACCAGTCCATGTGCGCGCAGATGCGGGCGCGGATGCGCGGGGAGTTTTCGCCGATGCCGCCCGCGAAGACGATCGCGGTTGCGCCGTTCATCTCCGCAAGGTACGCGCCGACGTATTTGCGAATGCGCGCCACGAAGATGTCGATCGCAAGACGCGCCCGGCGGTCTCCGTTCTCCTCCTCCTCCGCGAGCAGCTCGCGCATGTCGTTGGTCAGGCCGCTGATGCCGAGGAGTCCCGACTGCTTGTTGAGCATCGTGTCGATCTGGTCGATCGAGAATCCCTCCTTGGCCATCAGGTATTCGATGACCGCGGGGTCGATGTCGCCGGAGCGCGTTCCCATCACCAGTCCCTCGAGCGGCGTCAGGCCCATCGACGTGTCGATCGAAAAGCCCTCGCGGATCGCGGTCGCGGAGCAGCCGTTGCCGAGGTGGATTGTGATGATGTTGACGTCACGCTTCTCGAGCTCGAGCATCTTGCGATAGCGGTACGCCATGTAGCGATGCGACGTGCCATGGAAACCGTAGCGGCGCAGCCGGTGGCGGCGGTAGAACTGGTACGGGATCGCGTAGAGGTACGAGTGCTCGGGCATCGAGTGATGGAACGCGGTGTCGAAGACCGCGGCCTGGGGGATGCCGGGACCGAAGATCTCGGTCGCCGCGCGGATCCCCTTGAGGTTCTCGGGATTGTGCAGCGGCGCCAGGTCGATGCACTCCTCGATGCCGTCGATCACCTCGCGCGTCAGCAGCGACGACGCGGTGAAGCGCTCGCCGCCGTGAACGACGCGGTGTCCGATCGCGTGGATGTCCGCCAGTGACGAGACCTCGGGTATGCCGGCCTCCGGCGAGACGAGCCATCGGATCGCCACGTCGATCGCGCCGCGGTGGTCGCGGATGGGCTGGGCGCTGCGCAGGACGCTGCCGGCGGCGTTCTCGAACTTCAGCAGCGCCTGCGATCCGATGCGCTCGATGATCCCGCGCGCTAGGCGGCGGTCGGTGTCCGAGGCGGTCTTGTCGGGATCGGTGTCGATGAGCTGGAACTTCAGCGACGACGACCCCGAGTTGAGGACGAGAATGTTCATGGCGGAATGGCCGATTACGATTGCCCCCGTGCTGCGACCCGCGTGCGAGTCATGCAAAATACGGTCCCCCGAAATGCCGAAGGCCGGGGATGTCCCCGGCCTTCACACTGTCACGAATCCAGCAGCAGGATCTGCGCCGCTCGCGCGACGGCGACATCGGCCGCCGCTGCCGGGCCGCGGTGGCGCTACTGATAGCGCCCGGCGATCGCGTCGACGATCTCGGCCAGCCGCGCCGCCTCGGGCGACGTGTTGCTCCAGACGAAATCGCCGTCGGAGCGCAGCAGGATCTGCGTGTACGTCCCGCTCTCGGGCGTGTACCGATAGGCGAACCGGGTGTACTGTCCCATGTCGGCGCCCCGGGCCTCCTTCTCGCTGATCTTGCCCAGCTCGGCCGCCGCCAGCAGTCCGCGCACGAGCGCGAGCGTGTCGGCGCCGATGGTGCCGAGCACCGTGCGCGCGTGCGAGTACTTCTCGGTGAGACTCTCGCCGGTCTTCACCGGTCGATCGGTCTCGGGCCACGGCGTCTCGCCGCGCGCCCACTCGTACGAGCTGACCGTGCCGTCGCCGGCGACGACGATGCCGCGATGCTGGTATCCCCAGGCGTGATTGACGTATTCGTGCTCGAGCAGGGCGACCTCGCCGACGGGCACCTTGTCGCCGCCGCGGCCTCCGGTGTCGACGACGGAGCCGCCGTTGCGGCAGGCGCCCAGCATCGCCAGCGAGGCGACCAGGAGCACGGTGAATGAATGTCGCATGATCCGTTCCTCCATTCGTGGGGTGATGGGTCTTCTCCGAAGACATCGCTCAGCGCCCGATGTGACACGAACGGCGCGGGTGAAAACTGTGAAAGGCCCGCTCGGCGGGCCTTTCGATGGCGTCATCCCTTGAATGCGCGCAGGAACTCGAGGCGCTCCTGGAGCTGTGCGACCGGTACGAGGAGCTTGTCCTTGCCGAAGATCGCGTCCTCCGGGCGGTCGAAGACCAGCTCGTAGTCGCGCGACATCACGATCGCCTCCTCCGGACACACCTCCTCGCAGTAGCCGCAGAAGATGCAGCGGAGCATGTTGATCTCGAAGAGCTCCGGATAGCGCTCCTTGTCGCGGGTCGTCTCCGCGGCCTGTACCTCGATGGCGATCGCGGGGCAGACGCGCGAGCAGAGCCCGCAGGCCACGCAGCGCTCGCCGGACTCCTCCTGCACGAGCACCGGGCGGCCGCGATAGCTCGCGACCGGCTCGAAGCGCTCCTCGGGATACATCCTGGTGAACCGTGGCTGGAACATCTGCTTCAGCGTCAGCCCGAGCCCCTTCGCGATCTCCGGCAGGTAGAGCTTCTCCCAGAAGCTCATCCGTCGGACATCGTTCGTCTGTATGCTCTTCTCAACCATGGTCATTCGTTTCGATTAGCGAAGCAGCGCGAGAACGATCGCGGTGACGACCGTGTTTGCCAGCGCCAGCGGGAACATCACCTTCCATCCGAGGTTCATGAGCTGGTCGTAGCGGAAGCGCGGGATCGACCAGCGGACCCAGATGAAGAAGAACACCCAGAAGAGCGTCTTGAGCACGAGCGCGGTGAACTGCAGCAGCGCCCGGAGCACGTCGTGCTCGCGGAAGAACTCGATGTCCTGCAGCCACGGCACGTTGTAGCCGCCGAAGAAGATCGTCGAGATCAGCGCCGACATCAGGATGACGTTGCCGTACTCGGCGAGAAAGAACAGGCCGAACTTCAGGCCGGTGTACTCGGTGTGGAATCCGCCGACGAGCTCGGGCTCCGCCTCGGCCAGGTCGAACGGCGCGCGATTGGTCTCCGCGAACGCCGCGACGAGAAACACGAGGAACCCGATCGGCTGCAGGAAGACGTTCCATTTCGGGAGCCACCCGAACCAGTATCCGCCCTGGGTCTCGACGATCGCGTTGGGATTGAGCGTACCCATGATCAGCAGCATGCCCATCAGCGACAGGCCCATCGACAGCTCGTAGCTGATCATCTGCGCGGAGGAGCGGATGCCGCCGAGCAGCGAGTACTTGCTGTTCGATGCCCATCCTGCAAGCGTGATGCCGTAGACGCCGCACGCCGACAGGGCCAGCAGCACGAGCAGTCCGATGTTCAGGTTCGGCGCGACCGTCGGGATGATGGTCGTGCCGTCGACGGTGAACGGGCTGGCGAAGGGAATGATCATCCAGCCGGCGATGGCCACGGCGATCGAGATCACCGGCGCGATCAGGTGGAAGCGCTTGTTCGCCGCGGCCGGGATGATGTCCTCCTTCAGCGTGAGCTTCAGCACGTCGGCGAACGACTGGAACGCGCCACCGGGACCGACGCGGTTCGGACCGACGCGATTCTGGATCCACGCCGAGACCTTCCGCTCCAGCAGCACGACATACGCCGCGCCGATCAGGAAGAAGTTCAGGACGAAGAAGACCTTGATCGCGAGGATGAGGGATTCGATGAGCGTCATTGTCGTGAGTGCGAAATGCGAAGTGCCAGTTGGAGGATCGCTTGCGCGGCGCCTCTAGCGTCCCACCTTCTCGTTCGGCATCTGCTGCGGCCGGAAGTCGTGCGGCACGTACGTGAAGCCGTGCGGCGCCGGTCGGTCGCCGCGGCCGAGCTCGATGCCCGCGTAGGCCTCGAGCGCCTCGTAGCTCATCGAGCGGAACGACGGGAAGCGGCCGGCGATCTCCTCGAAGACATCCTCGGTCCACGCGTAGTCCCAGCGCGTGCCGAGCTGCCGCGCGATGTCGCGCAGCGTCTGCCATGCCGGACGGCAGTCGCGACGCTCGCCGTGGGTCCAGCGATCGTTGTACGCGCCGAACTTGTCGAGCCGCGACATCTTCATGCCCATCAGCCGCTCGTTCTCCTGCGTGACGACCGCCGGCATGAAGTGCTGGACGATCCCCTGCACGTTGACGAACGTTCCCTCCTTCTCCGCATACGTCGAGGTCGCGAAGACGACGTCGGCCAGCGCGGCGATCGGCGTCGGGTTCCAGGCGTGCACGATGAGCCCGCGCAGGCGCCCGAGCGCGGCGGCGAGCTCCTCGGTGACCGGGAACGACTGGTCGAGCACGTAGAGCACCTGGATGCGCCCCTGCATGATCCCGTCGATGATGCCCTTGATGTCCTGTCCCGCCTTGTCCGGCGCAACGCCCACCTCACGCGCGCCGCGCGTGTTCGGCGTGCGGTCGGCGACGCGGAGCTTCCGGTCGGCGAACTCGGGATCGTCGTAGCGCATCATGTCGATGTTCGACGTGCCGACGACCTCGCGCGCCAGGCGCGCGAGCGTATAGTTCTCCTCGACGCTCATGAACGGCGAGCCGATGAAGGCGACCTCGTTCGGCTTCGCCCCGCGCAGCAGCGCGGCGGCGGCGGCGGTCGCCTCGTCCCAGCCGGTCTCGTACTGCGTGCCGTCGCGGCGGACGAGCGGGCGGACGACGCGGTTGTCGTTGACGTAGCGGTACTCGCCCAGACGACCCGGATCGCACATCCAGTACTCGTTGACCTTCGAGTTCTGCCGCGGCTCCAGTCGCAGGATCTCGTTGTTGCGCACGCCCGCCTGGATGTTGCAGCCGCGAGCGCAGCCCGGACAGATCGTGTCGTTGAACGACATGTCCCACACGCGGGCGCGGAAGCGGAAGTCGCGCGAGGTCAGCGCGCCGACCGGACAGATGTCGATGACGTTCATCGAGTACGGGTTGTCGAGCTCGGTGCCCGGGAACGTCTCGATCGTCACGTGGTCGCCGCGGTTGACGAACGTCAGCGCCGGCTGCTCGGCAATCTCGTCGGAGAACCGGATGCAGCGCGAGCAGCTGATGCAGCGCTCGGCGTCGAAGAGCACCTCGGGTCCGAGCGGAACGCGCTTGTCCTTGTGCACCTTCTCCTCGAGGAACCGGCTCTCGCCGCTTCCGTGCTGGAAGGCGTAGTCCTGCAGCTTGCACTGGCCCGCCTCGTCACAGATCGGACAGTCGAGCGGGTGGTTGATCAGCAGGAACTCCATGACCGACTCGCGTGCCTTGACCGCGCGCTCGTTGATCGTGTTGATCACCTGGCCGTCGGCGACGAGCGTCGAGCAGGCGATGGCGAGCTTCGGGAGCTTCTCGATCTCGACGAGGCACATCCGGCAGTTGCCCGAGACCGAGAGCGCCGGATGATAGCAGAAGTGCGGGATGTCGATGCCGTTCTCGAGAGCAACCTCGATGACCGTCCGTCCGGACTGGCACTCGATCGTCTTCCCGTCTATCGTGATTGTAGGCATAGATCGTTCTATCGCTCGTTGGCCGCAGCGGGGGGCACGGGACCGCGGAAGCCGCTCGCGGGCGGCCCGCAGAGCCGCATCGAGACAGATCCCGCCATAGCTCGTAAAGCTACGATGAACACCGGAACCGGAGAAGTTACGAGTAGAAATGTGGCGGGCCTACGGAGGCGAGACCGAGCGATCGGCGAGCCGCTTGTACAGCCACCAGCCGGGCGCCACCGGACGGATCAGGATGAACTCCCGCTCCGACAGCGGCGGCAGCGACTCGGCCGACGGGGCGTGCAGGTAGCCGTAGTGGCTCTGCTCGATCGCCGCGCCCTGCAGGAAGATCACCCGCGGGAAGCGCGCGTCGCGATCGATCCGGCGGATGCCCAGCTCCTGTCGCAGCCGCTCGAGCGACCCGCGGTCGAGCTGGTAGAAGATCAGGTCGGCCAGCGGCACGTCGTCGTCGAGCTCGCGGTACTCGTCGATCGTCCGCACGTCGAAGTCGCGCAGCGCGAAGCGGCCCCAGCGCCTGACCGTGTCGAGGCGGCCGACGATCTTTTCGGCGGCCGGCAGGCTGCGCCGCAGCATCGCCGCCAGCGTGTCGTCGCTCATCAGCAGGTGCTCGAGGTCGTTGCGCCGCAGCCGGAAGATCGCGGTGTCGAGCGCCTCGGCGGCCGTTCTGATCTGCGCGCGCTGGTTCGACGGCACCAGTCTGCGGATCGCGTCGATGTGCCAGATCGAATCGCCGCGCATGAACAACGAGACCGATTCGACCTCGGCGCGCGCGGTGACCGTCACGAACGCGACCGTCCGGCGCATGCCATCGTCGGTCGGCAGGTCGGGGATCGAGTCGATGCGCACGCGCGCGCCGTCGGGGACGGTGCCCCGGTAGGCGCCGGGATCGACCCCCGCGAGCTCTCCGGCGAGCCGCTCGCGGAACAGCGACCGGTCGATCTCCGCGGCGGCCGAGCACGTCTCGGTCATGAACGCGACGATGACTCCGCGCGGCGTCGCCCCGCGCGGCAGCGCCTGGGCATGCGCCGGCGGCGGCGTCCACAGGAGCGTCGCGACGAGCGAGAGAAGCCACGGCAGCAGGCCGGGGAAGTGCCCGGTTGGATTCACGGGGTCGTGTGGTCCACGTCGGATTCGGTGAGCAGCGTGCGGCTCCCATCACCGCCACGCCGTGCGAATATCGCTCCGCTGTCGGCTCGGATGCAATCGAAGCTCTATCTTCGGCCGATGCCCGAACCTCGAACCATGGTCGATGCCCGCATCGCGCCGCGACCGCGCGATCTGTTCTACGCCCTGCTCGCGGCCGCCGCGGCCGCGCACACGGGCTTCCTCGTCGTGCTCACGTGGCTGCGTCCCGGGCTCGACTTCGGGGCGATCGTTTCGCTGATGGTGCTTCCGTTTCTGTTGATCGCGGTCGGCTTCCTCCCGGTGATCATGCTGCTGACGCTGCTGCGCATAGCGCTGCTGACGCTCGTCGGCGCCGTCCGAGCACGGCCACTGCTACTGGTCGCGGTCCTTTCGATCGCCGGCATCGCGATCGCGGCGCTGACCGCGTGGCTGGCGACGACGTGGATCCGCGACGATCAGATCGTCAGCTCGGTGATCTTCGGCGCCGCGGTCGGCGGCGTCATCGCGGGCATGAAGCTCGGCGGCGACGGCCGCGAGCGCGAGCAAACCGGCGCGGGCGCATGAGACCCTTCAGCGTGATCATCCCGGCCGCCGGCAGCGGCTCGCGCAGCGGACGCGCGCTTCCGAAACAGTACGTCGAGCTCGCCGGCGCGCCGATCCTCGCGCATACCATCGCCGCCTTCCTCGCGCTCGAGAGCTGTGTCGACGTCGTCGTCGCGATCGACGAGGCGTGGCGCGACGTCGCCACCGCCTGCGCGCCGGACGACCCGCGCGTGCGCTTCGTCGGGGGCGGCGCCGAGCGGCAGCACTCGATCGCCGCCGCGCTCGCAGAGCTGCGCGGCGACGCACGGCATGGCGACGCACTGCACGGCGACACACTGCCCGGCGACGCGTCGATCGTGCTCGTGCACGACGCGGCGCGACCGTGTGTGGGCCGCGCGCTGATCGAGCGCGTCGTCGAGGCCGCCGCGACACACGGCGCCGCGGTGCCCGTGGTCGCGGTCGCGGAGACCGTCAAGCGCATCGACGCCAACGGCATGATCGTCGGGACGATCCCGCGCTCCGAGCTGCGCCTGGCGCAGACGCCGCAGGGCTTCGAGCGCGCGCTGCTCGAGCGCGCCTACAGTAATGCGGAGGAGCACCGCATCGTCGCGACCGACGACGCGTCGCTCGTGGAGGCCCTCGGCGTCGGGGTCGCGGCCGTCGAGGGCGACGCGGACAATCTGAAGATCACGCTGCCCGGCGATTTCGAACGGGCGGCGGCAATACTAAAAGCGAAGGGCCGGATCGTGTGATCCGGCCCTTCGTCGATGACGCTGTCGCTGCGCGGTTACGGCGCGGCGAAGAACGGGGCGAGCATCTCCTCGACGGTCGTGCCCGACTCCGGAGTATCCTGAATGCGTCCCTTCTCGACGCCGTCCTTGACGACGATGAACGTCGGGGCGTCGATGATCGCGGGCTGGTGCGTGCTCTTGATCTCGTCGATGCCGGCCATGCGCGCGTCGGTGATCCAGATCTCGATGTTCGCGTGCGGGATGCCCGCGGCGTCGAGGGTCTTGAGGACCTGCGGCATCGTCTGCTGGGTCTTCTGGCACGAGCACGACGGCTTGACGACCATGATCACCTGGTGGCGCGAGGCGTCGAACGCGCTGCGGATCGCGGCGACCTTGTCATCGAAGCGCGCGGTCGCCGCGGCGTCGGTGCCCGGATAGGCATCGTAGCCCTGGTCGAACCAGATCGAGTAGCCGGGATCGGTCCGGAACTGCTCGACCGTCATCTTTCCAAGTCGCTGATCGGCGGTCGTCGTCGGAGCGTCTTCGCAGGCGGCAACGGTGAGCGCCAGGAGGCAGAGTGAAAGCAGAAGCAGGGGCGTGCGCATGAAAGCGGTCCTCCTCGAGAGTACCATTAGGGGGTAGAAAGGGCTTCAGGAATTCAGAACGGGCTCTCTGCCCCAGAGGAGCTTGGCCCGAAGGACATCAAAATAGGTTGTCGACGTTCTCTTGACAAGAGACGCCGTGAACTCATACCGCGTGATAGTGACCTTCGTCGCGGCCGGGATGTTACGCTGAACCTGCCCGTCGGCGTAGATCTGGACGCCGTCGCGGCCGGTGATCGGCAGTTGCTGGATCGGGATCACGTCGATCGTCGAGCGATCGGGCACCACTACCGGGCGCGCGGTGAGCATGTGCGGCGCGATCGGCGCGATCACCGTCACGTCGCAGTTCGGCGTGACGACCGGACCTCCGGCCGACAACGCATAGGCGGTCGAGCCGGTCGGCGTGGCGAAGATCAGCCCGTCGCCGCGATAGGTGCCGAGGAAGTCGCCGTTGATCCACGTCTGAAGCTGGACCATCCGCGAGCCGTCGCGCTTGTCGATGACGATGTCGTTGAGCGCCACGAGCGGCTCGATCTCGGGATTGTCGGGGAAGCTCGCTCGGAGCAATCCCCGCTCGACGGTGCGCGTGCGCCCTTCGACGAGCTCCTCGATCATCTCCTCGAGCGCGTCGACGGAGAACTCGGCGAGAAATCCCAGCCGGCCGAGATTGACCCCGAGCAGCGGCACGCCGCTGCCGACGAGGAACCGGCTCGTCGCCAGCATCGTCCCGTCGCCGCCGAAGGCAACGACGACGTCGGCGCGCTCGCGCAGTCCCTTGGCCGGGACGAAGCGGCTGCGGTCGCCGAGCGAATGCAGGATCTCGCGCATCTCGTCGTGCAGGACGTAGGCGATGCCCCGCTGATCGAGAATCGCGAGAAGGGAGCCGACGGCCGTTGCCACGTCGGGCTTGGAGCTGTTGCCGACGACGCCGATGGTCATGCTGCGACGGATTGCGTGAAGCGAGCTCGTTCGTTGGTCGCGCGGCCGGGGACGCTCCCCGCGTCGTGCCGTCGCCGCTGCGAATATCGCCAGACCGTCGTTACCGCGAACGCCTGCCACTCCGAGCGACCGACCCGGCCCGCCGATGCTCAATCCCCTTCACGCTCCCGGACCGTCTGCCAGTACCTGCCGAAGCTGACGACGTGCGTCAGCAGGTCGAACGTCGCGGCGAGCACGCCCGGCACGCCATCGCGGATGCCGCGGCGCAGCACGAGGCGCTCGAGGTAGCGCCGCAGCGGCCGCGTCACCATGTGATGCCGGATCGTCGCCGCGGTGATCGGCACGCCGGCCTTCGCGAGCTGCTCCGCGCCGTACTTCGTGTAGTAGTCGAACTTCCGCATCCACACCGCGAACGTCGGATACGGATGATGCTCGAACGGCTCGGTCAGCTCACCGACGGACCCATCGATGGCCAGACGCTCGTGAAACGCTCCGCTCGGGTAGTGCCCGCGGCCGCGCCGGAACAGCCGGAGCTGCCGGTCCGGGTAGTTGCCGCCGTGGCTCAGGGGCGCGCCGAAGTAGTGATTGCGTCGCGGCAGCTTGAATCCGTTCTCACGCGGCGCGCGCGCGATCGTCGCGCCGATCTCGCGCTTCGATGCCTCGGTGAGGACCTCGTCGGCGTCGAGCGAGAAGATCCACTCGCGGTCGGCGAGCTCGAAGCAGCGGTTCTTCGAGAGCTCCGGCAGATCGTTCGCCGCCGTGTGCACCTCGGCGCCCGCGGCGCGCGCGATCTCGGCGGTCGCATCGGTGCTCCCGCAGTCGAGCACGACGACCTGTGCCGCCCAGCCGAGCACCGACGCGAGCGCTCGCGGCAGGTACGTGGCCTCGTCGTGCGCGATGATGCAGACGCTGAGCGAATCGAGGGGACCGTTGGTCATGGGCGCAAATATGGGGCGCAGGGATCGACCGGCGGGCGTGGAAACATTTCCTCGTTGAAACAAATGTCCGCGACGCCGGTTCCTGTGCTACTCGTTCACGTTCACACCACATCGAAGAGAGTAGGCATCATGGCGGATCGAACAGGCATCGACGGCACGCGACGCGAGTTCCTCGGCCACTGCGGCTCGGCGCTGCAGGCGCTTGCGATCGCCGGAACCCTCGGCCCGCTGATCGCGGCATGCGAAACGACCGAGGTCACCGCGCCGACGGGCGAGACGATCGACATCGGCGTCGGCTCGCTCGACGCCGACGGGAAGTTCCTCGTCTCCGACGAGACCGGTCCGGACGGCATGAAGATCCTCGTCGTGCGAAAGGATGCCTCGACGTACCTGGCGATGTCGATGCGCTGCACGCACGAGGGCTGCGAGGTCGGCGCCCCCTCCGGTGGCCAGATCGTCTGCCCCTGTCACCTCTCGCGCTACAACATGGAGGGCGCGGTGCTCAACGGTCCGGCGCAATCACCGCTGAGGCGCTACTCGACGACCTACGACGCAACGCGGAGGGTGCTCACGGTCAGCGTGTAGGCGATGAGCATCGCGCACGTCGCTCCCGCTCAGCGTGTAGACGTTGAGCATCACGCACGTCGCTCACGATCAGGCCGAGGGCGCCAGTGACTCGACGGGCGCCAGACACGCGAGATTCTCGCAGACGTACGCGACGCTGCGTCCGTTGACCGGCAGCATCGTGTCGACCATTTCCATTCGCCCGGCGAGCCATTCGCCCGGACCGTCGGCGGGCACGAGCACCGTCATCGTGTCGGGTCGGTAGCGTTCGCGTGCCTGGCGCGCGAGCCGCTCGGCGCCGGCGCGGTCGTCTGCCGCCGTCGCGATGACGATCTGTCGCGGCGGCCGCGCGTGCTCCAGCGCGGCGGCGACCATCAGCGGCATCGCCGACGGATACTCGGCGACGCGCGCGGTGAACATCCTGATCGTCCGCTCGGCCTTCGCCTGGTAGTCCTCGTCGTAGAAGAGCCGGCCGAGTCGCAACAGCACCAGTGCCATGACCGAGTTGCCCGAGGGCTCGGCTCCGTCATGATCGGATTTCGATCGCACGAGCACGCTCGCGTCCTCGCCCGCGGTCATGTAGTAGCCACCGCCAGACTCATCCCAGAAGAGCGCGTTCGCCTCGCGCACGAGATCGTCGGCCGCGCGCAGCATCGCGACGTCGCCGGTCGCTTCGTAGAGATCGATCAATCCCTGGGCGAGAAACGCATAGTCGTCGAGGAAGCCCGGGATCCTCACCTCGCCATCCTTCATCCGGCGCATCAGTCGTCCGCCAGCGTCGCGCATGTGCGTGAGAATCCACTGCGCGCAGGTCGCGGCCAGCGTCGCGTAGCGCTCCTCGCCGAGCGCCGACGCCGCGCGCGCCAGACCGGAGATCATCAGCCCGTTCCATGACGTCAGGACCTTCTCGTCGCGATGCGGACGGGGCCGCCTCTGCCGCACGTCGAAGAGCTTCGCGCGCGCCGAGGCGAGCAGGCTCTCGACGTCCTCGACGGTCACGTCCATCGTGCCGGCCACCTGCTCGAGCGTCGCGCTGGTGTGGAGCACGTTCTTTCCGTGCTCGAAGTTCCCAGCCTCGGTGATGCCGTAGTGTTGCTCGACCGCGCGACGCTCGCTCTCGTCGAGGATCCCCGCGAGCTCGGCCTTCGTCCACACGTAGAACGTTCCCTCCTCTCCCTCGCTGTCGGCATCCTCGGCGGAGAAGAACGTGCCGTATCCCGGGGCATCGCGGTCGGTGACCATGAGGTCGCGCTCGAGGTACTCGACGCTATGGCGGATGGTCCTCGCGAAGCTCTCGTCGCCGGTGATGCGATAGGCATCGGCGAGCGCGCCGACGATCTGGCCCTGGTCGTAGAGCATTTTCTCGAAGTGCGGCACGCGCCATTCGGGGTCGACCGAGTAGCGCGCGAAGCCGCCGCCGAGCTGGTCGTACATGCCGCCGGCGCTCATCATGCGAAGCGTGTGCGCGGTCATCTCGAGCGAGCGCGCGTCGCCATGATGGTGATGGTAGCGCAGCAGAAACTCGAGGATCGCCGGACGCGGGAACTTCGGCGCGCCGCCGAAGCCGCCGTGCCGCTGATCGTAGCCGCTCTCGAACTGCGCACGGCACGCCTCGACGATCGCCGGATCGATCGCGGCGCGCGACGGATCCTCCAAGACTTCCGAAGCGCTGGCGACGGCGGCCGCGATCGCTGCGGCGGAGCGGTTGACCTTCTCGCGCTCGTTCGTCCAGGAGTTGTGCAACTGCGTCAGCGCGTCGGTGAAGCTTGGACGGCCGTACATCGGCCGCGGCGGGAAGTACGTGCCGACATAGAACGGCTCGAGCCCGGGCGTCAGCCACGCCGAAAGCGGCCAGCCCCCGCCTCCGGAGATCGCCTGCACCGCCGTCATGTACACCTGGTCGACGTCGGGACGCTCCTCGCGGTCGACCTTGATGTTGACGTAGAGCTCGTTCATGATGCGCGCGGTCTCCTCGTTCTCGAACGACTCGCGCTCCATCACGTGACACCAGTGGCAGGTCGAGTAGCCGATCGACAGGAAGATCGGCTTGTCCTCGCGCCGCGCCCGCTCGAACGCCTCCTGTCCCCACGGATACCAATCGACGGGGTTGTAGGCATGCTGCTGCAGGTAGGGGGATTTCTCGTCGACGAGATGATTCGGTCGACCGGTGGTGTTCATGGCGTTCGCGGAGCTCGTGTCAATTGAAGATGCGGCCAAGAATACGACGAACGCAGGAGTCGCCCGCCCATCCTATCCCCTGGCCCCAGGCCTGTCCCCTCGCAAAGCGTGTCCCCTGGCTCCGCCTGTCCCCTGGCCCCCCCCGGGGCCTGTCCCTCGGCCCGCCGGGCCGAACGCCAACGGGCTCCCTTATCCAGGGAGCCCGTCGCGTTCCGACTGTCGGAGTCGCTTACTTCGCGACGTTGACCTTCATCGAGTAGACGTTGTTGCCGGCGACCATGCGCGCGATGTACGTGCCGTTGGCGAGCTCGTCGATCGGCAGCGCGATCGTGTAGTGGCCCGGAACGTAACGGCTCTCGACGAGCTGGCGCAGGTGATTGCCGTTGACGTCGAACAGGTCGATCGACACCTGGCTGACCTCGGTGAGCGAGAACGGAAGGCGCGTCGCGCTCGTCGCCGGGTTCGGCGTCGGTGCGCCCAGACCCTGGCTCGTCGCCTGGCGGCCGAAGTGGTACTGCACGCCGGCGCTCAGGTCGACCTTGCCCCAGATGAAGAACCACATCTCCTGCGCCGCGGGGATCTGGCCGTAGACAATCCTGCGGTTGATCGAGTAGATCGTGTCGCGATCGGTCGAGAACTCACCGTTCGGACGGAAGACCGTCAGGCCCAACGTCTTCCAGTCGTTGTTCGTGCCGAAGCCCTGCACGCCGTAGCGGCGGAAGTCCCAGCTCGCGACCATCAACTGCCAGTCGGTGACGTCGTTCGGTCCGCCGATCTGTCCGGCCGGACGCGCTTCGCCCTCGTCGTTGATGATCATCGGCATCGCGAACGTGCCGGCGGCGAACGTCAGCGGCTGATCGAAAATCATCCGCGTCTGGTTGATCAGGTTGCCGTCGAGCGTCGTGTCGATTCCCTCCGGCTCGATGTATGCCTCGAAGGCGACCGGAAGATCGTCACGATCAAAGCGCGCGCCCGCGCGGCGGAAGCCTGTCGCCGCCGTGCTCGCGAAGTACGTCTTGTCGACGACACCACCCGGCGAACGGAAGACGTAGAAGGTCGAACCGGCCAGCGGCGTGCCCGCGTTCGGGTTCTTGTACCACGAGAAGCGGATCGAGTCGATCGTGAAGCTGCCGGCGTCCTTGAACTGCTCGTAATAGAAGCTGTTGAACAGCAGGCTCGTCGAGTCGTTCGTCAGGGTGCCGTACATCGAGTAGATCATTCCCGGCGCGAAGATCTGGCCATAACCGCGCACTTCCGGTCCGTTGTTCGGGAAGACCATCGGCATCGGCAGGTCGATCCGGGCGCTGTCGCGATCGGCCTCACCGTCACCGTCGCTGTCCCACGGGATCGTGAAGTGACGCGAATACCACTGGTACTCCGCCTCCTCCATCAGACCACCGCCCTGCTTGCCGGGCGACTGAGCAGCAGGATCGACACGGATGTGTTGAATCCCCGGCACCTCCTGCATCTCGTACTGCTTCGGGGCGTCGGATGCCTCCTGGGCCGTCACCGGCGCCGCCACGGCCATCGGCAGAAGCGCAAAGAGTAACGAACGAATCTTCATGTGAGATCCTGTATTGATTGAATGGGTAGGAGAGTCAGCGTACGGTTCAACCGGAGAACATAACCCGGCAGCCCTCGCCCGGTTACTTTCACGTCGTTCTGGCCGATCGCCCGAGCGACAAAGCTACGAAGCGTGGCGAAATCGAGTCATGCCGAATTGAATCGCGAGGTTAGCGGGCAGGCGGAGGGCGCCGGCGGAGGCGCCTGCGGCGGGCACTGGGTGATCAGTCGAGCTCTGTCGGTCCACATCCGTCGCAGCTCAGGTCCGGCTCAGCCCTCGGCCGATTCGACCGGCTCGACCGAGGCGATGCTGACGTCGCGGCCGTAGGCCTCCTCCATCAATCCCTTCTTGCGGCTCGCGCTCCAGATCTCGAAGGTGGGATTGCACCCCTCGCGGCAGATCGGCCGGATGGCGATCGAAGCGTCGTCGATCTCGATGTCGACGGCCTCGACGTTGCCCTTGTGCGTGCGGTCGAGCCCGTCGGCGACGCGCAGGATCCCGGCCAGGCGCCGGACGATCTGCTGGTCCTCGCGCGGCAGCGCGGCGAACTCCGGGTGCGTCTTCTTCGGATGAGACTTGCGGTGATAGCGCGCGACGTTCGCGATGATCGCGATCTCCTCGTTGTTGAAGCCGAGCATCTCGCCGTTCTGGATCAGGTACTGCGAGTGCTTGTGATGGCCCGAGTGGCTGATGTAGTAGCCAATGTCGTGCAGCAGCGCCGCGGCCTCGAGCCACTCGCGCGCCGGATCGTCGATCGGATGCAGCTCCGCAAGCGCGTCGAGGATCTCCAGCGACAGATCGGCGACGTGCCGGGCGTGCGGCTCGTCGAACGAATACATCCGCCCGATCTTCATCACGGTCTCGTACCGCAGGTCCGACAGGTGCGCGGTCTCGTGGTCGCCCTCGGACTTCTGGATCGTGTCGAGGATGATCCCCTCGCGCAGCGCGTAGCTGCTGATCATGTACTCGCTGAAGCCGCAGTCGGAGAGGATCGTCTCGAGCACCAGGCAGCCGGCGACGAGGATGTCGGCGCGGCGCGGATCGACGCCCGGCAGCGCCGCGCGCTCGGCGTGCGTCGTCGCCGCGATCACGCGATCGAGCACCGCGCGCACCTCGGCGTGCGTGACGATGACGCCGTTGAGCGACTCGGGAATCACCTCCCCGCGCATCGCCAGGATCATCGAGGCGACGGTCTGCGCGGTGCCGCTGGAGGCGATCGCCGTGCGCGTGCCGTTGCGCCGGATCTCCTCGACGGCGTGATAGATCTCGCCGCGAATGAACAGCCGGCAGCGATCGAGCTGCTCGCGCGTGACCGCCTCGTCGGGGAAGCACCGCTGCGTGATCCTGATCGCGCCGATCTTGAAGCTGTTGGCGTAGTGGATGCGTCCCTGGTGCCCGATGACGAACTCGGTGCTGCCGCCGCCGATGTCGAAGAGCGTCACGCGCTCGTTGTAGATCGGCAGCGCCTGCAGCGCGCCGAGGTAGATCAGCCGCGCCTCCTCGAAGCCCGAGACCACCTCGATCTCGATCCCCGTCTCCTCACGCACCCGCGCGATGAACTCGTCGCGGTTGGTCGCCTCGCGCACCGCGCTGGTGGCGACCGCGCGGATCGGGGAGTCGGTCAGCGCCGCGATCTGACGGAAGATCTTCATCGCCTCGACCCCGCGCTCGATCGCGTCGTCGGAGAGACGCTTGATCTGCGACGGCGATTCCCCCAGACGCACGACGGCCTTCTCCTTGGTGATCAGGGAGAACTGCTTCTGCTCGAGGAGCCGGACGACGACCAGGTGGAAGCTGTTCGTGCCGACATCGATCGCCGCGAGCGTGTCCGAGGGTTGTACCATGAGGATCGACGGTTGAGTGCGTGCCCGATGTCAAGTTAGCAAGAGCCGGGCCGCCGCTCAGCCCGCGCCGGGGTCGATCCGTCCGTCGGGGTCGCGAGGCCGTTCGCCGTGCTCGCGTTCGATGCGGCGCGATTCGATCTCGCGGTACTCGGCATCACGCACGCGAGAGTAGTCGATCTCGGGTCCGCGTCGAGGCGCGACGCGCTCCTCCGGCGGCGGCGCGCCGCGCACCTGGGTCGTCGGCGCGGAGCCTTTGCGCGAGAGCGTCACGACGATCCGCCAGATGATGAACGCGATCGCGAGGTAGAGAAGAAACTTCCCCATGGTCTTTCCTCAGAGGATCGCCGCCGGATCGTCGGCGCCGCTGGAGTGGTGGTAATAGCGGATCTGCGCGTCGCTCGGCCGGACGATCTCGCGTACGAGCTCCTCGAAACAGGCCGGGTCGTGGACGAAATCCATGTTGGCGGTGTTGACGATCAACACGGGCGCGTCGGTGTAGTGGAAGAAGTAGTGCGCGTAGGCTTCGGCGAGGTCGCGCAGGTAGCCGTAGCTGATCGACTGTTCCATCGACCGTCCGCGCCGGCGGATGTTGCCCGCCAGCCTGTCGACGCTGCTCTGCAGGTAGATCACCAGGTCCGGCTTCGGCACCGAGCCCTGCAGCGCCGCGAGCACCGATTCGTAGAGCGCCATCTCGTGCTCACCGAGCGTCAGCGAGGCGAAGATCCTGTCCTTGTCGAAGATGTAGTCGCTGACGACGTGATCGTAGAACAGGTCGAGCTGCCGGAAGTCCTGCTGCTGGCGATAGCGGCTGAGCAGGAAGAAGATCTGCGTCTGAAAGGCGAAGCGCGCCTGGTCCTTGTAGAAATCCTCGAGGAACGGATTCTCCTCGAAGCGCTCGAGCACCAGGCGCGCGTCGAAGCGCTCGGCGAGCATCGTCGCCAGCGTCGTCTTGCCGGCGCCGATGACGCCCTCGATCGCGATGTAGCGCGGTGTGGACTCAGGCCTGCCGTTGGTCATGCGGAGGTCGTCTGCTGGGTGTTGTCGTCGATCCGTCGGACGCCCGAGGCGTCGTCGCAGCGCTCGAGGAGCTCGGCCACGGTCAGTCCCGTCACGGGATGCCGGGCCGTCGGCGCGATCTCGGCCAGCGGCGCCAGGACGAACCGCCGCCGGTGCATCTCGCGATGCGGAATGTGCAGGTCGTCCCGCTCGACGACGTGGTCGCCGAACAGGAGGATGTCGATGTCGATCTCGCGCTCGTGCCACCGCGTGCGCCGCCGGCGGCCGAGCGCGCTCTCGATCTCGCGAAGCCGCTCGAGCAGCCGCTCCGGCGCCAGCGTCGTGCGGATCGCCGCCGCCGCGTTGATGAACGCGGGCTGCTCGAGATATCCCACCGGGTCGGTTTCGTACATCGCGGAAACCGCCACGAGCTCGATGCCCGGGGAGCCGCCGATCAACTCGATCGCGCGCGCGATCGTCGAGGTCCGCTCGCCGATGTTCGCGCCGAGCGACAGCAGAACGTCGGTGCGCGGTGCGGGGATGTCGATGGTCGGATCGATGGGAGAGGTACCTCGGACTGCGATGCAACGATACGGAATCGTCGCGTGACCGAATCCGGGATCACCGGCCCTTCGCGATGCGCGCGGTGCGACGGAAGGCGACGCGGCGGGCCCGCGACGCGAGTCGCCTCAGCGAGCGCGGCGCAGCTCGACCTCGACCGCGCGCACGACGCCGTCGATCGGCACCGAGAGCTTGCGCAGGCGGACGGTCACGGCCGTCGCGCCGACGAAGCGATCGAGGATTGCCGTCGCGATCTCGTCGACGAGCGACTCGAGCAGGCGTCGATTGGTTCCCAGAAGGATGTCGCGCGCCAGGAAGTATGCGCGCTCGTAATCGATGGTCGAGCCGAGGTCGTCGTTGGCCGCGGCGGCGGAGATGTCGGCGTCGATCTCGAGGTCGAAGCTGTAGCGCCCGCCGATGGCGCGCTCGGCTTCGCCGACACCGTGGCGGGCGTAGATCTCGGCGCCGAGGACGCGGATCGTCGATGTGTCTGACATGGAGAGCTCGTGACGCGGCGTCGCCGCGCGTGTGTTGTCGCTACGGAGTGCCCACCGACGCTGACGTGAGGTCGACGGCCGGCGGCGCACCCGGCGGGGCATCGACCGGCACGGCATCGAGAGGTATGAGAGCGGCCATCGCGGCTGCGTCCGCGGCGCGGGGACTGCGCGCGACGCGGCCGGCATCGGCCGGCTCGCCGGGGGCCGGCCGCAGGCCGAAGAGCGTCGCGAAGAACCAGCGGCCGTTGAGCGCGATGCGGGATATGGGGATCGGCCGGCGATCGGCGAAGACGACGCCGAGCATCGCGAGCGCACGGCGCGCGCCGCGCAGCGTCGCGCCGACACCATCCTCGCGGCGATGGACGAAGTTGGCCAGGGCCCGGCGGCCGATCTGGATCGCCGCGAACGCGATCGCGAGCGGCAGCGGAAGATAGATGAACGCGACCAGGACGTTGTTCCGGGCCTCGACCTCGAGCACCTGTGTGCGCGTCTGCGCTCGCGGCGCGTGCCGGTGCACGAGCGCCAGCGACGGAACGTAGAGAATCGAGATGTCGTGGTGATAGAGCTCGAGCGCGAGCTGCAGCTCTTCGGAGCCCCAGAAAATGCGGGCATCGTATCCGCCCGTGCGCTGGATCGCCTCGCGCCGGAAGGCCATGCCGTTGCCGATCACGAACACTCCCTCGTAGCCCCAGCCTCCGTGGCGTCGCCGGGCGACGCGCGAGAAATCCGCCCAGTCGCTTCTGCCGGTGTACTGGTTGATGCTCCGCAGGCAGATGCCGCCGATCGCCGGATGCGCCTCGAGGATCTCGACGGCGCGGCGGAGCGTGTCGGGGTCGGCCGGCGCGCAGTCCTCGTCGAACTGGAACAGGTAGCGCTCGGGCCGCCCGAGCAGCACGACGTTTCGCGCGAGCGCGCCCATGTTCTCGTCGAGGCGCACGACCTCGACACGGCCGCCGTAGCGCTCGAGCACGCGCTCGCGCGTGCCATCGGTGCTGGCGTTGTCGACGACGATCAGGTGGAGGCGGTCGGTGGGATAGTCGCTGGCCAGGAAGACGTCGAGCGAGCGCTCGACCTCGTCGACGCGGTTGTGACTGAGGATGCCGATCGCGATGTCGGGGAGGTCGCCGTCGGCAATGCGGGCGATCGGGGGAGCCGGCTCGGATCGTGCGGCCATGGTCTGCGGTCGTCTCCGAAATGCACGCGACGCCCGACGATGTCGGGCGTCGCGTGCTGAATTCGCGTTGATCGTGACGCGCGAGGTCCGCGCGCCCGCGCGTGCTCTAGTCGAGGTAGCTCAGGGCCTGCTGGACTTCGCGGATCGCGACGGCGTCCGGGAACTCGAGGACGAACTCCTCGCGCATCCGCGGATCGAGCGTGATCGCCGTGCGCAGCGCCGTGCTCATCTCCCCGAGGCGCGTCATCGCCAGGAGGGTCTTGGCGCGGCCGTAGTGAACCTCGCTCCACTCCGGGTCGAGCTGCAGGGCGTTGTCGAAGGCCGTCAGCGAGTCGGCGAAGCGGCCCTCCTCGTAGAGGGTCTCGCCGTACTCGAGCCAGCACTCGGCGTTCAGCGGATCGAGCTCGGTCGCCCGATGGTAGCAGCCGATCGCCTCCTTGACGCGGCCGAGGTTGTACAGGACGTCGGCGCGGGCATACCAGAGCTCGGGATCCTCCGCGTCGATGCGCGTGGCCACGTCGTAGTCGGCCAGGGCGAGGTCGAACTGCTCGAGCGCGTCGTGGCAGCTTCCGCGCCCGAAGTAGGACTCGTAGTGCTCGGGCTCGTGCACCAGGGCGTTCGAGAACGCGTCGATGGCCTCGACGTAGCGGCCGAGCTCCTCGAACGCGTTGCCGAGATTGTACCAGCTCGCCGCGTCGTCGGGCTCGTACTTGAGCGTCTCGCGGTAGCTCTCGATCGCCTCGCTCAGGCGGCTGAGGTTCGCCAGGCTATTGCCGCGGTTGTACCACGCCGCCGGGAAATCCTCGCGAAGGGCCAGCGACATGTCGTAACTGTCGATCGCCTTCTGATGATGCCCCTTGCGGCTCAGGACGATGCCGCGGTTGTACCACGCGTTGGCGTTGAACGGGTCGATGTCCAGGAACCGCTCGTACGCCTCGAACGACTCGTCGAGCCGGTTGAGGTAGTCGTAGCAGTAGCCCAGCTCGTACCAGCTGTCGCGGCCGAACTGCTCGCTGAAGATCAGCGTGCGGAAGATCATCGCGGCGGACTCGTAGTCCTCGAGCTTCTCGAGCGACACCGCCTTGTTGAAGAGCGCCTCCTCGTTGTCCGGCTCGCGAACGAGCGCCTCCTGATAGCACGCCAGCGCGCGATCGCTCATGCCGAGCGCGTCGAGCGCGACGCCGCGATTGATCAGCGTGTCGATGTCGCGCGGATTGAGCACGTCGGCCCGGTCGAAGCACGCGAGCGCCTCGTCGGCCCGCCCGAGATTCGTCAGCGCGATGCCCCGGGTCAGCCACGCGGAGTGGCTGTACGGAGCGTAGCGGACCCAGTGCTCGCAGGCACGCAGCGCCTCGGCGAAACGCTCCTCCTCGAGACACTGCTCGACGAGCTCCTCGAGCATCTCGACGTTGGGAATGGATATATCGTCGGCGTCTCCGTCGAGCATGCGACGGAAACGGCGGATGGCATCGTCGTCAGGCGGACCTGAGTTGAATCCCTCGGAGAAGTCGTCGTCAAAACCTGAAATCATAGGGAACGATCCTCTTCAGAGGTATCGAAAATCATTGCCGGGACCCCAGGGAAAGGGCCCGCGGCGCATGTGTCGAGATCAATATTACGGTCGGACCCCCCGGGAAGCAAGCAGTATTTCCCCAGGGGGGTGTAACGCTCCGAAACGTCGAAATCTGCCAGAAATGCCAGATTTCGACCCTCCGATTTCCGCTTTCCCGGGCGCGCTCAAGAGTCTATCTTGGGGGCTCCGGCGACCCGCCGGAGCCCTCGAACCGGCCTCCCAAAGAGAGACGCGTGAACCCTCGTTTCAATGCCCGGCAGAGTCTTCTCTGCGTAGTTTTTCTCCTCGCCGGCGTGCCCGCGATCGGCTGCGACGACGAGCCGCGGCGCGACGGACCCGTCGTTCCAGCACCGGAGTACGACGCCGACGCCCTCGTCGCGATGCGCGCCGAAAGGGACGCCGAGCTCCGGGGACCCGACTCGCCGGTGCCCGCCTCGGTCCGCAACTCGTTCACGGGCCTTGCCTATTACCCCCCGAATCCGGAGCTCGTCTTCCGCGCCCGGCTGGAGCGATTCGAGCACCCCGACACCATCAAGGTCGCGGCGACGGGAGGAGATGTTCGGATGATGACCCGTTTTGGCCTGTTTCGCTTCGATGTCGCGGGAACGGCCTGCTCGCTCACGGTGTACAAGTCCGGACCGGACGCCCACCTCTTCCTCCCCTTCAAGGATCGCACGAACGGCGAGGAGACCTACGAGGTCGGCCGCTACATCGATCTGGAGGAGCAGCCGGGCGACGAGCCGTATCTTCTGGACTTCAACCTCTCCTATAACCCGTACTGCGCCTACGACGCCTCGTATACCTGTCCGATGGTTCCCCTTGAGAACATTCTGACAGTGGCGATTCCGGCCGGCGAGAAGCTTCCGCCGTTTGGTGTGCACCACTAATGGCGATCAGATGAACACCGAAATGCACGAGATAACGCCTCCGACCGCCGCATCACGAACCGTCAAGCCCTCGGGCGCCACCCTCCTCGCACTCGCATTTGGGCTGGTGATCTCCGGCTGCATCGGCGGGCAGCAGACGGTGCAATCGGAAGGGGATGAGTTCAATTCGAAATTCCCGGCCGTGACCGTTTCGGACCGGCGGATCCACTCCCCCACCGGCGACATGTCGGCGCGGCTGCCCGACGGGTGGGTGACGCTCGACGTCGAGAAGCTCGAGGCGCCGGAGCTCTTCGCCGTCGCCTGCAATCCGGAGTACACGATCTCGCTCGTCTTCTCCGCGGTCGGGGTCGACAACGATGCACGGAAGGGATTCGATCGCGGAGGGATGGCCGGTCTGGCGGAGGCGAGCCTGGAGCGCCATCGCAAGCGCAGTGGCGGTCGCGCGATAGCGGTGGCGGATATCGAGGAGTTCGCGATCGGGCGGCGTCGCTTCGGTGCGTACACCTACACGACCGATTCTTCACGCACGATGACCCGGGTCGCGGTGTTCTATACGGCGTCGAATCTCTACGAGTGCGCGGTGACGCACCTGACGTTCACCGATCGGGATCTTCCGACGCTGAAAACGCTCCGCGAGATCCACCAGCTCGTGCTGGCGTCGGTCGAGTGGTAGTCGATCGGGTGGTCGTGATTCGGCGCTAGAGACGCCCGGCGAATCCGGGCTGCGGAGGCGCAAAGCCTTTTGGCGCAAGCCGTGGCAGCGGAGCGGATTGTCCGTTCTGGCCCTCCGCGACGGGGGCGGCCGGCGCGTCGACGCTGACGGGCTCCTTCGGACGGTTGATCCAGAAGGCGACCCGCTCGAGCAGTCGGGGGACGGGAAAGGGCTTCGTCAGCAGATCGTTCGCGTGCATTTCGGCCAGACGCTCGCGCGACACGTTCTCGGCGGTGACGACGATTACGGGAATCGATCGCGTCTCCGGATCGGCCTTGATCGCGCTCGTGACGTGGTAGCCGTCGAGCCGCGGCATCTTCAGATCCATCAGGATCAGCGACGGGCGCCAGTCGTGGATGAGCCCGTAGACGGATTCATCCTCGCACCACTTCGTCTCATATCCCTCGTGCTGCAGGACGATCTTCAGAGCGCTGGCGATGGCGCGGTTGTCCTCGACGATCAGGATGCGGAGGCGCTCCTGGGTCGAGCCATCGGGGGTGGTATCGGGCGTGACAGTGTTCATTGGTTGCGGGACCGGCGTGCCATCGGTTCGGGAAACATTACATCCAGGCAGGGAGCCCCACAGCCGACCCCGCCGAAGTGCCTGTCGCTAAAACCGTGCCGCCCGGCGATTCGCTCACCGATCGACACGACGTCGACCGGCCGCGGTATCCCGCAACGAAAAAACCCGCCTCGAGAGAGACGGGTTTGAAGTACCGCGTACGAGAGTCGAACTCGTGCTACCGCCGTGAGAGGGCGGCGTCCTAACCACTAGACGAACGCGGCGTGTTTGGTTGTCGAGCTGCCCCGCCAGGGATCGAACCTGGACTCTTCTGATCCAGAGTCAGACGTGTTGCCAGTTACACCACAGGGCAATGGATTCCTCAAAGCCGGAGAGCGTCAAATTTAACGCCACCCGGAAACGCAGCACCAGCCACAAACTGTAGCTGACCCTGCTTGTGGACCCGATCGGGATCGAACCGACGACCTCTAGAGTGCGATTCTAGCGCTCTCCCAAACTGAGCTACGGGCCCGGAGCAAAAGGATCACAAACATAGCCCCGCCACCCGCTGCAAGTCAAGCCGCCCGCGGGGACAATCGGTGCGAAAGTGTGAGGAAAAGCGTCACCGCCGATGTCGGGGCTTCCGTATTGCGCTTGCTTGCGTGTTCGCCATATTGGCCGGCCGCTCGTTTGCACCAGGCTCGCCGGCGGCACGCTTCCACGCACGCAACCACACGATGATGGCCACTTCGACAGCATTCCTGACGGTTCTCACCGAGCTCGCGCCCGCGCCGATCGGACCCTACTCGCAGGCGACGATCGCCGGCGGCGTGCTCTACACGGCCGGTTGTCTCGGCATGGCGCTCGACGGCTCCCTCGTCGGCGACGACGCCGCGACGCAGGCCCGACAGGCCCTCGAGAACCTCCGCGCGGTCGTCGAGGCCGGCGGATCGAACCTCGAGAAGGTGGTCAAGACGACGATCTTCCTGAAGGACATGAACGACTTCGCCGCGGTCAACGCGGTCTACTCCGAGTTCTTCGACGCGACCCGCCCGGCGCGCTCGACCGTGCAGGTCGCACGCCTGCCGAAGGACGGCCTCGTCGAAATCGAGGCGATCGCGCTCGTTTAAGGTGCATCATACGAACACCATAGCATCCCTCCTCTTCGCCTGCCTCGCCGCCGGCGCCATGGCGCTCGTCGATCCGACGGCAGCCTCGGCGCAGGACACGACGAAGGTGACGCCGGATTCCGTGCGCTCGGCGGTCGATTCGGCGGCGCCGATCCGTCCGTCGCAGCCGCCGGCGCCGGGGTACGTGATGACGAAGTCTCCGACGGTCGCGGTTGTGCTGTCGGTCGTTCCGGGGGGCGGGCAGCTCTACAACGAGCAGTACCTCAAGTCCGCGGCGTTCGTTAGCGTCGCGAGCTTCTTCGCCGTCCAGACGATTCGCAACCACGTCCGCTTCCTCGAGAAGGTCGACGAGGTCAACGCCATACCGCTCGACGACACAACCGGCGCGGCCGCGTTTCCGAAGCGGGAGCGGGAGTTCTACCGCGACAATCGCGACCTCAACGCGGCGTACTTCATCGGCGTGCAGATCCTCTCGATGATCGACGCCTACGTCGGCGCGCACCTCTTCGACTTCGACGTCGACAACGGAGAGGACGGATTGTCCTCCCGACTGTACCTCGATCCCGAGCGCATGGGCGTGGGCGTGATGATGCGCTGGTGATCGCCGCCTCTTACAACTCGTAAACCGCCGCGGCCGGCGATTCGAGAACTTCCGCTCTTTCGTACCTTTGCCTGCTTCGACAGACTCACGGCAGCATCGAATCTCATGGTAGAGCAATACATCCCGGTGATCGCCATGCTCCTCGTCGGACTCGGGTTCGGCGTGGTCGCGGCCAAGGCGCACGAATGGCTCGGTCCGCACCGGCCGACGCGCGAGAAGCAGAGCACGTACGAGTCGGGCATGCCCCCGGTCTCCAACGCCCGCGAGCGTTTCCCTGTGAAATTCTATCTCGTGGCGATGCTCTTCATACTATTCGACATCGAAATCGTCTTCATGTATCCGTGGGCGGTCTCGTTCCACGAGCTGGGGGATTTCGCACTGGCCGCGATGTTGCTCTTCATCGTCACGCTGCTCGTCGGCTATGTCTACATCGTGAAAAAGGGAGCGCTGAAATGGGACTGAATGAACAGCTCGAGAAGGATGGCTTTCTGACGACGACGGTCGAGGCGGCGATCAACTGGGCGCGCAAGAACTCGGTGTGGCCGATGCCGCTGGGGATCTCCTGCTGCGCGATCGAGATGATGGCGTTCGCCGGCCCGCGCTTCGACGTGGCGCGCTTCGGCTCGGAGCGCTTCAGCTTCTCGCCGCGTCAGTCGGACCTTCTGATCGTCGCCGGAACGGTGACGTACAAGATGTCCTGGGTCGTGCGCAAGATCTACGACCAGATGCCCGATCCGAAGTGGGTGCTCTCGATGGGTGCCTGCGCGAGCTCGGGCGGCATGTTCCGCTCGTACGCCGTGGTGCAGGGAATCGACCAGTTCATCCCGGTCGACGTCTTCGTCGCCGGTTGCCCGCCTCGTCCCGAGAACCTGATCCGCGGACTGATGGCGATCCAGGAGAAGATCTCGAACTCGAAGGGCGCCCTCATCGAGCGCTCGCCGGTGCTGATCGACTAACGCGGCAACGCAAACACGACCAGCGCGCACACGTCATTCTCGCAAGCGAAGCGCCGCGGGAATCTGTCTTCGGCGGTAGCCGTCCCGTACGGACCCGCTACCGCGGAAGATCGGGATAGGG
>Ga0247823_10000514_pt1 | contig 32572 bp, 23 predicted proteins | sample 13C_PalmiticAcid_2_FD_192426 | JGI IMG/M metagenome (GOLD analysis project Ga0247823, IMG submission 192426) | Soil microbial communities from agricultural site in Penn Yan, New York, United States - 13C_PalmiticAcid_Day30 | ecosystem: Environmental > Terrestrial > Soil > Agricultural land...
GACGGGCGCCGGCCGTGAAGGGCCGCATGGACGTGCGCACGGCGCTGTCGCGGCTGATCGCCGGCACGCCGCTGCGCATCGACAGCGACGACGGCCAGGTGATCACTCTGAAGTCGGCCGGTCCGGCCGGCGCCCGTCCGTCGGCGGCGGTCGGCTCGGGCGTGGTGCGCGGCAAGGTGATGAACACCGCCACCGGCCAGTACGTCCGCAACGCCGAGATCCGCGTCGAGGGCACGACGATCGTGGCCTTCTCGGAAGACGGCGGCGACTTTCGCCTGACCGGCGTGCCGGCCGGCGAGGTGGCCGTGGTGGCCAAGTATACGGGCCTGGAGACCGCTCGCACGGTCGTCACCATCGAGCCCGGCCAGACCGCGGCCGTGACCTTCGACCTGACGGCCTACGCCGCCGCCGGCGGCGACGCGGTCGAGGCGGTGACGATCACCGCCGCCCGCGACGGCCAGGCCGCCGCCATCATGGAGCGCCGCGCCTCGACCAACGCCAAGAACGTGGTGGCCGCCGACAACTTCGGCGCCCTGACCATGGGCGACGTCGGCGAGTTCATGAAGAACATGCCCGGCGTGTCGCTGGATTACACCGAGGTCGACGCCACGGCCGTGCGCATCGGGGGCCTTGATCCCAAGTACTCGACCTTCACCACCGACGGCGCGCGCATGGCCACGGCCACGTCGAACAACAATTCGGGCCGCCAGAACTCGTTCGAACAGATGTCGATCACCGGCATCGACTCCATCGAGCTGAACAACACCCTGCAGGCCAGCATGGACGCCGACAGCCCCGGCGGCTCGATCAACCTGCGCAGCAAGTACGCCTTCCAGCGCAAGAGCCGCCTGCTGCGCTTCCAGATCGGCGGCGTGGGGACCTCGGACTCGACCCTGTCGCGGCAGTACCTGCCCGACGACAAGAAGCACATGACGATCTACCCCTCGGCGCAGATCGGCTATGGCGACGTGTTCCTGGACGGCCGTCTGGGCGTGGCGTTCAACGCCAGCTACAACGCCAACTTCGTCCAGCAGGACCGGGTCCAGACCGACTGGTCCTACCTCGCCGACGGCCGCGTCATGCCCTATCAGGTGATGTGGCGCCCGGGTCCGAAGCTGACCAGCCGCAAGGCCGCCAACCTCAGCGTCGACTACAAGATCACTGACAAGCTGGCGCTTAGCCTGCGCAGCACCTACTCGTTCTACGACGTCGAGTACTTCAACCAGTACACCTACCTGATCTTCGGCACGACGACGGTGTCGCGGGCGACGGCCGACTCCACGCCCACCCACATCGTCGTGAACCCGAGCACGACCAACACTCGCCTGCACACCCAGTATTCGCACCGCTACGCCGGCACGCCGGCCTGGGTGTTCGCGCCGAAACTGGAATATCGCGGCGACACCTTCGAGGCCTTGCTGCGCGCCAACTATTCCAGCTCGCAGTTCAATTTCGAGGACAACGACCAGGGCTTCTTCGCCCGCACCGACAGCTACCTGACCCGGATCGGGTTCACGCTGGATCGCGCGTCGGAAGACTCTAACGCCTGGACCATCAAGCAGACGGCCGGCCGTTCGTGGAGCGACCCGGCCAACTTCAATCGCGATGACGACATCGGCAACAACATCCGCACGTCGCAGTCGAACGCCAACAACCAGATGTACGGCGTGAACCTGGACCTGAAGAAGCAGCTGGCCATCGGCGACGTGCAGCTGAAGCTGCTGGGCGGGGCCGCCTTCCGCACCAACATGTGGAAGACCAACGAAGGCTCGTTCAAGCAGTTCCAGTACGTGGGTCCCACCGGCGACCTGACCCAGAAGGCCCCCGAGGCCGTCATCCCCTGGACGCAGAACTACCAGTTCAAGATCCACGGCTTCGACGCCGGCAACATGAACGAGCAGGGCTGGCGCGCGGACAACAACTACGCCGTCTACGACATCTACCAGGCCCATCCCGAGTACTTCGTGCCCGACACCGTGGGCAACCTGAAGCGCCAGCTGGATAACAACAAGAAGATCGGCGAGGAGGTCAGCGCGGCTTATGTCGAGGCTCAGCCGCGTCTGGGCAAGGCCCAGTTCGACCTTGGCCTGCGCTACGAGAAGACCAAGACCCAGGCGCGCGTCGCCGACATCCGCTCGGCCAAGGAAGTGGCCGCCGCGGGCCTGTCGACCAGCACCGTCGAAGGCCTGATGTACCAGTACCGCAACGGGACCTACACGACCCGTGAGGGCGAGTACGACGACTGGTTCCTGAGCGGCGGCGTGAAGTACGACTTCAACAAGCGCCTGGTGGGCCAGATGGCCTTCAGCCAGTCGATCCTGCGCCCCGACTACGGCAACCTGGGCGGCGTGGTGGCCGTCGACGACAACAACCTGATCGTCACCGTGCCCAACCCGCTGCTCAAGCCCGAGCACTCGACCAAGTACTACGCCAGCCTGCTGTACTACCTGGAGCCGTCGGGCGTGGTCGGGATCTCGGCCTACCAGCTGGACGTCAAGGACATGCAGGTCACCGGCATCACGGTCGATCCCGAGGACGTCGGCTACAATCCGGGCGACTACGCCGGCTACACCTTCCGCAGCGCCCAGAACCTGCCGGGCACCAGCACCAACAAGGGGATCACGCTGGAATACGACCAGCAACTGGTCTTCCTGCCGGGCGCCTGGCGGGGCCTTGGCCTGCGGGCCTCGGTCACCAAGATCGATCCCGACGGCGAGCGCGTGAACCTGCCCAAGACCTCGGCCAACTGGGGCCTGCGCTACAGCTACGGCAAGTTCGACCTGCAACTGACCGGCAACTGGCAGGACGCCTACCGGACCAGCGCGCTCAGCAACACGCCGACCACGGCCAACAACGGCATCCTCTACCGGGCCGAGCGGCAGCTGTGGAACGTCAGTGCCAGCTACAAGATCAACAAGCGCTTCGAGGTCATGCTGGCCGGCCGCAACATCTTCAACGAGCCGGACATCGTCTACTCGAACGTCCGCAGCCGGGTGCAGCAGTACAGCATCTACGGCTCGATGTGGAACGTGGGCCTGAAGGGCGTCTTCTAAGGCGCTTTCGGCTCCCCGGCGGCCGCGTTCCTCCCCTTCGCGCGGCCGCCCCCTTTTTCTCTTCTCGTCATTCCGTCGTTCAGATCGAAGAGGTCTTTCGTGGTTCTGCACATCGATCGCCGCAGCCTGGTGCTGGGCGGCCTGGGCCTGGGGGCCATGGCCATGCCGGCCGGCCGCGCGGCCGCCCGGCGGTTGCTGGGCGCCAGCGGCTTCACCCACAACGTGGCCAGCGGCGAGCCGGGGCCGGACAGCATGCTGCTGTGGACGCGCTTCGTCCCCGCCGGCGACGGCGGCGTCGTCACGCTGCAGGCCGAGGTGGCGCTGGACCAGGCCTTCGCCAAGGTGGTCGCCGGCGGCGTCGTGCGCACCGGGGCCTATCGCGACTGGACCGCCAAGCTGACGGTCGACGGGCTGAAGCCCGGCACGCTCTACTGGTACCGCTTCGTGGCCCCGGACGGTTCGACGTCGCCGGTCGGCCGCACCAAGACTCTGCCGGTGGGGCCCGTGTCGCGCTTCGGCCTGGCGGTGTTCTCGTGCTCGAACCTGCCCAACGGCTACTTCAACGCCTACGGCCACGCCGCCGCCCGCCAGGACCTGGACCTGTGGCTGCACACCGGCGACTACATCTACGAGTACGGCGTCGGCTCGACCCGCGAGGGCGACTGGGCGCAGGGCCGCAAGGAACAGCTGCTGCCGGTCACCGAGATCCTGGCCATCGCCGACTATCGCCTGCGCTACGCCAGCTACCGCGCCGATCCTGATTTGCAGCGCCTGCACCAGATGGCCCCGATGGTCGCGCTGTGGGACGATCACGAGTCGGCCAACGACAGCTGGGAGGGCGGGGCCCAGAACCACCAGCCCGACAAGGAGGGCGACTGGAACGTCCGCCGCGCGGCCGCCATGCAGGTCTATCGCGAGTGGATGCCGGTCTCGGACGAGCCGTGGAAGGCCTATCCGATCGGCGCCCTGGCCACGCTTTACCGCACGGAATCCCGCCTGCTGGGCCGCACGCGTCCCGCCGACCTGGGCGCGGCGTTCAAGGCGGCCGATCCGGACGCTGCGCTGAAGGCGTTCCGCGACGGGGCCTGGCGCGATCCCTCGGCCACCATGCTGGGCTCGACCCAGGAGAGCTGGCTGGCGCATCAGATGAAGGCCTCGTCGAAGGCCTGGCAGCTGGTCGGCATGGGCACGATCCTGGGCCGCACCGTGATGCCCAGGGACGCCGTCGACTGGCTGCGGCCCGAGGTCGCCGACAAGAAGGTCGCCGGCTATCGCAACAACATCCGCGCCGCCGGGCAGGGCGTGCCGATGTGGATGGACCGCTGGGACGGCTATCCGGCCGCCCGCTCGCGCCTGCTCAAGGCCGCCCAGGCGGCCGACGCCGACCTCGTCATGCTGTCGGGCGACAGCCACAACGCCTGGGCCTACGGCCTCATGGAAGACGGCCGCCCGGCCGGGGTGGAGTTCGCCGGTCAGGCGGTGACCTCCAACGGCATGGAAGGCGACATGGGCGCCGACCCCAAGGTCGTGGCCCAGGGCTTCATGGCCGCCAATCCCGAACTGAAGTGGGCCGACACCAGCCGGCGCGGCTACATGATGATCGAGGTGACGCCCAGGAGCGTCGCCGGCGAGTGGCTGTTCCTGCAAACGATCAAGGCCCGCTCGACCGAACTGGCCGGCAGCCATCGGATGCGGGTGGAGCGCGGCCGGCGGGCGTTCAGCGCCTAGAGGAGCGTGCGCATCATCCGGTCGACCCGGGCGGCCAGGTCGGACACCGCGAACGGCTTGGTCAGCACCTCCATGCCCGGCTGGATGTGGCCATGGTTGAGGGCGGCGTTCTCGGCGTAGCCGGTGATGAACATCACCTTCAGCCCGGGCCGCAGCGCCCGGGCGGCGTCGGCGACCTGGCGGCCGTTGAGGCCGCCGGGCAGGCCGACGTCGGTGATCAAGAGGTCGAAGCGGGCGTTGGATTGCAGCAGGCGCAGGCCGGCCGGGCCGTCGGCGGCCTCGGCGCAGGCGTAGCCCAGCTCCTGCAGCGCATCGACGATCAGCATGCGGACGGTCGGCTCGTCGTCGACCACCAGCACGGTCTCGCCGGCGGCCGCCGGGGCGGGCTGAACGGCGTGGACATCGGTCTCGGGCGTGGCCTCCTCGCCGAAATGGCGGGGCAGGTAGATGCAGACCATCGTGCCCTGGCCGACCTCGGAATAGATTCGCACGTGGCCGTGCGACTGGCGGGCGAAGCCGTAGACCATGGACAGGCCAAGGCCCGTGCCTTCGCCTATCGGCTTTGTGGTGAAGAACGGGTCGAACACCCGCTCCTGGATCGCCTTGTCCATGCCCACGCCGGTGTCGCTGACGCAGACGGTGACGTATTGGCCCGGCTCCATGCCGCGCTCGTCGGCCGAGCGGCGGTCGAGCCACTTGTTGCCGGTCTCGATGGTGATGCGGCCGCCGTCGGGCATGGCGTCGCGGGCGTTGATGCAGAGGTTGAGGAGGGCGTTCTCCAGTTGGTTGTCGTCGACCAGGGTGGGCCACAGCCCGGCGGCCGCCACGGTCTCGACCTTGATCGACGGGCCGACCGTGCGGCGCACCAGTTCGACGAAGTCGGCCATCAGCCGGTTGATGACGATCGGCTTGGGCGACAGGGTCTGGCGGCGCGAGAAGGCCAGCAGGCGGTGGGTGAGGGCGGCCGCCCGCCGGGCCGCGCCCTGGCCGGCGGACAGGTATTTCTCGACGTCGCGCGAGCGACCCTGCGACAGGCGCGTGCCGATCATCTCGAACGAGCCGGAAATGCCCGACAGCAGGTTGTTGAAGTCGTGGGCCAGGCCCCCGGTCAGCTGGCCGACGGCCTCCATCTTCTGGGCCTGGCGCAGGGCCTCCTCGGCCTCGCGCAGACGCTCCTGCTCCTCCAGCCGCGCGGTGACGTCGTAGACGAACTGGTAGGCGCCGGCCTGCAGGCCCATGTCGTCGCGCAGCACGCCGAAGCGCATCTCGTAGAAGCGTCGGTAGCCGCCCGGATCGCCGTAGGCCTCGACCTGGACGAACTCCTCGCCGGCCAGGGCCCGCGACCAGACGGCCCGCACCTGCTCGCGGTTGGTCGGCTGGCCTGCCAGCAGATCGAGCATGTTGTCGCCAGGATGGGGTGTGACGCCGAACACCTGCTCGAATTCGCGGGCGGCCGCGCCGTTGATCGCCAGCCAGCGGAAATCCTTGTCGGCCACCTGGACGAAGGCGTTGGTGCCCTCGACCACGTCGGCCAGCACGCGGCGCTCGGCCAGGGCGCTGGCGACACGGCTCTCCAGCGTCTCGTTCAACTCGCGCAGGGCCAGTTCGGCGCGGCGGCGCTCGGTGATGTCCTGGAACAGCACCGCCACCTGCCTGCGCTCGGGCGGCTCGATGCGGAACGACGACAGCGACAGATAACGGCCGGTGGCCACCAGTTCCTGCTCGAAGCGGATCGGCTCGCCGGTGCGCAGCACGTGGCCGTAGCGCGCCACCCAGGCGTCGGCCTCGTCGCCGACCATCTCGCGCAGCCTCTGGCCGACGACGTTGGGGATGCCGGCGTGGCGGGCGTAGGCGGTGTTGGCGTCGATGTGGACGTAGTCGCTGTCGGGGCCGTGCGGGCCGTCGAGGAACTCGATGATGCAGAAGCCCTCGTCCATCGAGTCGAAGAGGGTGCGGTACTTGCGCTCGCTGTCGGCGCTGGCCTGCAGCGACAGGCGCAGGTCGAGCTGGCTCATCACCTGGCGGGCCAGCACCTGCAGGGTGCGCTGCTGGAGAGGCGACAGGTCCTTGGGCGCGGTGTCGAGCACGCACAGCGTGCCGATCGGCAGGCCCTCGGCCGTCTTCAGCAGCGCGCCGGCGTAGAAGCGCAGGTGCGGATCGCCGGTGACCAGGGGATTGCAGTCGAACCGGTGATCGCGCGTGGCGTCGGGGACCAGCAGGAAGTCGTCCTCGAGGATCGCCTTGGCGCAGAACGAGCTCTCCAGCGGCGTCTCGCGCACGCCCAGGCCCACCTCGGCCTTGAAGAACTGCCGGTGCTCGTCGATCAGGTTGACGACCGCGATGGGCGCGCCGCAGATCTCGGCGGCCAGGGCGACGATCTCGTCGAAGGCGGCCTCGCGCGGGGTGTCCAGGATGTCGTAACGACGGAGCGCCGCGAGGCGGCGAGCCTCGCGTTCCGACGCGGCAGCGGCGTTCATGCTGGTTGCGGCCCCCCGGTCCCCGCGTGTCGACTCGCCGACGAGGAAGGCCGGCGCGGTCCCTTAGACGCTTGGCGCGGCCAAGGGTTCCACGCAAGTATGGTGAAGCTGTTTAGCCCCAGCCTTCCGACACGCCTGCGCGGCGGGCCATGGGGGTGATGGCCGACGGTTTCTGCGAGGGCTGCGGCTGGTCGGCCGGCTTGCCGTAGAGCCAGCCTTGCGCGAAGTCGACGCCGGCCTTGCGGACCACTTCTTCCACCTCGGCGGTCTCGACCATCTCGGCCACGGTGCGGACGTTGAGGTCGCGGCACAGTTCGACCAGCCGGCGGACCATGGCCCCGTCGCGGCTGTTGCCGGCCAGTTCGCGCACGTAGCGGCCGTCGATCTTGACGATGTCGAGGGTCAGTTCCTGCAGGTAGGCGAACGAGGCCGCGCCGGCCCCGAAGTCGTCCAGGCAGACCAGAGAGCCCAGGCCGCGCAGGGCCTGGATGTGGCGGTTGGCGCGCGGCAGGTCGTCGATGGCGCTGGTCTCGGTGACCTCGAAGATCAGCTTGCCCCTTGCCGCCGGAGTGGCGGCCAGCAGGCGGCCGATATGGTCGACGAAGGTCTCGCTGACGATCGTGCGGCCCGAGACGTTGACGGCCAGGCGGACATTGCCGGCGCGGTCGGCGGCGATCCGGCGCACCGCCTGCTCGGCGATGGCGTGGTCCAGCTCCTCGATGATGTCGAACTCTTCGGCCATGCGGATCAGGGCGAAGGGGCTGGCGCCGTCCTCGAAGCGCACGAGGGCCTCGTGGTGGTGGGCCTGGCCGTTGGAGAGGTCGACCACGGGCTGGTAGGCGAGGGTGAAGCGGCGCTGGCTGACGGCCGCGCCCAGGGCGCCGGCGCGGGCCAGGGTGCGCTTGACCGAGCGGTTCATCGCCTCCGACAGGGTCATCGGCGGGGTGTCCTTCAGGCCCTCGCGCAGGAAGTCGTCGAGGGCGTAGCGCAGGGCCCGCAGGCCGCGCGACGAGGTTCCGCCGTCCAGCGGCACCACGTGGGCGCTGGCGTCGAGGGCGGCGATCTTGGTCAGGCGGGCGGCCAGGGCCTCGGGACGGTCGTCCTTGGCCCGCAGCAGGGCGAAGCGCTCGGGCGAGACCTGGGTGGCCATGGCCCCGGCATGGGACTCGGCCCGCACGGCGCCGGCGATCTTCATGTCGAGGGCCAGGGCCTCGGGCGGGGCCAGGCCGTCGCGCAGGGCGGTAAGGCCCGCGAACTCGACCATGGCCAGTTCGAGTTCGAGCCCCGTGACCCTTGCGGCTTCGAAGAGCCCCTTGGCGATCTCCTCGAAGTTCTCGCGCGGGCGCAGGCCGGAGGCGTCCAGGCCCCCCGCCGGGGCGCGGGCGGCGGTGATCGCCACCGAGGTACGTCCGAAATTGTCGGGGAGGGCGCGCAGAGTGACTCCGACGAAACGTTCCGGCTCGCCGGCGACGCGGACGGTGACCGGACCCCGGCGCTGGCCTTCGTCGAGAGCGTAGAGCGTCGCGTCCATCAGCGGGCGGTCGGCGGCGGTGAACAGGTCGCGCCAGACGCGGCCCATCAGGGAGACTTCGGATTTGCCCATGATCTTCTGCGCCGCGCCCAGGGCGAGGCTGACGCGATCGCCCTCAAGTTCGAGAAGCAGGTCGGCGCTGGCGAAGGCCAGACCGAGGAGACGGCGCGGATCGATAGACAAGGACGAAGGCTCCCCCAGAGGGCCTCATCCTGCGCCCCTTAGCTTAAGGAGCCGTGCATGGGGCGCGGCTTGGGGACGCGGCGAGCGGAGTGCGGCGGCCGGTCGCGGAATGGACCGGGCGAAGCGAAAAGAACATCTTGCGAACATGGAACAAAATGTGTACGCATTAATCATTCCACAGGCGGTGGGCGTAGCGGCGCCCGAACTTCCGGCCCAGCGGTCGGAATCATGGAATAAGGCGATCATCCAATGACCAGTCAGGCGGCTTTGAAACTCGTGGGCAAAGAAGAAGGCGACAAGGCGCGGGCGCTAGAAGCGGCTCTGGCGCAGATCGATCGGGCCTTCGGCAAGGGCTCGGTGATGAAGCTCGGCGAAAAGGGCAAGGTCGAGATCGAGTCGGTCTCCACCGGTTCGCTCGGGCTCGACATCGCGCTCGGCATCGGCGGCCTGCCCAAGGGGCGCGTCGTCGAGGTCTACGGTCCGGAAAGCTCGGGCAAGACCACCCTGGCCCTGCACGTCGTGGCCGAGGTCCAGAAGGCCGGCGGCACGGCCGCCTTCGTCGACGCCGAGCACGCGCTCGATCCGTCCTACGCCCACAAGCTGGGCGTCAATCTCGACAACCTGCTGGTCTCCCAGCCGGACAACGGCGAACAGGCCCTCGAGATCACCGACACCCTGGTGCGCTCGGGCGCCGTCGACATCGTCGTGGTCGACTCCGTGGCCGCCCTGACCCCCAAGGCCGAGATCGAGGGCGAGATGGGCGACAGCCTGCCCGGCCTGCAGGCCCGCCTGATGAGCCAGGCGCTGCGCAAGCTGACCGGCTCGATCAACAAGGCCAACACCATCGTCATCTTCATCAACCAGATCCGTCACAAGATCGGGGTGATGTACGGCAGCCCGGAAACCACCACGGGCGGCAACGCCCTGAAGTTCTACGCCTCGGTGCGCCTGGACATCCGCCGCACCGGCTCGGTCAAGAACCGCGATGAGATCATCGGCAACAACGTCCGCGTCAAGGTGGTGAAGAACAAGGTGGCCCCGCCGTTCCGCGAGGTCGAGTTCGACATCATGTACGGCGAGGGCATCTCCAAGCTCGGCGAGATCATCGACCTGGGCGTCAAGGGCGGCATCATCGACAAGGCCGGCTCCTGGTTCTCCTACAACAGCCAGCGCATCGGCCAGGGCCGCGACAACGTCCGTGAGTTCCTCAAGAACAACAAGGACCTGGCCAACGAGATCGAAACGGCCGTGCGCAAGGCCTCGCAGAAGATCGAGGAAGAACTGCTGGTCGGCGGTCCCGAGGACGGCGACGAGGAATAGGGAATTCGGCGCGCGCCTGCGCCGAACTTCGCGGCCGCCGCCCGCCGAGGGCGACCCCGCCTTATAGCCCGCGGCGGAACGACACCGCCGTCGACGGCCGCGATCCCCGGACGCCTGGACCCCATGCCAGGCGTCCGATTTCGTTTCTCCTCCCCCGTGCACGGGGTAGGCAGAGCAGGGCTGGGCTGTCCAGGGCGGGACCGGACCGTTGCGAGCGCGGGATCAGTCGAGCGGCCGAAGCGCCGACGCCAAAGATCCTCCCCCTTTGGGGGAGGTGGCGCGAAGCGCCGGAGGGGGGCCGTTCTCAGCTTTCGAGACACTTGCCGTCAGAACCTTCCAGCGACCGCCGCGCCCGCCTACTCCCCCATCCGGAACACGGCCCGCTGCACGCAGCGGGGCTGGCCGTCGAAGATCGCCACCCGGGCGGCGGCGGGCGGCGCCCAGTAGGCTAGGGCCTTGGGCGTCTCCACCGCCAGGGCGCCGGGGCCGGTGAAGTCGCAGACCTGGGCCTCGCGCTTGGGGCCGTCCAGGCGATAGACGTGGCGCGAGCATTGCGCGTGGCCGATCCGGCGCGACAGGCGCGCCTCGTCGAACGCGGTGGTCATCGGCGCCCTGCGGGAGACGGCCGCGAAGTCGGCCGCCGCGATGACGGGGCAGGGGTCTCCGTCCAGGCTCCAGCGGACGGCTTCCTCCGCACGGGCCTCGAGGCCGGCCTTGTGTTCGGCGCGGTACCAGGAACTGGCCAGGGGCGAGACGACGGCTGCGGCGAACAACAGGCGCAGCGGCCAGGGCGGCAGGCGCTTGCCCTCCACGCGGACCTCGCCGACATGACGTGGAGGACGCCGGCGCTGCGGGCCAAGATTCCGTTCGAACATCCACGCTCCCCCGGCCGTGATCCGGATTCAATAGCCCCGCAGGGCCGACCATCGCCAGGGCGCAGCTTTGGAAAGCCGGTCATTCCAGAGGTTGGATTTCCACAAAGCTTGAAACCGCGCTATGCAGCGCCGACCTCCGGCAGCCACCGGACCTTTCGAGATTCCCGAGACGACGATGCCTAGCCTCAACGAGATCCGCAGCACCTTCCTCGACTACTTCGGCAAGGCCGACCACGCCGTCACGCCGTCGGCGCCGCTGGTGCCGCAGAACGATCCGACCCTGCTGTTCGTCAACGCGGGCATGGTGCCGTTCAAGAACGTCTTCACCGGCGCCGAGACGCCCGCGCATCCGCGCGCGGCCAGCTCGCAGAAGTGCGTCCGCGCCGGCGGCAAGCACAACGACCTCGACAACGTCGGCTACACGGCCCGTCACCACACCTTCTTCGAGATGCTGGGCAACTTCTCGTTCGGCGACTACTTCAAGGAACAGGCGATCACCCACGCCTGGACCCTGCTGACCGGCGAGTTCAAGCTGCCCAAGGACAAGCTGCTGGTCACGGTGTACCACACCGACGACGAGGCGGCCGATCTGTGGAAGAAGATCGCCGGCCTGTCCGACGACAAGATCATCCGCATCCCGACCAGCGACAACTTCTGGTCCATGGGCGACACCGGCCCCTGCGGCCCGTGCTCGGAAATCTTCTACGACCACGGCGAAGGCATCTTCGGCGGCCCTCCGGGCAGCCCCGATGAAGACGGCGACCGCTTCATCGAGATCTGGAACCTCGTCTTCATGCAGTTCGAGCAGCTGGCCGGCGGCGAGCGCGTGGCGCTGCCCAAGCCCTCGATCGACACCGGCATGGGCCTGGAGCGCATCGCCGCCGTGCTGCAAGGCCAGCACGACAACTACGACATCGATCTCTTCAAGGCGCTGATCGCCGCCTCGGTCGAGCTGACCGGCGTCAAGGCCGAGGGCGACCAGGCCCCGTCGCACCGCGTCATCGCCGACCACCTGCGCTCGTCGTCGTTCCTGCTGGCCGACGGCGTCACCCCGTCGAACGAAGGCCGCGGCTATGTGCTGCGCCGGATCATGCGCCGGGCCATGCGCCACGCCTACCTGCTGGGCGCCAACGAGCCCCTGATGCACCGCCTGGCGCCGACCCTGGTCGCCGAAATGGGCCAGGCCTATCCGGAACTGCGCCGCGCCGAGGCCTCGATCGTCGAGACCCTGCGCCAGGAGGAAGAGCGCTTCCGCACCACGCTGGGTCGCGGCATGGGCCTGCTCGACGAGGCCACCGCGGGCCTGTCGACCGGCGACGTGCTGGACGGCGAGACCGCCTTCAAGCTCTACGACACCTACGGCTTCCCGCTCGACCTGACCCAGGACGCCGTGCGCGCCAAGGGCCTGACTGTCGATACCGACGGCTTCGACGTAGCCATGCAGAAGCAGCGCGAGATGGCGCGCGCCAACTGGGCCGGCTCGGGCCAGCAGGGCGCGGCGGCCGCCTGGTTCTCGATCAAGGAAAAGGCCGGCGCCACCGACTTCGTCGGCTACGAGACCACCGAGACCACGGGCGTCGTGAAGGCCATCGTCGCCGACGGCGCCGAGGTCGAGGCCGCGCAGGCGGGCCAGACCGTCGACGTGCTGCTCGACCGCACCAGCTTCTACGCCGAGAGCGGCGGCCAGGCCGGCGACACCGGCGTGATCGAAGCCAATGGCGCCGAGAGCCGCGTGCTCGACACCCAGAAGCAGGCGGGCGAACTGCACGTGCATCGCGTCGAGCTGGCCGGGCCGCTGAAGGTCGGCGACCAGGTCGTGGCCTCGGTCGACGCCGAGCGCCGCCACACCACCCGCTCGAACCACTCCGCCGCCCACCTGGTGCATGCGGCCCTGCACCATGTGCTGGGCCCGCACGTGGCCCAGAAGGGCCAGATGGTCGACGGCGAGCGCATGCGCTTCGACTTCAGCCACGGGGGACCCCTGAGCGCCGACGAGATCGAGCGCATCGAGGCCGAGGTCAACGCGGTCATCCGCCAGAACGTGGCGGCCCGCACCGAGGAGATGGCTCCGGAAGCGGCCATCGAGGCCGGCGCCGTGGCGCTGTTTGGCGAGAAGTACGGCGACAGCGTGCGCGTGCTGACCCTGGGTGACTCGCTGACCGACGCCGGCAAGGCCTATTCGGTGGAACTGTGCGGCGGCACCCACGTGGCCCGCACCGGCGACATCGCGCTGTTCAAGATCGTCTCGGAGCAGGGCGTCGCCGCCGGCGTGCGCCGCATCGAGGCCCTGACCGGCGAGGCGGCCCGCCGCTTCCTGCTCGACCAGGCCGGCGTCGCCAAGGCCCTGGCCGACCAGTTCAAGACCCCGGTCGCCGAGGTCCTGGCCCGCGTCGACGCCCTGGTCGCCGAGCGCAAGAAGCTGGAGAAGGAACTGGCCGAGGCCAAGAAGCAGCTGGCCCTGGGCGGCGGCGGCGCGGCCTCCGGTCCGGAAGACGTCAACGGCACCGCTCTGATCGCCCGCGTTCTCGACGGCGTCGGCGGCAAGGAACTGCGCGGCGTCGCCGAGGAGTTCAAGAAGCAGCTGGCCTCGGTCGTGGTGGCCCTGGTGGGCACGACCGACGGCAAGGCCGCCGTCACCGTGGCCGTGACCGCCGACCTGGTGGGCAAGTTCAGCGCCGCGGACCTGGCCAAGGCCGCCGTGATCGCCATGGGCGGCCAGGGCGCGGGCGGCAAGCCCGACTTCGCCCAGGGCGGCGCGCCCGACGCCAGCAAGGCCGACGACGGCCTGGCGGCGATCAAGGCCGTCCTGGCCGGCTGATACGACCAAGGAGCCGGGGCGACGTCGCTCCGGCTCCTTGACCGATTAGCGTGCGGCGCCGCTCAGGCGTCATGGCCTATCGACGGTGAGCCCAGGCGTGATGGGCGTTGGCCATTTCCTGATACTGCCGAATGGTCTCATCGTAGGTGAGGCCAAGTGCATCCCTCTGGCGAGCCATCAGCACCTTCAGTTCGTTGGTGCAGAGATTGTCGTTGTCGAGTGGGGATACCGTCACCGTCACGGCGACGACACCATCGACAAGTGAGCCCAGGATCGGGTTCTCGCGCAGATTCATGATCCAGACGACCAGGTCGAACCGAACGTTTTCGTCGTTCAGCGTGGCGAGAATGTATTGGCGGCTCTGCTCCTGGCTTCGCCCCGCGAGCACCATGCGGACCAGGGCTCGAGAAACCAAGGCGTGGGTTTCGAACCGGTGTTTCGCCAGAGCGTCCGCTACGGCTTGGCGCACGGCTTTCAGATCATTGTGCAGATCGCCGTCCTGCTGGTCGCGCTGATCGTCATACGACTCGTCGACCGTCTCATCGACCAGATCCTTGAAGACGAAGGCGTTGGCGGCGAGGCGCCACATTGCCAGAGTGGGCGCTGGGTTCGGCCTCTGGCTTGGCCTGTCGATTTCGATCTGCTGCAATTCCAGCCGCGCCTTCACGGTCTCGTCCAGGAGAGACAGCGCGCCGCCCTCCACGGAGCTCCGGACATGGCCGGACTGGTAATCCCTCAGGCTGACAAACAGCGTCATGCCGTCTCCTCGAAGCGGCGGGCCGAAAGACCCGGAAGGCTCACACGCGGCAAGCGCGACGACACCTTCCCGCACCGGGAGTGTCCGACAGCTTAACCGGACGGGTCCGCCGCCTAAGGCTCCAGCTGAACCTGGCCCTTGCCCAGTTCCAGCCAGTCGGTGAACGGTCGGTGGTAATAGAGGTCGAAGACCTCGGCCTGCAGCTTGAAGGGCAGGCTGCTCTCGCTGTTCCACAGCATCACGACGCCGGTCTTCTTCTGCGGGTCGAACATCATCGTGGCGCGGTAGCCGTCGACGGCGCCGCTGTGGCCGGCCAGGCGGTGGCCCTGGTAGCCGAAGCTGCGCATGGCCAGGCCGTAGCCCGGCTTTTCCAGCGTGCGGCCCAGCGGAGAGTTGCCGTAGGGCTTGCCGGTGTTGACGCGCGGGCGCTGGATTTCCTCGAGCACGCCGGGGGGCAGCACGGCGGGCGCCAGGCCCATCTGGGCCTGCATCCAGCGCGCCAGGTCGACGATGTTGGAGTTCACCCCGGCGGCGGCGGGGGTCAGGTAATAGGCCTCGGCCAGGGTCAGGCGACGGCCGTAGCGCGACGGGCGCGCCCAATGCTTGGCGTCGCTGAGCTCGCCCATGCCGATCGTGGCGCTGCTCATGCCCAGGGGCAGGAACAGGCGCTGGCGCACCTCCTCGGCATAGGGGCGGTGGGTGGTGGTCTCGACGACCTCGCGGATCGTGTCGAAGGCGACGTTCTGGTAGGTGTGGCAGGTGGCCGGCGGGCACTGGGGAGGCACGTCGCCCAGGGCCTGGCGGATCATCTTGGGCGCGCGGCCGCCCTCCAGCCAGCCGTCATAGGCGTTGCGCGGCAGGCCCGTGCGCTGCGACAGCAGCTGCTCGATCGTCAGGGTTTCCTGGGCCCCGGCCGGCAGGCGCAGGCTGGTGTGGAACTTGCCCAGCGGGTCGGCCAGCGCGAAGGCGCCGTCCTGCGCCAGGCGCGCGCTCAGCGAGCCGGCCACGGTCTTGGACAGCGACGCCCAGCGGAACACCGTGTCGGCGCCGACCGCCTCGCCATCGTCGGGCGCGGTGACGCCATAGCCCTTCACGAACGACAGCCGGCCGCCCTCGACCACGGCCACGGCCAGTCCGGTCATCGAGCGGTCGTGCATCATCGACTGGATACGGGCGTCTAGGGCGCGGTAGTCGATCTCGCCGCGCCAGTCCTGCGGCTTCAGCGGCAGGACGACGGGCGTGGCCGCGGCGGCGATCGCCTTGTCGTCGACGGCGCGCGGCGCGCGGGTGCAGCGCGAGACGCCGAACACCAGGCCGCCCAGCAGGGCGACGCCGACCGCGGCCGCCGCCGCAATGCGCCCGACCGTCCAGCGACGGCGACGGAAGGTGAACTGCGAGGTCTTCAGGAACTTGGTCAGGCTGGCCGTCCGTACGCAGGAAAGCAGCGGCCAGACGCCGGCAGCCCCCCGGCGTCACGTCCGCGACACATGAAACACGAAGCGTCCGTCCTAGCGTTTTGACGCGAGGCGACAACCCCATTTGAGCCGCAGGTCCGGGATTGTCGGACCGCCGCCACGCGAGCGCCTTGCCGGGCGCCACCGGGACGATAACATCGCCGCATGAAACGCATCGCCAGCATCGCCGCCGCCGTGCTCCTGGTCTTCGGTCCCGTCGCGACGGGACAGGCCAGGGCGCAGATTCACGAGCGGGTCTATCCGGCTCCGAAGGCGCCGCTGAACCTGACGGGCCTGCCGCCGGCCGCGGCGATGGTCGCGGTCACGACCGCCGACGGCCTGACCCTGCGGGGCGTCGAGGTCGCGCCGCGCGACGGCAAGCCGACCTTCCTGATCTTCCACGGCAACGGGTCGACCGCCAACAACTCGGTGCGCTGGCTCTCGCCCCTGGTCGCCGAGGGCTACGGCGTGGTGGCGGCCGAATACCGCGAATACAGCGGCAATCCCGGCCGGGCCAGCGAGAAGGGCCTGGCGGCCGACGCCGACGCGTTCTTCGAAAGGGCGCGGGTCGTCGCCGGCGCCGGACCCCTGATCGTCGTCGGCCACAGCCTGGGCGGGGGCGTCGCCTTCGGCCTGGCGAGCCGGCGCAAGCTGGACGGCCTGGTCACCATCGGGACCTTCACGCGCCTGTCGGCCATGGCCCCGGCCATCGCCCGTCCGCTGCTGACCGACCGCTACGACAACAAGGGCGCGATCGCCTCGCTGGACGAGCCCTTGTTCCTGATTCACGGCGACGCCGACCAGGTCATCCCCTACGCCCACGGCGAGGCGTTGCGGGCGCAAGCGGTCGCCGCCCATCGCACGGGTGCGCTGTTCACGGTGCGCGGGGCCGGCCACGGCCCGGATTCGGCGACGCTGGCGATGGTGCTCAGGGCGATCGTCGCCAAGGTCGAGAGCGGCGAGGCGACGGCGAAGGTGGCCCTGCCAGCTCATGTGCGGCTGGCGCCGTTCTAGACGCTCCGATGGCCCGCTTGGCCAAAACGCAGGGGGACTGAACAAGACTGTTTTTGTCGGCGTCGACACATTCCGCGGACTTCTTCCATTCCGCATCCAAGGACAAAGTCGATGCCGATCAAGGCCACCCCGACCCCCGGCCCGCAGCTGCTGACGCCGACCGACCACACCCTGATCATGATCGACTTCCAGTCGCAGATGGCGTTTGCGACCCATTCGATCGACGCGATCACCCTGCGCAACAACGCCGGCCTGGTGGCCAGCGCCGCCGCCGGCTTCGGCGTCTCGACCATCCTGACCACGGTCGCCGAGAAGAGCTTCTCGGGCCCGATGTTCGCCGAGGTCACCGCGCCGTTCCCGGGCAAGACCCTGCTGGACCGCACCTCGATGAACACCTGGGAAGACGCCCCGGTGATCGAGGAGATCAACAAGATCGGCAAGGACCGCATCGTGCTGGCCGGCCTGTGGACCAGCGTCTGCATCGTCGGTCCGGCGCTGTCGGCCCTGGCCCAGGGCTATGAGGTCTACGTGATCACCGACGCCTGCGGCGACGTTTCGGCCGAGGCCCACGAGCGCGCCGTCGAGCGCATGATCCAGGCCGGCGCCCGTCCGATCACCGCCCTGCAGTACCTGCTGGAAATGCAGCGCGACTGGGCCCGCACCGAGACCTACGACATGACCACCGGCATCGCGAAGGTGCATGGCGGCGGTTACGGCCTGGGCATCATCTACGCCAAGTCGATGTTCAACGCCCACGAAGGCTAACCAGTCCGCCCGCGCCGGCTCGTTCCCGGGCCGGCGCGGCGCGCCCCTGCAAGGCGTCCCCATGATGAAGATCTACATCCTGTCGCTCGCCGCTGGCCTCGCGGTCGGCGTGTTCTACGGCCTGCTGCAGGTGCGCTCGCCCGCGCCGCCGGTGGTGGCCCTGGTCGGCCTGTTCGGCATACTGGTGGGCGAACAGATCCCGCCGCTGGTCAAGGGATGGATGGTCCGCAAGCCGGCCGCCGTCTCGTGGCTGAAGCATCAGGTGGGGCCGCACATGTTCGGCCCGCTGCCCTGCGGCCAGAAGCCGACCGAGCTGGCCGACAACGATCCGCCGGCCGCCCCCAAGGCCTGAAGACGCGTCCCGCCAGTTCGCTGGCGCCCAAGTTTCCCCCGGAGTTCCGCCCATGACCTCGCCCGACCTGATCCTGCGCAACGGCCGTTTCACCACGCTGGACCGCGGCAATCCGAACGCAGAGGCCGTCGCCGTCACCGAAGGGCGCTTTTCCGCCGTCGGGACCGAGACCGAGGTCATGGCCCTGGCCGGCCCGGACACCAGGGTCGTCGACCTGAAGGGCCGCCGCGTGCTGCCGGGCCTGATCGACAACCACCTGCACATCATCCGCGGCGGGCTGAACTTCAACATGGAGCTGCGCTGGGACGGCGTGCGCTCGCTGGCCGACGCCATGAACATGCTCAAGCGCCAGGTGGCCATCACGCCGCCGCCGCAGTGGGTGCGCGTGGTGGGCGGCTTCACCGAGCACCAGTTCGTCGAAAAGCGCCTGCCGACCATCGAGGAGCTGAACGCCGTGGCGCCCGACACGCCGGTGTTCATCCTGCACCTCTATGACCGCGCGCTGCTGAACCAGGCGGCCCTGCGGGTCATCGGCTACGACCGCGACACCCCCGAACCGCCCGGCGGCCAGATCATCCGCGACAGCCAGGGCAACCCCACGGGCCTGCTGCTGGCCAAGCCCAACGCCCAGATCCTCTACGCCACCCTGGCCAAGGGCCCCAAGCTGCCGTTCGACTATCAGGTCAACTCCACCCGCCACTTCATGCGCGAGCTGAACCGGCTGGGCGTGACCGGGGCGATCGACGCCGGCGGCGGCTTCCAGAACTATCCGGACGACTACGAGGTCATCCAGAAGCTGGCCGACGAGAACCAGCTGACCATCCGCCTCGCCTACAACCTCTTCACCCAGAAGCCCAAGGGCGAGAAGGACGACTTCCTGAACTGGACGAAGACATCGAAGTACAAGCAGGGCGACGATTATTTCCGTCACAACGGCGCCGGCGAGATGCTGGTGTTCTCGGCCGCCGACTTCGAGGACTTCCGCCAGCCGCGCCCTGACATGCCGCCGCAGATGGAAGGCGAGCTCGAAGAGGTTGTCACCATCCTGGCCCAGAACCGCTGGCCCTGGCGGATGCACGCCACCTATGACGAGACCATCGATCGGGCGCTGGACGTGTTCGAGAAGGTGAACAAGAACGTGCCCCTCGAAGGCCTGAACTGGTTCTTCGACCACGCCGAGACGATCTCGGAGAAGTCGATCGACCGCATCGCCGCCCTGGGCGGCGGCGTGGCCGTGCAGCACCGCATGGCCTACCAGGGCGAATACTTCCTCGAGCGCTACGGCCCGGCCGCCGCCGAGGCGACCCCGCCGATCGCCAAGATGCTGGAGAAGGGCCTGAAGGTCTCGGCCGGCACGGATGCAACTCGCGTGGCCTCATACAATCCCTGGGTCTCGCTGGCCTGGATGATCACCGGCAAGACGGTGGGCGGCACGCGCCTCTACTCGCAGCGCAACTGCCTGGACCGCGAGAGCGCCCTGCGCATGTGGACCGAGAATGTCACCTGGTTCTCCAACGAGGAGGGCAAGAAGGGCCGGATCGTGGAAGGCCAGCTGGCCGACCTGATCGTGCCGGACCGCGACTTCTTCTGCGTGCCCGAGGACGAGATCGCCGACATGACCTCGGACCTGACCATGGTCGGCGGCAAGATCGTCTACGGCGCCGGCGACTTTTCAAAGCTGGACGAGAACGAGGTGCCGCCGGCCATGCCCGACTGGTCGCCGGTGCGCACCTTCGGCGGCTACGCGGCCTGGGCCGAGCCCGAGACGGACAAGACCCTGCGCCGTCAGGCGGCCGCCTCGTGCGGTTGCGCCAGCAGCTGCGGCGTCCACGGCCACGACCACGCCACGGCCTGGACCAAGAGCCTGCCGATCGCCGACCTGAAATCGTTCTGGGGCGCGCTGGGCTGCGCTTGCTGGGCGGTCTGATGAGCACGCCCGTCCAACGCCTGCGCGGGGTTTTCCTCGCGCCGGCGGTGCGCTGGATCGCGCTGCTTGGCCTGTGCGCCGCCTACATCCAGGGCGGCCTGACCAAGGCCTTCGACTTCCCCGGCGCGCAGGCCGAAATGCACCATTTCGGCCTGTCGCCCGCCGCCTTTTTCGCGGTCGTGGTGATCGTCCTGGAAATCGTCGCCTCGCTCATGATCCTCTCCGGCCGACTGCGCTGGGTGGGGGCGCTGGCGCTCGCGGCCTTCACCCTGGGCGCGACCTTCATGGCCAACCGCTTCTGGGAGATGGCGCCGCCCGAACGCTTCGGCGCGACCAACGGCTTCTTCGAACACCTGGGCCTGGTCGGCGGCTTCCTGCTGGTGGCCTGGCACGACCTGCAACCGAGAGCGCGGTCATGAGGACGCTGGCGGCCGCGGCGCTCGTTCTCGTCGCGGCCCCTATCCCCGAGACAAGGGGGGCTCTTGCGGCCGAGCGCCCGGCGATCAAGGTCAACCGCTGGCAGGAGGAGCGGCCGGATGCCTCGCTGACCCTCGGCCTCACCCTGCGCGAGCGGATCGAGACGGGCGACGCGGCCAGCTTCGGCGGCGAACCTACCGACACCAGCCTGTCGCAGCGCCTGCAGGTTCACGCCGATGCCCGCAAGGGCGGCTGGCAGGGCTTCGTGCAGATCGAGGACGTGCGCGCCTTTGGCCGTCGCGACATCGGCCCGGCCGACCAGAACCGCCTGGACCTGCGCCTGGCCTTCGTCGGCTACGAGACCGAGATCTGGGGCGGCAAGGCCAATGTGCGTGTCGGTCGCCAGGACTTTCCGATCGACCAGCAGCGGTTCCTGTCGGCCCGCGACGGCCCCGGCGTGCGCCAGTCGTTCGACGCGGTGTGGGCCGACTGGTCGCGCGGCGACTGGAAGCTGGCGGGTTTCGTCAGCCAGCCGGTGCAGTATCACGACGGCGAGGCCTTCGATGATACGTCCAGCGGCGCCGTGCGGCTCGACCTCTTCCGGGTCGAGCGCAAGGCGCCCGGCGGGTCGGTGTCGGCCTATGCCGCCCGGTTCGCCCGTTCGACCGCCCGCTATGTCGACGCGATCGGCGAGGAGGACCGCCAGGCCTATGACCTGCGCTATCTCGGCGCGGCCGGGGCGCTGGACTGGGACCTGGAGGCGATGGTCCAGCGCGGCGAGGTCGGGGCCAGCGAGGCACGGGCCTGGGCCGCCGGCGGCCGGATCGGCTGGACCCTGAAGGCGCTGGCCTGGAAGCCGCGCCTGGGCTTCCAGGTGGACACCGCCAGCGGTGATGCGCGTTCGGGCGACGGGCGGGTGGGGACCTTCGACCCGCTCTATCCCAACGCCGCCTATTTCACCCGCGCGGCCTACACCGGCTACGCCAACCTCGTGCACGTCAAGCCGTCGGTGACCGTGACGCCCGCCAAGGGCCTGGCGGTCACCGCCGCCCTGGCGGGCCAATGGCGACGCGAGACGACCGACGCGATCTACGCCCAGCCCTTCATCCCCCTGTCCGGCACGGCCGGGCGCGGCGGACGCTGGACCGGGGCCTACGCCCACCTGCGGGCGGACTATGCTTTCAACCCGAGCCTGACCGGGACCATCGAGGCCGTCCACTACGAGGCCGGGAGCGCTCTGCGCGCCTCGGGCCGGGACGACAGCGACTATCTCGGCGTCGAGCTCAAGTACGGATGGTGACCATGAGATTTCCGAGCCTTTCCCAGCTGATGAGCTTCAACGGCGGCTATCTCGACACGGTCGGCTTCCTGGCTTTGCAGGGCGTGTTCGTCGCCCACGTCACCGGCAACTTCGTCACCTTCGGCGCGGCCATGATCCATGGGGCGGACGGGGCGATCGCCAAGCTGCTGGTGCTGCCGGTGTTCTGCGCGGCGGTAGTGATCAGCCGGCTGGTCACCTTCAAGCTGGAGGCGGCCAACCTGCCCACCTTGCGGATCATGCTGGCGGTCAAGACCATGCTGCTGATCGCCGGCTCGGTCGCGGCCGTCCTGCTGGCGCCGTTCGCCAAGGGCGACAGCTGGCAGCTGATCCTTGTGGCGGTGCTGTTCGTCTGCGCCATGGCCATCCAGAACGCCGCCCACCGGGTGCATATCCCGACCGCGCCGCCGACCACCCTGATGACCGGCTCGACCACCCAGATCATGCTCGACGTCGCCGAACTGATCCGCGGCGGCGGTCCCGACCGCGCGGCCTCGGTGGCGCGGATCAGGAAGCTGTCGGCGGCCGTGGGCCTGTTCGCGGCCGGCTGCGGCCTGGGCGCGCTGGCCTTCGCGTTCGGCGGGACGTGGGCGTTCTCGCTGTCGGCCGTGCTGGCCTTCCTGTCGCTGTTCTCGGCCGAGGCCCGTAGCCAGCGCGGATAACGCTCCCATTCGAGCCGCGGGCTTCACCCGCCTGGGTAGGCGAGGTTCACCCGGGCGGGAATGGCGGCGGGGCTCTCCTTGGTCGAGTTTCGCTACACGCCGTCCTCGCGCCGGCGCGCCGAAGCCCAGCCGAAGAGAGCGACGATGCAAGTCCTGACCGTGTCGACCCGCGTTCCCGAACCGGCCCTAGCCCCCGACCCGGAGCCCGCCAGGGACCAGATCCGCCTGCTGTTGATGCAGGCCCGCCACGCCCTGGCCACCGATCCGGCCGACGCCGAGCGCTGCATCGCCGTGGCCGTGCGCCTGCTGCCTCAGATCGAAGCGTCGCCGGCGTCCGAGCCCAAGGCCTTCGCCGCCGCCGTCATGCAGCGCGGGGGGCTGGCGCCCTGGCAGGTGCTGCGAATCAAGGCCCTGGTCGAGGCGCGCCTGGCCGGCCGGATCTCCAGCGCCGAGATGGCGGCGGCCGCCCGGCTGAGCCCCAGCCACTTCTCGCGCGCCTTTCGCATCAGCTTCGGCGACGCGCCCAAGGCCTATGTGAACCGCCGCCGCATCGCCCGCTCCAAGGCCATGATGCTTGAGAGCGGCGATTCCCTGGCCGCCATCGCCCTGGCCTGCGGCCTGTCGGACCAGGCGCACTTCTGCCGGATGTTCCGCCGCTTCGAGGGGATGTCGCCCAGCGTCTGGCGTCGCTTTAGCGGCGGGGCGTCCGAGCCCATCGAGACCGAGGCCGAATGGCCGACGGTCGCGGTCGGCTGAACGGAGAGACAAGACCAGTGACCGCCGCCGTCATGCTTATCCACGGCGCCTGGCTGACGCCGCGCGCCTGGGACCGCTTCAAGGCCCGATACGAGGGCAGGGGGCTGACGGTGGTCGCGCCGGCCTGGCCGCTGCTGGACGCGCCGGCCGAAGAGCTGCGCGGCCTGTCGCCCCGGACCCTGGGCCGGCTGACGCTCGACGCGGTGGTCGAGGCCCATGCCGCCCATGCGGTGGCCATGGTCGAGCCGCCGATCCTGATCGGCCACGGCCTGGGCGGGCTGATCGTGCAGCGCCTGCTGGACGGCGGCTGCGGCGCCTGCGGGGTGGCCATCGCCTCGACACCACCGCTGGGGCTGCTGGCCCGCCCGCGCGCGGCCTGGGCGCTGCGGCGGCTGGCGGCGCGCTGGAGCGGCGCGACGCTGCTGCCGCCCGAGGGCTTCGCCGAACTCTTCGCCCAGACCCTGCCCGAGGACGAGCGCCGCCTGGCCTATGTCGAGCACGTGGTTCCCGCGCCCGCCCGCGTGGTGCGCCAGGCCCTGTTGGGACCCGGAGGCGGCGCGGCGAGGGCGACCCGCCGCCGTCCGCCCCTGCTGCTGATCGCCGGCGACGAGGACCGCATGGCCCCGCCGGCCATGGTCGCCGCCGCCGCCCGCCATCAGCGCCGGGCCGCCTCGCGCACCGACCTGCAGTGCTTCTCGGGGCGATCCCACTGGCTGTGCAACGAGCCGGGCTGGGAGGACGTCGCCGACTTCGCCCTAGACTGGGCGCTGGCCAACGGACGGGCGGCCCTTCCGGGTCAAGCCCCGAAAGGGTAATCGTGCGCCGCTTTCGTGTATGGTCGTGGCTTGCGGAACAGGCCAACTGTACGAGTTCCATGCGCAAGGACCGGTCCCCGGACGTCGCCGAATGAACCAACACCCCGCCAGCATCGAGGCCGGCGACGACCGTATCCGCGTGCTGATCGCCGATGACCACCCCATGCTGCGCGAGGGGGTGATCGCGGTGCTCGAGACCCAGTCCGACATGGTGGTGGTGGGCGAGGCGGCCACCGGCGACGAGGCGATCGCCGGCTGGGAGCGGCTGCGTCCCGACATCACGCTGATGGACCTGCAGATGCCCGGCAACGGCGTGGTGGCCATCGAGACCATCCGCCGGGCCCACCCCGAGGCGCGGATCATCGTGCTGACCACCTTCACCGGCGACGCCCAGGCCCTGCACGCCCTGCGCGCCGGGGCGGCGGGCTATCTGCTTAAGAGCAGCCTGCGCCGCGACCTGCTGGACGCCATCCGCGGCGTGCATGCCGGCCGCCGTCACCTGCAGGCCGAGGTGGCCGAACGCATCGCCATCCACGCCATCGACGAGTCGCTGAACGCCCGCGAGATCACCGTCCTGCAACTGATCGCCAACGGTAATTCCAACAAGCACATCGCCCGCGAGCTGAACCTGTCGGAAGACACCATCAAGTCGAACATCAAGAGCATCTTCGCCAAGCTCTACGTGAACGACCGGACCCACGCGGTGACCGTCGCCGCCAAGCGCGGCATCATCGACCTTTGAGCCGGGCGGGGGGGCTTCGGAGCGGACTGGCGGGCGCGGCGCTCGCCCTGGCGCTGGCCGGCACGGCGGCGGCCGCGCCGGCGCTCGAGCCCCTGGCCGAATACAAGCGCGTCAGCTGGTCGATCGAGGGCGGCGCGCCCAGCCGGGTCAACACCATCGGCCAGTCCAGGGACGGCTATCTGTGGATCGGCAGCGTCGACGGCCTGTTCCGCTTCGACGGCGTGGCCTTCGAACCGATCCAGCGCGACGGCCCCAAGCCCGGGCGGCTGAACGTCTCGCAGGTGCTGGGCGCGCGCTCCGGCGCCTTGTGGGTGGGCCTGGGCCGCAGCGGCGGGGTGGCGGTCTATCGCGACGGCCGGCTGATCGACGCCCGCATGCCCGATCCCTCGCGCGAGGTCACCAGCCTGGCCGAGGACCGCGAGGGCGGGATCTGGGTCGCGCGGGGCGGCCGCAAGCGCGCCACCCTGGCCCGCTGGCACGACGGCCGCTGGCGGGAATTCGGCCCCGAGGCCGGCCTTCCCGAGCAGGAGATCTGGCAGGTCTTCTTCGATCGCGACGGCGTTCAGTGGCTGGTGCTGACGAACACCGTGCTGCGCCGCGCGCCGGGCGAGACGCGTTTTTCGCCGACCGGCGCCAAGGTGGCGCGCCGGGCCAGCCTGGCCGAGGACGCCCTGGGGCGGCTGTGGCTGTCGGATTCCACCAGCACGCGCCTGCTGCGTGGCGAGGCGCCGGCCGCTTCGTCCCTGACCCGGGCCTATCCGCGTCGCGACGAGGTAGGCGCCTCGCGGATCCTGTTCGATCGCAAGGGCGACCTGTGGGGCGCCACCTGGACCGATGGCGTCGTCCATATTCCAGCGCCGGGCGTGGCGGCCCGCAGCGCCGACGCCGGCGCCCTGCGCATCCAGTCCTACAAGGCCGTGCACGGCCTGACCTCCGACCAGACTCACGCGGTGTTCGAGGATCGCGAGGGCAACATCTGGTTCGGCACGGAGCTGGGCCTGGACATGATGCGGCCGGCGGCGGTGACGGTCGAGCAGGCCATCCCGCCCAACTCTGCGCGCGGCTACCGGATGACCTCGACGGCCGACGGCAAGGTCTGGGTCGCCGACGCCCACACCCTCTACGCCATCGCGCCGGGCCAGGCGCCCAAGCCCGTCCTGAAGACCGACTGGTCGGCGGGCTCGCTGTGCGCGGGGGCGGGCGACGCCGTCTGGGTGACGCTGCGCGACACCGTGCTGCGGGTGCGGGGCGGCAAGGTCGAGACCTTCGCCAAGCCCGCCGAGGCCAGCGCCTATGGCTGCGCCGAGGACGAGGACGGACGCCTGTGGATGGCCGCCCTCGACAAGGGCCTCTACTGGCGCGAGGGCGGGGCCTGGAACCGCTGGCCGGGCGGGCTCGGCATCGCCTCCAACGCCGCGTCGCAGGCCGACGGCCGGGCGGCGATCCTGTTCCGCAACGCCCCGACGCTGCAAGGGCGTCCGCCGTTCGAGCCGATCCACAAGGCGCGCTTTCCGATCGGCGAGATCGAAGGCCTGCTGCCGGGACGCGAGGCGCTCTATCTCAGCGGGGGACAGGGCTTCGCCAGGCTGCGCGGCGGGGCGACCGCCAGCCTGGACGCTGAGCGCTATCCGTGGCTGGCCTCGGTCAACGGCATGGTCCAGACCCCGGCCGGCGACACCTGGACGATCGGCGACGCCGGCGTGGTGCGCATGCGCTCGTCCGATCTCGACCGGGCCCTGGACAGGCCGGGCGCGCCCCTCCCACGGCGGGTGTTCGACTTCCGCGACGGCCTCAACAGCTTCGTCCAGAAGTCGCCGGGCCAGCAGATCGCCGCCGGCGGCGACGGCCGGATCTGGATCCTGACCCGCCGCAACGTCGTCGTCGTCGATCCCGCCCGGCTGAGCGTCAACACCCTGCCGCCGCCGGTGGCGATCCGCGCGGTCATGGTCGGCGACCAGCATTTCCGCGACCCGGTCGCCCTGCGCCTGCCGGCCGGCACGCGCGGCCTGCGCATCCACTACACCGCCCTGAGCTTCCCCGCGCCCGACCGGGTGCGCTTCCAGTACCGGCTTGAGGGCGTCGACGGGGACTGGATCGAGGCGGGCGACCGTCGCGAGGTGATCTACGACAACCTGCATCCGGGGACCTTCAATTTCCGGGTGAAGGCGGCCAACAGCGACGGCGTGTGGAACGAGCAGGGCGCGACCCTGACCGTCGAGATCCCGCCGACGCTGGTGGAGACCTGGTGGTTCCGCGCCGCCTGCGTGCTGGCCGTGGCCCTGGCGCTGTGGGGCGTCTACGCCCTGCGCCTGCGGCGGGTCTCGGCCCAGATCAAGGACCGGCTGGAGCAGCGCGCCGCCGAGCGCGAGCGCATCGCCCGCGAACTGCACGACACCCTTTTGCAGAGCGTGCAGGGCCTGATCATGCGGTTCCAGTCGGTGGCCTACCAGATCCCCGACGACCTGCCGGCCAGGGACGTGATCAACCAGGCCCTGGACCGCGCCGACCAGATGCTGGTCGAGGGGCGCGACCGCGTGCGCGACCTGCGCGGGGCCGAGGTTCGGCGCCTCGACCTCGTGCTGCGCGAACTGATGGCCGAGCAGCCGTTCGAGAGCGGTGTGAAGGTCGAGCTGGCCGCGGAGGGGACGCCGCGTCCGGTGCAGCCGCTGGTGCAGGAGGAGATCGTCCGCATCGCCGGCGAGGCGCTGTTCAACGCCGCCCGCCACGCCAAGGCGGGCCAGGTGCTGGTCAAGGTTTCGTACGGCGTGCGGCAGCTGCAGGTGACCATCCGCGACGACGGGGTGGGCATCGGCGCCAACCGCATGGCCTGGGCCAGCCGCGAGGGCCACTATGGCCTGATCGGCATGCATGAGCGGGCCGGCAAGATGGGCGCCCAGCTGGCCATCGAGAGCGCCGCGGGCAAGGGCACGACCATTGCGCTCAGCGTCGCCGGCTCGATCGCCTATCCGACCCAGCCGTGGTTCGCGCGGCTGGGCAGGAAGAAGTAGGGCTCAGGCCTTCAGCCATACCGCCACGGCCGACAATGTCACGCAGGCGATGGCGGTGGTCAGGGCCACGGTGCGGGCGCCGCCGCGGGCGAAGACGCCGTAGGCGCGGGTCTGGATGAAGACGTTGACCGCCGTCGGCGTGGCGGCCAGCAGGGTGGCGGCCAGGTGGAAGGCCGGCGGGGCGGGGGTCAGCCCGACCACGAACCAGACCAGCACCGGCAGGACCAGCAGCTTGGCGATGGCGGCCACGGCGACGGGGCTCCAGCACGGCGGGGCCCCGTCGGCTTCGGCGGGCAGGCCCAGGACCACGCCCAGCGCGACCAGCGCCACCGGGCTGCCCGAGGCGGCGGCCGCGCCGACCGCGCGGTCGAGGACGCCGGGCAGTTGCAGGCCGAGCAACGCCAGGGCCGTGCCGAACAGGGCGGCGGCGACGATCGGATTGCGGAACGCCTGCATGGTCGAGCGCCACACCGAGCGGCCGCCGGCCCAGCCCAGCAGGGCCACGCCCAGGGCGGTGGCCAGCACGAAGTCGATGGCGACCATGCCGGCGCCGACGCGGGCCACTTCGGGTCCGAACACGGCGGCCGCCACGGGCAATCCCAGGAAGGCGCTGTTGCCGACGCCGGCGGCCATGGCCGCGCCGGCGCGCTCGCCCCGGTTCCAGCGCAGGGCCAGGCCGACGCCGATCATCAGGGCCATGATCGCCGCCAGGCAGGCGGAATAGGCGGCCAGGCCAAGGGTCAGGTCGTGGTCGGGCCGCCCCATGCGCGAAAGGGAGTGCACCAGCAGGGCCGGAAAGCCGATCCAGTAGACATAGGCCGACAGCCCCTGGGCCATGCGGCCGTCCAGCAGCATCAGCCGCGCCAGGGTCACGCCCGCCCCGACCAGCAGGAAGAACGGCAGGGCGCGCGCCAGCACCTCCAGCGTCAGGGCGATCACGCCGGATACGCCTTGGCGGGCGAGGGAAGGGTCATGCGCGGGGGCCTCGGCGGAAAACGCGGGTCGCTGGATAGCACCGCCTTCGCGCCGGGGTCAAAAGCGGCGCTGGGCGGCGAGATCGGCGGGAAGGGTCAGGCGATAGACCAGCACCAGGCCGTCGTTGTCGGCGGTCGGCGCGCCCTCGGGCGTCTTGGGCGCGGCGTCGAAGGCCAGTTCGCCGACCTTGCCCCTGGCGGTCTGGAAGTCGTTGTCGCTGCCGACCAGCAGGAAGACGTCGTTGGGCGCGGCCGGGTCGAGGGCCGGAACGATGGCCAGGGATTCCAGCTTTTCGGGCAGGGTGGCGGCGTTCGGCGCGGCGTTGTCCAGGTTGACGCCTACGTGCGCCAGGCCCGCGCGGTCGGCGAGGTTGACGAGTTGGGCCTGGCCGGCGGGGACGACGCCCTGGGCCAGGACGCCGCCGGGGGCGATGGCCGCGCCTGTCGCGTCGTTCCTGGCGCCGGCGAGGTTGGTGGCGCCAGCGGTGTCGACCAGCAGCACCGAGCGGTAGACGGTGGGCCTGGCCGAGCCGGACCCCAGGCCCGCGCCGTCGCGGGCCAGCACCAGGAACTGGTGGTCGGAAAGCGCCAGGAGCTCGGACTGCGCGGCCACCTTGTCGGGCGCGCCGCCGTCGCCCTTGGTGCGCAGCACCGGCAGTTCGAGCGCGTATTCGGCGATCGGGGCGGCGGGCGTCGGGTCCTTCTCGATATCGTAGACGAACAGGCGGCTCACCGCGCGCTCGGCGTCGCCGTCGCCGCTGTCCTGCACGGCCGCGCTCTGCAACAGGGCGAACAGCCGCTTGCCGTCGGGCGAGACGGCCACGCCCTCGAAGCCCTGGTTTGGGCGGCGGCCGGACTGGGGCTTGATCTCGCTCGAGAGAGCAGGGCGGCCGTCCTTGCGCGGGGACACGGCCGCCACCGGCGCGATGACGCCCTTCAGCGCGCCGTGGGCGTCGAAGCGGTAGATGTTGGCCGCGTACTCGTCGCCGACATAGAAGCCGCCGTCCGGCAGCCGGGCCAGGGCCTCGCCGTCGAGGCTGATGCGGAAGCCGCCGGGGCCGGTCAGGGCGCTGGGGCACGCGGCCCGGCCGCAGAACACGACGCCGTCGCCCGGATCCATGCCGGTGAAGGCGTGGCCCTTGTCGTCCTTCAGCAGGAAGCCGCCGGTCGGCGTCAAGGTCAGCTGATCCGCGCCGCCCGAAGCTCCGTCGGCCAACGGCCGGAAGGCGAGGTCGAAGGCGTGGACGCGATTGTCGTAGGGCGTGGTGCCGGCCACCGTGCCGACGCCGTTGGGGCCGCGGTCGGGCAGGGTCAGGAGCTTGCCTTCGTAGCCGCCGTCGGCCGTCCGGCGCCATTCGGTCACGGCCATGCCCGAGAACGAGCCGAGGGTGTCGCCCTGGAAGTCGCGGGTGCTGGCCGCCAGCCGGCCAGCGCCGACCAGGCCGTGGTTGACGAAGCCGGCGCCGCCCAGGGTCACCATCTTCGGGCTGGCCGTGTCGGGCGTCAGGTAGACGGCCGGCGCGGCGAAAGACGGCGCGGTGAGCGACAGGGCCAGCAACGACGCGGCGCAGGCGAACGGTTTCATGACGGCTTCCCCCAGACCATCCGGAACGTGGCGGACGCCGAACCGCTCCAGACGCTGGGCGGTGCCTAGCAGCGGCGCTTGAAGGTTCGGTGACAGCGTTGCGCGGCCGGCGAAAAGCGGATCAGGATGGGGCATGAGCGACGCCATTCGTTTCCTCCGCGCCGTCCCGATCCTGCGCAGCTTCGACGAGCGCAAGGCGCGGGAGTTCTATCTCGATTTCCTGGGCTTTGCCGTGCGGTTCGAGCACCGCTTCGAGCCGGGCATGCCGCTCTACATGGGCGTCGAGCGGGCGGGCCTCGTCCTGCACCTGTCCGAACATCACGGCGACGCCGCGCCCGGCTCGACCGTCTATGCGCCGATGAAGGGCGTCCACGCCTACCAGGCCGAGTTGATCGGCAAGAACTACGGCTATGGCCGGCCGGGCGTCGAGGCGCAGCCGTGGGGCGACGTGATGCAGGTGCACGATCCCTTCGGCAACCGCATCCGCTTCTGCGAGGAGCGTGAGCAGAGCCCGCCGTAGCCCTTCAGCGGGCTGAGCGCGCCGTCCGCCGGAGCCCGGTCGCGGCTCTCCGTCCCGGCCATCGCCGTCGGGCTTTCACAGCCTGCCGATCTCTCTACTTACAGAACTTTCAGTTGCGACGTCACCCTGCATGCGGTTGAAGTGACGCTTCATTGCAAGTGAGGGTCGTTTCCATGCTGCATCGTCGTCGCCTGCTCACGCTCGCCGCCGTGACCGGGAGCGCGCCGTCGGCGGCGCTGGCCCGGCAGATCATGGCCCTGCCGACGGTCGACCCCGCCGCGGTGCTGGCCGAGACGGGCGCGCCGGCCGTGGCCGGCCTGGTCACCGACCCCGAGAAGGTGATCGTGCAGAAGCAGGCCGGCGTGCGTCGCGCCGGCGCGCCCGACTTGGTCGAGGGCTCGGATCCCTGGCATATCGGTTCCAACACCAAGGCCATGACCGCGGCCGTCTACGCCCGGCTGGTCGAGGCCGGCAAGGCCAAGTGGGGGGCGACCCTGGGTTCGCTGTTCCCGGGCGTGAAGCTTGACCCGGCGTGGAACGACACGACGATCGAGCGGCTGATGAGCCACGTGTCGGGGATCAGCGACAAGCCGGTGATGGCCGGCGGCTGGCTGGCGCGCGCCCATGCCGACAAGCGGCCGCTGACCGTGCAGCGGGCCGAGCTGGCCGTGCAGATCCTGGCCGCGCCGCCCGCGGCCAAGCCCGGCAAGTACGAGTACGCCAACCTCAACTACATGCTGGTCGGTTCCGCCATCGAGACCATCACCGGAAAGCCCTGGGAGCAGGTGATCGACGCCCTGCTCTTCAAGCCTCTGGGGATCACCACAGCCGGGTTCGGCGCGCCGAAGGGCGCCGCGCCCTGGGGGCACCTGCCCAAGCCGGGCGGCGGGCTGATGCCGGTGGATCCGGCCGGTCCGTCCGACAATCCGCCCGCCATGGGACCGGCCGGCACGGTGCACATGACCCTGGCCGACCACGCCCGCTTCGCGCGGCTATTCCTGAAGGACAACGCCTTCCTCAGCGCCGACAGCATCAAGCACATGACCACGCCGGTCGGCGACGCGATCTATGCGCTGGGCTGGCTGGTGGTTCCTGGACGCCCGTGGAGCCGTGGGAAGCTCCTGGTCCACGAGGGCTCCAACACCATGTGGCACGAGGTGATCATGATCGCCCCGGGACGCGGGGTTGCGATCATCGCCGCCAGCAACGCCGGGCCCGAGGCCTCGAAGGGCGCGGCCACCAAGCTGCTGCACCAGTTTCAGGGCGCGTACGTCGCCTGAGGTTTGGGGGTCCTAGCGCTCGTCGGCCGGCAGGCGGATGTGCACCAGCTTCCAGGTGAACAGTTCGCGGCGCTGGAAGGTGAAGATCGTGGCCTTGGCCTTGTCGTCCGGACGGCGCACGGCGATGCGCACGCGGTTGGGATCCCAGTAGGCGATGGTCGGGTACGGACCTCGCACCACGGCCTGCATCCGGCCCAGCACCGTCTCGGGGCGGGCCGGATGCAGGCCGTGGTGCGAGGTC
>Ga0247823_10000515_pt1 | contig 32568 bp, 31 predicted proteins | sample 13C_PalmiticAcid_2_FD_192426 | JGI IMG/M metagenome (GOLD analysis project Ga0247823, IMG submission 192426) | Soil microbial communities from agricultural site in Penn Yan, New York, United States - 13C_PalmiticAcid_Day30 | ecosystem: Environmental > Terrestrial > Soil > Agricultural land...
TCCACACACCCTAAGTCTGAAAAGGAGAAAACGAAGCACTTATCCACATCGTGAGCTGCTTTGCTCACACAACGGGTGGGTCAGTATTCGATGGAAATCTCGGGTCACAAATCGGTGGAATTCAACACTTTCGCGCCTGGTCTGATCGATCACGCGCCTGGGCAAGCGAGACGTCTGGGTATGAGCCCAACGCCATGATTTTCTGCTTCCCGTCGAAACGATATGCCCACCGCCAGAGCTTGGAACCTTGAGTGGTCACATGACACTGCAGCCCGCGGCCGTCTGACAACTTGTAGAGCGTCTCGCGCGGTTTACTGGATCGAAGGGCGGTGTCGGTAAGGGCCATGGAGCGTCTGTTGGTAGATGAGATACCAACACGATGGTACCGAAATACCACACACCGTACCAACAAAAAATCCTGGATGTCAACGAACGTGCTTGGACGTTAAAAAACAAAAAGCCCTGCAAATCAACGACTTGCAGGGCTTTTGAAGGGGTGTTTTGGACGTTTCTGGACGTCTTCAAACTCATAACTGGCGGAGGGCGTCGTTCACATCCTGGCCTACAGGCGCCGTAAATACTAGGTTTTTGAGATTAGATTTTCTCAGATACCACCAAAAATACCACCACTTCAAATCGACGTTTTTTTCGGCTCGAATGAGTCGCTTTAAAGATGTTGGTCGAGTGGGGAAATGCGGCCGGGTTGCATGCTAGAAATCGTCGGCGTTGTGATTGCGGGCTCGTGCATCAGAGCAGATGAATAGGTGGTGGCAAGCCATGCATGAATGTGTCGTTCTTCCATTCGCTGTCCATGGCGGTGATCCGGTGAATGAACGCGTTGCTCACGTCGTGGGAGTAGTCGATGAGGCCGCGAAGCAGATCGAAGCTTTCTGTCTGCGCGGCGTTCCACGCCGTCTTGCGCGCCAACAACTCCGGCAATCGGTGCTGCTCGACGAAGTCTTGATACTTGCCGATCAGGCCCACCGTCACGTCGGCGAGCTGGATGCCGGGGTCGGCCTTGGAATCTGAGAAGCGATAGTCAATGCCCTGAGCGCGCTGCTTGAACCCGTCGGCGCTCAGGCTCTGTTCGACCTGAATTTCGCGGTCGAAGACGTGCGTGGCGTTCTTGAACAGCAAGACCGGCATGGTGAAGAACGAACTGAAGCTATCAATGAGCACGTCAGGGTCGTCTTCTTCGAGGTAGGGCAGCTCGGTAAGCACTTTGGCCTTGCGGACCATCTCTTTGAGCATCTCGGCGGGGAGGTTGATCGCCTGCGGGCTGTGGAGATTGAGAAACGCCTCAACGTCCGCGATGAAGGCCCCGGCCTTGCAGCTTCCGATTGCCGGGTAGCCGTGGCGCTTCATCAACGCCAGGAAAGCCGGTTTGTCCCTGCAGGCGATGCGGTAGAGCTCGTTCTTCATCTGCCGGCGGCCCGTGCTGAAAGCGCCGAAGCGCTTGCTGGCCAAGATCGAATCGACGATGTCCACGATGGACCAATAGACGATGTTGATGCTCGAGTAGTGGATGGCGATTTGCCGCTCGGTCAGCCAGACCAAGAAGCGCGCCATCTTGCGCGACGCCAAGACGGCCTCGAAGTCGCCGCTGGCGACATGTTTGAACTTGATCTCGGGTGCGTTGTCATGCATTCCGAGGGCGTCGCGCAGCGAGTCGACCTCAGGCATCGCTTGGCCCTCTTGCAGGACGATGCCGCCGAGAACGAAGTTCTTGTGCTCATCGACATTGGTCCCATCGTCCGTCAGCGTGAACTTGCGGATGTTGTTGGTCTCGTCGTAGAAGAACGCGAACTTGTCGTCGGCCCGGCGGATGCCGTGGAGCTTGATCATTTCGGTGCGCATGCGCGCCCAGTCAAATGCCATGGAGCTTCCTATCCGCGTTGATGGCGTCCGATGTGCCCTTAACGTCCTGAGCGCAGATCGAGAGCGTCAAGCTCTTCAAGTGTCTGCACCACGGACTCCACCAGGGCGCCGTCGAAGTCGTCGCGGTTGGCTTCTTCGTGCGTGCCCTTGTTCAGGTAGGTCCACACCAAGTTGGCGGCGGGGATGCCAAGAATCCGGCCGTAGGCGGCCAACAGCGGCGCCTTGTTGGCATGGTTGAAGGTCGCCGCGTCGTCGAGGCGTTTGCGCAACGCATCGCAAAGGCTGCGAAGGCCCGGCTCGGCGCCCACGCCGGCAAGCTGCACGCTGATCAAGCCGAGGTCGTGGCTTGCCATCCAACGCCACACCTTGTCGGACAGCATCTCGAGGCCCTGGCGGCACGACGCCAAGGCTTCGCGGTCGTCCAGCGCGTTCTTTGAGGCTCGGGCCTTGATCACGTAGTTGCGGCTCGCGACGTTGCCAGACACGCGTGGCTGGTAGTTGCCGTCGTGGTTGCGGAACAAGTAGACCTTGCTGTCGTCGCGGCGCGCGGCCGGCAAGTGCTGCTGGATGTCCTTGATGAACTCGTTGCTGTGGCAGGTGACGACTAGCTGGGTTTCGGCGAAATGGTCGCTCTCGAAGATCGTCTCGCGGATGCCAGCGCGGTGGTCGTGGTCGATGGCGTTGATGGCGTCGTCGAAGACCACCAGGGGGCTCTGGATGCTCTGGGCTTTGGCGAGCAGGATCGCCAGGCCCAGGCAGCGGATGTGGCCTTCGCTGAGGATGTGCAGGGCGTCCACCCGCACGCCCGGATTGGCCCGGAAGGCGATCTCGATCTTCTGCTCGCCCGTCAGCGGCAAATGCAGGGCCGCAAGCTTGTCCGGCTCCAAGTCGCCTCGGTTGAACTCGTTGTAGAGGTTCATGGCCGCGTCGTTGAGGCCCGCCATCAGCGTGCCGGGGAGCTGGTTGCGGTAGCTGCGCAGCAAGGCCAGGAAGCGGTCGTAGGCGGCCTTGATCGGGGTGTCGCGCTCGATGTCGAGGGCTTCCTGGGCCACCTCGCGGATGAGCTGCGCGTTGTCCACGTCGAATGCGGCGATTCGGGTCCGGGCCGCCGCCACGCCGTCCACGAGCTGCTTGCGCTTCAAATCCTGGGCTTGGATGGTGAGTTGCAGCTCGACCAGTCCCGCGCGCTCGGTGGAGTGGCGCTGGCGCTCTTGGGTGGCGAGGGCCGACGCCGCGTCCTGCGTGGCCACGCGGTCGGCCACTGGCAGGATCGTTTCCAGCGTCACCGCGTCGGCCACAGCCCTTTCCTGCGGCGGGCGGGCAGGGTAGATCGCGCTCCACCACTCGCCAGCGGGCTCGGCCGGCAGCCCAGCCAGGTGGCGACCCACGGGCGTCTCATGCTCCTCATGGGCCATCAGGAATTCGGCAAGTTTGCCCAGCTGGCGGCGCAGCTCGCGCGACGCCGTGGCGACCTTGGTCCTGGCGGCCTTCTCCTCCTCTTGCAGCTCGCCGAGCTCCTTCAACTGCTCGATCCCGGCCTTGGCCCTCTCGAACGGGTTGGCTTTCGCGTCGGCCAGCGGCGTATCGCAGGCCGGGCAGTGGTCGCCCTCGGTGGCTTGCAGCGCGAGGACGGCCGTGTATAGGTCTTTGAAGGACACCTGGCTGCTGCGGGCCTCGAGCTTGGCGCCGATGCCGGCGAGCTCAGCCTGGGCGGCATGCGGCGCCTCGAAAGCATTGAGCAGCCCATCGCGGGAGACGCCGATGGCGGCGGGCGGCACGGCGCTGATGATGCGGTCGAGCTCTTGGAGCCGGCCAGGCGCCTCGGCGGTGCCGATGTGCGCCTTGAGCTCGTCGTAGGTCATCTCGGCCGCGTGGTTGGTGGCGATGGCCGCCTCTTCGGCCGCCAGGTCCACAAGGGCTTGGGCTTCGCCGGCCACCGTGGCCTGATCGGCGTTCAGGGCGTTGCGCTTGCCGGTCAGCGTCAGTTGCTTGGCCGCATTGAGCACGAGCTGCAGGTCGATGGACTCGTTGAAGTGGCCGACGAACTCGTTGAACTTGTCCATGCCAAACAGCGTGGCGATCAGCTCGGTGCGTTGGGCGGGCGGCCTGGCCGCGATGCGCGAGAACGCGTCGATGCGGTTCTTCTCGATGAAGCAGAAGCGGAAGGTGTCGGGATTGGCCGCGACCGCGCATTCCCGGTTCTGGTGGTCGATTCCCCGGAGGACTGGCGCCTCGAAGCGCCGCGCGTGCAGGTTGGCCAAGTAGGTCTGCCCGTTGATCCGCTTGCTCTCAGCCTCTTCGACCGAGCCCAGCAGGCCGTATTCCAAGCCTTCGCAGAAGCTGGTCTTGCCGCTGCCATTGGGTCCATAGACGAGGATCACCCGCTTTTGCAGGTCAAAGGGCTCAGGCGTAGGGAAGCCCCGGAAGGGGCCGATAGTCATGCTGCGCAGCCGCTTCCACGGCCACGCGCCGTCGACCGCCACCACTTGGATGTCGGGCGGTTCATCGGGGGTGCCGGCCAAGAGCCGCCGGGCCTGACCCACTAGATAGATGGAGCGCTGGCTGTGCTGGCGGGAGGTCTGCGCCAACGCGTCGAAATGGGCCAGGGTGAGGTTTCCCAGCCGCCTCACGTTCGGAGGGGCCTGGGTGGCGGGCAAATGCAGCCAAGCCACGAACCGCTCAAAGTCTCGCTTAGAAGATGCCATGTCACCCCCTGGAAGTTTTGATTTTCGGCGCCAAGCGCGGGCGTCAGCTGCAGTCCCTTCAGAGAGTGGCGGCGGCAACGCGATTGGTCTTGCGTAGGCATCATCGTAACGACAAGTTACGACGCGATGGAGCCGTGCACCCGTGACCAAAGCGCCGGAGTGTTCACTCGAGCGGAGCGAAGTTGGCTTGATCTTCTTGATAGGTCGCGTTGGTGGCGGCAAAAACCAATGCTGCGCGAATCAGGTCGGCAATGGCGGCAAGTTGATCGGGGACCTCCGGGGCGAGATCGAATGCGCCCATGCTCGAAACGCGATGCTCAGACGAGCCGCCTAACACGCTGCTGAAAAACTCCGAGCCAAACCAGCCGCAGTTTCATGGACCGCGTGATTTCGGTGGCCTGTTCGGTCCCGAGAGTCTGAATCAGCGTTTGGAGCGATATTCGACCCGCGCAAATGCTGTTTTTCGTCTTTTATGCGCTCATCGCGTACCCTGAAGACGGACCTGTCCCAGCGCGCGCATACTTACGAGGTTGTAGGCAGCCATGTTCAGCACGAACATCTGAGCGACCTTCGCTATCCAGCGCACCATCACCTGGCGGACTTGACCGATCGTCTTGGCCCATCCGAAGCCTTGCTCGCTGCGTTTGCGATATTGCATCGACGCGCCATAGTTCGCGCTCTGGGCAATCTCATCGGGCGCCGCCGAGCGTCGCCCCCATTTGTTCTGTGCCACGTGCGGCGTCACGTTGAGCCGTTGCAACTCGCCGACAAACTCCGCCGCGTCGTATCCCTTGTCTGCGCCCAGGGTGAAGGGACGGTGCACGCTCAAGCAACCCTATCTCCACTTCCTGCAGCCCGCAACAAGGGTGAGCAGCAAGAGCGTGATGAGGTGCAAAGGGCGCTCCTGCGGCCGACTACCGAGGCACGCGTCCGCGCCCGCACTCGACCCCGTCATTCCTTGACGATCTTCAGTTGCCCAAATCGAGCAGGCGATGGCTGCCTGAGAGTTGACTCACCCAACTATTTCAACTTTGCTACCTAGCATTCGTCGCTGGCGCTGTGCCTCCTGCTTGGTCATGATCTGGTGCGCGAATGCAATCTGTTGCGGGTTGAGTTCGTTCATCTCAGGAAGATCGGAAAACCACGCCTCCCAACGCTCTTCGAGGGCTCGCAGCGACAGTTGCTCGGTCCGCCCTCTGCCTGCGTGGGCGTTGAACAGGTCGATGCCCGCGTCGGCGACGTCCTTGCGATCGAGAATGCGCTTGAAGCACCACAGATGGACGTCGACAAGTTCAAGGCCTGCGCTTTGCGTCCCAGGCAGGACAGTGAGCGGAATTTTTGGCATGTTCCTCATGTCGATCTCTGGTAAGCCTGGCCCCATGCGCTGCCTCAACCCCGTTGCTCTCGCGTAGCCTGTCGCCAGGACCTTCTGCGCCTCGTTGAACTCGGTTTGTCGGTCCACAACGATCCGCGCTGCTCGGCTCTCCGCAAGACGCAAGCGTCGCGCGATGCCGTTCATGACGAATTGGAAGCCAATAATGTTTGGGGCGACCTGCTTGACCATCTCGGCGTCCGAGGCGTTGTAGGAGAGCTTCTCTGGATTCGCAATCGCCCATGTCAGCGCGTCTCCAATTAGTATCCTAGACCGTTGATCTGGCAACTCGCCAACGCGCGCAATAAGTCGTTCGCATACTGACTTGAGCAATGGGTGCGCCTTGGCGTCTTTGGTTTGGATGCGCGCTGCCCAGGCGTCGGCGGCAATGGCCTCGTCGAACAACGTCGCAAGCTTCAAGAGCATCACGTAGCGCATCGGCGTCCAGTAATGGGTCCAGCCTGTGGCGGGGTTGAGGCCGGCGTCAAAGACCTGGTCGTAGAAACTGATGATCGAGAGGTCAGGTTTTTTGACTCGGTAGAAGTCGAAGGTGAAGCGAAGCTTCTTTTGAAGCGCGAGCAGATCTCCTCCGATAGAGGCCAAGCCCGCATTGCCAAACTCCCCCGCATGAAGGCGAGCAACGCCAAGCTTCTTTCGCATGCGAGCGACGGATGGCTCGGCCACCACGTCAAGGTTGACGTCGGACCTGAGGACACCGTAAAAAAGTGTTGGCTGGTCCGGATCGAACAGCCGGTTCCCGGTGTGCCCGCTTTCGTCAATATAGAAAAACTTCACTTGTTGTCCTCCCTCTGAAATCTCTCGGCCCTGCTAGCCCCAACCGGACATCACCCCATTGATTGGCTCTTCCATGATGAATTTTGCGCCCTCAAGAGCTCGTCGAACGCGAGGATGTCGATGCCCCGCGAGGCTGTTTAAGCAGTACTCGAAGGACCGCATTTTGTTCGTTCTCACCCTCGGCGTTGAGGAGCTCATTCTGCTTAGAATGGGACGGTGGGAAAAAACATCCTGATCCATCCGAACGACACGCCTCAGCTCCGCAAGGAGCGCGGGGCGTTTTTCACGCCCTCGGAGATCACGTCCTTCGTCGCCAATTGGGCCATCCGGTCGGCTGGCGACAAGGTCATGGAGCCCTCCGCTGGCGACGCCGCATTCCTGGTGGCCGCCGTCGAGCGGCTCCTCAAGCTCGGGCGCGGCAAGGCCTGGGAGCCCACGGTCGACGGTGTGGAGATCCACGCGCATAGCGCCAAGATCGCCCGCCAGCGGGTCAAGGAGGCCGGAGGCAAGGCCCACGTCCGCCTAAGCGACTTCTTCGATGTCGAGCCCGACCCCGCCTACGAGGCTGTCATCGGCAACCCGCCTTACATCCGATATCAGAACTTCTCCGGTGAATCGCGCACGAAATCGCGCGAGGCAGCCCTTCGTGGCGGCGTTTCACTCACGGGTCTCGCCTCGAGCTGGGCCGCTTTTACCGTTCACTCGGCGCTTTTCTTGAAGCCTGGCGGCCGCTTGGGCCTGGTGTTGCCGGCCGAGCTGCTGTCGGTCAATTACGCCGCGCCCGTGCGGCAGTTTCTGTTCAGCAAGTTCCGCGAGGTACAGCTCGTGCTGTTCGCCGAGCAGGTGTTCCCCGGGGTCGAGGCCGACGTGGTGCTCCTACTGGCCGACGGCTACCTGGAAGGCCCGGCGAACCATGCCGTGATCCGGCAGGCCAAGGACGCGGCGAGCCTGGCGTCGCTTGACGCGGGGCAAGCCTGGACGCCGGCCGATCCAGCTGGGAAGTGGACGGGGAGCCTGGTGGCCGATGGTGCGCTCGGGCCGCTGCGCGCGCTGCTGGGAAGTGGGCGCTTCGTGGGCTTGGAGTACTGGGGCGATACGACGCTGGGCATCGTCACCGGCAACAACAGATATTTCGCCCTCTCGCCCGCGCGCGCGAGGGAGCTGGGCATCGGTGCCTCTGAGCTGCTGCGGCTGTCACCACCGGGGAGCTCCCACCTGCGCGGGCTCGCGCTTACGCAGGAGCAGCTCGCGAAGCTTGGGCGCGAGGGGCAGTCAACGCGCCTGTTCTACCCTGCGGACACGCCGTCTGGGGCCGCGGCTAAATACATCGAGGACGGGCACCGCACCGGCGTAGACACCGCCTACAAATGCCGCGTGCGCAAGGTTTGGCATCGCGTTCCGCTGGTGAAGCCGGCGGACCTACTCTTGACATGCATGAACGCGGACACGCCGCGCCTGACTTCCAACGAAGCGGCGGCTCACCACTTGAACTCGGTCCACGGCGTCTACTTGAAGCCCGGACTGCGCGATATTGGACGCGAGCTTCTGCCGGTGGCGAGCCTCAACTCGGCGACCCTGCTGCATGCCGAGGTTGTGGGGCGCGCTTACGGTGGCGGCATCTTGAAGATCGAGCCCAAGGAGGCCGACATCTGGGCAATGCCCTCGCCGGAGCTCGTGGAGGCCCGGGCTGATGAGCTGCGGGCGATCAAGCCGCGCGTGGCCGAGTGGCTGCGCGAGGGCGAGCTGCACGAGGCGGTAGCGCTGGTTGACCGAGCGCTGTTTGCCGGCCGAGGAGCCACGCCGGCCAAGAGCGTCAACGCCATGCGCCAGGCGCGCGAGCTGCTCGCAGCGCGCCGTGCGACGAGGTCGTCGAGTGGCCACTGAGCAATCGGCGAAGGCGAAGGCCTGGGCCATCTTCGACAGGATCGTCGCGAAGGCGGCGCCTAAGGGCGTCCACTCGAATCCATGGAAGAAGCGCGAAGACGGATCCTTGCGTTACGTACCCGACTTCGACACACTTTGCAGGCTTTTGGGCGTTCCCCTTTATTTGAAAGCGGCGACTCAGTCGGGCGTTCCAGCATTGGCCCTGGACGTCTGGATCAGCTACGAGCTGAGACGCGCGGGCTTCGACGAAGATCAAACTTGGCCTCGAGCCAAGCATCCGCGCATCCTCCCTGCGCCCGTAGCGAAGCTTTTGAAGAAGCTGCCGATGGACCTGGGGGTTTCAGTGCGGGAGTTCATTGAGAGCGAAGGCTCGATCAAGGGCGTTACCTCGTCAAGCGCGAGCATCCTTGGCAAGAACTACCTCAAACAGGTTGATGTCATCATCACAGACGGGGTCACCGGACCCGAGCTACTGATATCGACCAAACGCATGGACTCGTCCTATGGAAAGAACGCCGCCAACCGCGTCGAGGAGTCCTACGGCGACGCAAAGAACCTGAGGCTGCGTCATCCCTTGGCCGCACTGGGCTTCGCGTTCGGATTGCGGTCCAACATTCTCGAAACCGACTACGCCACCGCAGAATGGCTTTTCGACTTGTTGGCGAAGCTTGGGCAAGAAGACGATGCCTATCACGCGACGTGCCTCATCTTGATGAAATATTCTGACAGCGTCGCTGTGGTGGACGACGGCGAGGAGCCGCCTGAGACTATCGTTCTTGAACCGGGACCAGAACCTGAGCAGGGCGAAGCGCCCGTTCCCGACGACGACACGGACCGCGCCATCGCAAAGCTGCCACCAGTGAGCATCCTCATCCAAGAAACTCCTGAGATTCTGTCCCCCGGACGGTTCCTCGAGATCATGGTCGCACGCATGTTGGGAGCCACTCCCGTGACCATGCACCGAAAAGCCCGCGAGCGTCGCGCGGAAGCCGCCAAGGGCTAATCCCGGGCCTGTCCTACCTCAGCCCGTCCGCGGATTCCAGGGCGGCGGTGGTCTCACGGTTGCCTGTCTTTCGGACCTTAGCGATCGACGCGAGCTGCGACGCGCACGGCCGAGATTTGATAGATTCCCTGTTGTAGATGGTGAGGCCGGGCACGCCTACGAGCGCGCCCATGAGCTCTTTGCGCGAAACGCGTGATATCTTGCTTTTGAGCGCCACGGCGATATTCGTGGATGGTCTTGTGAAATTATGACTTTGGGGCGCAGCTCGCTTGGCGCAGCCTGGTCTTGCCCGACTCCATCGAGGCTCCTGCGACGACCAACTGGCCGGCGGGCTTCGCGACCGCGCGGCCCTTTGCGGAATCCTCACCAAGGTCGAGGCCCAGGGCGATGTAGTTCAGCAGCGAGATCGCCCTGAGGCTGTTTTCACGGGTGTCGTAGTCGAGCGACTCGCCATGCATGACGGCGTGTCTGTTGAGTCCGGGCTGGCCGCGCGCCTTGCTCATCTTGCGCTTCAGTGGGATGTCCTCGACCAGCGCGAGGTGGATGATGCGGTCGATATCGGATTCAAGCGCCTCGACGTAAGCGGACGTCTCGGGGCGCTGGCGCTTCAAGTCGTTAAGGAAGAAGAAGCCGCCGCGAAGCTCCGCGCAGACGCCATCCGACTGCGCGAGCAAGGCGAGGATGGAGAGGTCGTATGCGCCGCGGCGATGCGCATCAAAGGCAGACTTGAACTTGGGCGCTCGACGCGGTAGCGCCGCGCAGAGACGAGACTCTATCGCGTCGAGGCGGGCTTCGAAATGCGACGCCATAACCTGGTCAACCTCTTCGAGCTTGCCGGCGGCGATCTTCCCCTGGACGCCCAGGATCTGCGGCCACTCCATCTCCGGGTCGAAGAACCAGCCCTGGTTGGCCAGGCCGATGACGGCCCCGCGAAACTGGGAAGGAAGGCGCTCGACCACGTCGGCCAGGAACGCCGCCGTTTTTCCGATCGCCTCCAAGGCGGGCTGCAACGGCTTCAGGAACCGGCCGATCGCCGTGAACGTTGCGCGGAGCATCTCGACGTTCTCCGGCTTGTCCAAAAACTTGCGCATGGCCTCGCCCATCGCCTCGATCTGGACCGACCTTGTTCTCGGATCCAAATCCGCCACCCTGAGCTGGCGAAGCTGGGCACTTTTGACCCCAGAGCGCTCTCGGTTGGAAGCGTCTTGAGGTGAGTGGTCCGAAGGAGGGGAGGAGGGCATCTCTTGATTCCTGGTGGCTGGACTTAACTATCGCTCATCCTCGCCACCTGGGACAGGCCTAACGCACTTGTCAGTTGCGTGGGCGCAGAGCGCCTAAATCGCGGCGCGCCCATGCCGCAAACGCTATCCTTCGCCCATGTCTTGGAATCCCGAAGATGTCGTGAGCTCGCCCGATTCGGCCGCGCCAAACCTGCAAAAGACGCTCGCGCTGTCGAGCGAGCTCGAGGCCGCCATCTGGGATTTGCTGGATCCGCCCAACTATGAGCTCGGGTCAGACGAGCCGCGTGCGATCGCGTGCTTTGAGACAAGCCAGCTCGCCATGGAGCATGGCCAGGCTTTGCGCGGCCTGATATCGGCCGGGTTCGACTCGACCGCCATGGCGGTGCTGCGGGTGCAGTTCGAGGCACTCACGCGCGCGCACTGGGCCTTGTATGCTGCCAGCGGCGAGCAGTTGGAGGCGATGCTCGCGTCCATAGGAGAGCAAGCCGCGAAGGGGGCGGCGGACCTGCCGATGGCCGCCGCCATGGTCAAGGCGCTGGCGGGTAAGGGGCCGCCCGGAATGCAGGAGATGTTCGCCGGGTTCCAGAGCATCGTCATGAAGGAGCTGCACGCGTTTGTCCACGCGGGGGCGCCATCGGTTCGGCTCCACAACGATGGATATCCATCACATGTGTTGGATCGGCTCGTGCGCCAATCCAACGCCATGCAGATCATGGCTGGGATGACATTGGCGAACTTGTCTGGCGATGCGGAGCTCAGCCGGGCGATGAGCAAGATTGCTATGCCGTTCGAGGCATGCCTGCCGCATCTTCTGCGCCAGCCGCCGGGCCTGCCTTCCCAGCCCGCGCCTGTCCCCCGCACGTGAGCGAAGCCGCCGCTACGACCACGGTTGCGCAGGCGTGTTGGCCGCCACGAAGCCAGCGGCGCTCGAAGGTGCGATCCCGGAGAAGGTGTTGCTGATTAGGCCCCTCACCACTGGGTGGGGTTGGCGAACGACGTGCTCGAAGTGAACCGATAGGCCGATCCCCTTAAGGGCGATGATCGCCCCAGTCGTCGCGCGCTGCGCAAGTAGGATTGATGCTAGGAGCCCCACGGCCGCGATAGCCTCGCCGAGCCATTGCCCCAGCCACCGCGTGCCTTCGAACTGAGCTCCGCAGCAGGCAGTCGCTCGACCGTCGAGCCCAACTTGGCGGCAGGGCGAAAAGCGTGTCCGCATCACGAGGTGCGCGGCAACGTCGTCCATGGCCGCCGCTTGCTTTCCAGGCGCGCAAGCTCCTCGATGCGTGGGCCTCGTCGCTTGTGCTGCAAGACGGCGGGCATGCTCGACGGGCCGTGGAAGAAGTTGACCTGAGGAGCGAGGTAAAAGACGCGGCCCCACGCGCAGTCGGCGAGGCTTGGGCCAGCCCAAAGCACGGGCTCGTCGCTGATTTGCGCCGCTATTGTCCTACCCGAGGGGAGAGTGAGGATTAGGGCCAGACACGCGCCAAGCGCGAGCACGGCGAAGGTATAGACGCCGTCCAGCGCGATATGCGACGCCGCGCCCCGGATCTCTGAGCCCTCATCGAAGAACGAGGTCGCCGCAAGCAATCCGGCGCGCTTGTCGGGATCGCGTTCCCACAGCGCCGCGCGGCAGCGCGCTGCCCACGCGGTGTCCAAGTAAGGTTCGCCAAGCAGATTGAAGCCCAACCCCAGCGCGAGCTTGGCCATGAACCGCTGCTCGAAGCCTATCTCGATCGACATCTTCGAAGCGGCTTCGCGTCTGACTGCGGCGGACTTGATGGCGGACAGCTCCGCCACGGCATTGGCGTCTGCGCTGTTGGCTAGGGATGGGAACGCAGCGGGATCGGAGACTGAAAAGTTGCCAGGGTGCAAAACTGCTTTGCCGAAGGCGTGGCGAGCCGATCGGATGAACAACGCCGCGCGGCGCGAATCGCCGTGCGTCAGCATCAGGTGAACCCTTCCCGGGTCGGCCTTGCGCCGTATCGGGTTGCCCCCGGCCATGCTGTCCCAACGCGGATCGTCGGCTCGATGAACGTGGTAAGCGAGCTCTCCGGAAGGCCCTAGCCAAAGCTCGCAGGCCAAGGCCTGAGCGAGGCCGGCGACCTCGACGAGGCCCATGAAGCTCAGCGGCGTCCAGCTCTTCGCGTCGTCCAGGTCCGCGAACTGCAAGCCAGCAGTCGCGGCGTCGTTCATCACGAACCAATTTTTCAAGAATGGCCTGTCAACGAACAGACCCAGCGTAGAGTTGCAGCCCCGGCAAACCCGCCGCGTCTTGAACATGTCCGAGCACAGCTTGCCCCCCATGGCTTCCGGGACTAGATGCTCTTGCGAGAACGTCGGCTTCGGCTCGCCGCAAGCGATGCAAATCTTCAATTTTCATTCCAAGTCACACTTGCTCTCCTGCGTCGTTGGGCGGTGCTCAACGCGTACGGCCATCCAGAAAGGGTTCACGCCGTTCCGGTGTCGTTGGCTGCGCGGAAGGCGAAGGAGGGGATAGAGCCTCGCGTATGTCGGCCGCATGGGGTTTGGTCGTGGACCTCCAGCGGACGACCTTGTAGCCCGCACTCGCGAGCATCGCGTCGCGCCTCGCGTCCTTGGCCGAATCATGTGTCCTGTCGTCGAGCTCGATGATGGCCACTATGGAGCCGTCGTCGCGGCGCTGGGCTACGAAATCGACGATCTTCTGGGAGAACATGCCGCGCTGTCGGAAATAGGCTCTGCGGTCGCTTTGGCGAGCGGTCGGATCAAGCAAGGCGCCCATGGCGACCTGTGGGCAAAAGCGTAACTCTGGCATCGCTGCTTCCAGCCGCACTAGGAATTCAAGCTCATTCGCGGTGAGAAGACGTCTTGACTTGAACCTAATTTCGCCATCACCTTGACCAGTGTTCTTCGCGCGCAGAACTGCGAACGCGACAGCTCCCACCATGAGAAACGCCCCCAAGATTCCGAGGTTGGATGTCATCGACATGAACGACTCCCCTTTGAAAATTCGATCGATCGCCGCTTAAAGCTGGCGTACCCTCGAACCGAAATATTGCAGGACCTTTGTCGTACGGCCATTGATGATCGGCAGATCCTCGCGGGCCCGCCAGCCGATGAGCTCCTGCACATTCGCGCGGCCAAACTCGTTGAGCTTGTAGCGCGGATCGTAGATCGCGTTTGCCATGCGATCCACGACGTCGCCTTGCCCGAATGCCAAGTAAGACAATGATTCGCGAGTCCGCTTGGGGTCGTTTGCAGCCGCGAACTCAGTCCGCCATTTCGGCATGCCTCCGTCGAAGAATCGGAATCGGTCGTGGAACGAGTGCAACGTGCACAGCGCGTCGAACAACGCGTCGTCGGAGGCCGAGGCGAGGGATTCAGCTGTCGCGAAGACACGGAGAAAACGCGGGTAGCGCTCGGGGACGATGACCTGCTCGTAGTGGTGCCAAGGCGTGTCGCGCCACTCAGCGATCAGCGACGAGATGAATGGAGCTTGCTCTGTCGCGTTTCTGGTTGGGGCCGTCCGCCAAGCTTCGCCAGCCGCCTTGCGCTCGCGTACGAAGCTTATGAAAGAGTCGATCTCCAAGCGCACAGGCATGGAGGAAACTTTGCGATAGCCCGACGTCTCATATACGGCCCGGACGATGTTGAACGCGGCGACGCCTTCTTGGTAAGTCTTACGGAAGTCAGACGTGAACAGCGACTTCGGATTCGTCTTGGGCTTGTCTCTCGCGATGTTCGAAGGAGATGTGTCTCCTAGCTTGGCGAGAAGCTCTTTGCCGAGCTTGTCGGCTGCATTCTCGTGAATCAAGAAGTTCGCATAGGCCTTCTTATATTCTTTGAAGGCATCCGAATCCGGAGTCAAGGTTTCGGCCTCGTCCCAATAGCCTTGGAAGATCTGCGCGAGCTCGGCGAAGCGTTCGTCCGATTCGTCGATGCTTACAACCACTTCTTGGTTTGTGAGGATGGCGCTGCGGGTCAGGTTAGCGGAGCCCACCAACGCGCGCTCAGCGCCGAAGATGTAGAGCTTCGGATGAAAACTGTGTCCCGTGAAGAAGCGCGTCTGTACCTGAGTGTGGGCCATGGCACGCTCCAACGCGGCAGGATTTGTCGGGAATCCAAGGCGAACCACGAGCTTTATGGCGCACCCTTTGGCAACGAGGTCGTCAATGACGTTCGCCTCGGTGAAGAATGCCACGGCCGCGAAGACGTTCGCACCTCCGCTGGACCTTGCTTGAATCTCGTTAAGCACGAAATCGCGCTTCGAGTTCCGATTCGCAAATACGCCCTGCATTGCACCCCTCCATCACTCTCGTCATTGCTATCGGTAAAAATGTAACCGATGCCTTTGCGACCACTTCGCCGCGAGACATCCACCGTTCGCTAAGACAATGAACGTCACGATAGGAGATGGTTGCATGCATACGCCAAGCTACGACCCGAAAGCGGATTTCGACACGCTGCTACATACCCTCATGCGTATGGTAGATGCTCAGGCGGGCACGCCTATCCCTCCCGGCCAAGAGTGGCTCAATGACAGGCAGACGCTCGCACGAAAGCTCGTCCTCCATCTGATCAGCGTCGGCGGTATCCAAGCGGGAGGCACCCTGGTCATCGACGGAAAGTACGCCCCGTTCGTCGATCATGGCTCAGTCAACGTCATGCTGCGCGCGGTCATCGAGAACTTCATCGTCTTCGCTGTCATTTACGGGCGCGAGGACGATGAGACGTGTCGGTTCCGGCACATGGCCTGGAAAGTTTCCGGGCTCAATGACCGGCAGCGTCGCTTTGCCAAAGCGCAAGAGTTGCGGGACAAATTGGCTGAGGAGAAAACGCAGATCGAGGCGTTGATCGAGCAGATTCGAAAGTTTCCTCAGTTCCTCGCGCTGTCGGAGCGGCGGCAAGCGGCATTCATCAAGGATAGGGACTGGGGGCTGGGCAGAAAGTGGCCGGAACTTGCGGAGGAGGCTGGCTTCCATCCCGAGTATTTCCGCAACGTCTACTACTTTCTTTGCGACTATTCGCATTCGAGCTGGAACGCCGCGATGCAGACGGGCCAGGCGACGCCCGAAGACCAACGCGATATGGCGACGAGCATGCTTGGCGTCGCGAACTTTTGCATGGCCCATTTCATGAAGCTCTACAAAGAGCTTTTCGCGGTTGCCCGAGAAGTGCTCGCGGCAAGCGGCGCGGTCCCTGCGTTCAAACGGTGGAGCTATGGCGCGGAGGCCCAAGGCGCCCACTATGGCGGATGATCCGCCCTGGTTTAGTTGCGTAGCGCGCGGCTCTTTTGGTGGGCAGGGACTTGTTGTAAAGACCTGTTGACCGGCATTCTGGGCATGCGTTATATTTTGGACAGGCGCATGCTGGCGCCTGCTGCGCGCTTTCAGCAAACCCTCGCGGGACGGCGTCCATCAAACCTCCACCCCTGATTCCCTTTGCAGGCGAATCTTGGCAGCGCGCACCTTGATTCGCATGCGGAAGGAATCTGCCATGCGACACATCCCCACGTCCGACGCCCGAGTCGAACAGCTCAAAAAAGAGGCCAAGCGCCACCAGCGCAAGCACGGTGGCAAATACACCGAGGCGCTCGACAAAGTCGCCAAGAAGGCGAACTACGACCATTGGCACCACGTCACGCTCTGCGCGGGCGAGTCCGAGCGGGCCAAGGCGTATCCCGAGCTCGACAAGGTCTTCAATGGAGCGATTGAAGCGGCCAAGCGCGGCGAGGCGAGCATCGCCTCTATCAGCGGAGAGCATGGCATCGGACCCTACGTGCTCTTCTCGTCCACGTCTGGCGATGCGTGGCTCCTGGATCCCGACGGCTTCGGCGCGATGTGCCTGATTTGGAGGGGCAAGATGCCGGAGGAGGGCGCGGGCGCCACGCGGCGCGAAGAGACGGGCTGGCACGCCGAGTATGAGCTCCTGGGAGACTTCTTCCGCGTCGAGAGCGAGCTTCCCGACATCGGCGACCAGGCCATAGCAGGCTACCCGGTCGACGAGATCCGAGCCGCCATCGCCGAGGCGATGTCGACGGAGACAAAGATGTTCATGACCATTGGTCGAGCCGGCGCCGTTGAGATGACGCCTGACGTGATTGCCAGGATGATGGAGCGCGGTATGTCCGAGGAGGGCCTGCTGCGCATGAAGGCCGATGGTTTCATGTATTCGCCTGGGCGCGACACGCTGCTGAGCCCTCCAGAGTCGAGCGATGACTTCGAAAACAGCGATTTCGACAAGCACGAGCTGGTAAGACCATGAAGGCAAGCGCCGCCATGAGGCGGCGCTCTGCCTGTAGGGTCCTAGGGTTGATTCAACGCAATCGTCGATGCCCCAACACCCGTCTAGGACTGCACATCGACCGATACCTGGGTGGAGCGCTTGGCACCGTGGGGGAACCTTCCCGCTGCAGGGTACCGGCTTGTCCCACTGTCTTCAGAAGGACCGACCGATGGACCACTTCAAAGCCATGCGTAGAGGCTGTGTGTCTCGTTTCGTCAGAATGAAAAGAATTTCAGACCCATATCACGGTACCGAGAGCCCCTGAAGCTCTCGCGCTGGAACACCGGTTCCAGCGCCTTGTTCACATCAAGGAGTCACCGTGTTTCCTATGCCATCCTCCCTCGAAACGCTGATTGCGTTTGCCATCGTCTTCCTGTTGGGCGTTCTCTGGACCCAGCGATCTCGCCTCTGGCGTGGATGCTGCGATCCCTACCCACGCTGCACGCCCGTCACGCCGTGACCCCCGCTTGCCCACGCTGCCTGAGTGAGCGTGTGGTGAGTCGCAACCGAGCTCGCAAAGCAACCGTGACCATCGGCGGCCTGGCCGGAGCACTGGCAAGCGGTTCATCCGCCTGGGCCAGCGCTCGTGCGGGTGCGCGCATCGGCATGCAGGTCGGCGCGGGCCTGGGCATCGTGGCCGGCCCCGGCGGCACAGTTCTGGGAGCCGTCGCAGGTGCCCTGCTGGCGGCATTGGCAGGCGCGGCGGCCGGCTGTACGGTCGGCGCCGCGCTCGGCGAGTTCCTCGACGACAAGCTGCTCGACAACCACTTGTGCCTGGACTGCGGCCACAGCTTCAGTTCGATCTCGACGCAGGCCAACTGCGCAGAGCCACCCCGATCCCCAACCCACGCCCAAGGTCACGCCGACTTTCACAGCCACGACCGTGAACCCTCTCCCCCAGATTCCAACTGGGACGGCGATCACGAAGGTGGCGAGGGTTTCGGATTTCCCCAGCGCACTCCCCGCGACTGAGCCACTGGCTCGCTCACCACCCGCTGCCCCGGCAGCACATCCCCCATCCAAACGCATCAATAGTCCGGCTCGTCCGGGCTATATGCCGTCGTATTCCCCACAAGGAGATTTCCATGCACCTCGTACAAACCATGGCCTATGCCAACGAAACCCCCTGGCACGGTCTGGGTCACAAGCTCGCCGCCCATCAACCCCTCGAAGTCTGGGCCGAGAAGGCCGGCATGAACTGGCGCATCGAAGAGTCCGAAGTTCGCTTCGTCGCCGGCAATGGCTCTGATTCCAAGGGCTTGGGCAGCATCCACGCTTTCCCCGATCAGAAAGTCCTGTACCGCTCCGACACCAAGGCCCCACTCTCGGTGGTCTCCAAGCGGTACCAGATCGTGCAACCCGGCGAAATAATTTCGTACTTCCGCGACCTCACCGAGCTCGGAGGCTACGAGATGGAGACCGCAGGCGTGCTCAAGGAGGGCCGCAAGTTCTGGGCACTGGCCCGCACCGGACAAAGCGCTGTGCTGAAGGGCAAGGATCAGGTGCACGGCTACCTGCTGCTGGCCACCGCCTGTGACGGAACGCTGGCCACCACGGCCCAGTTCACATCCGTGCGCGTGGTCTGCAACAACACCCTGGCAATCGCCTTGGGTGAAGGGCAGGGTGCCGTCAAGGTGCACCACCGCAGCCAGTTCGATCCGCAGGCCGTCAAACGCCAACTGGGAATCGCTATCTCCTCATGGGACTCATTCGTGGTTCGCATGAAGGCCATGGCCGAGCGAAAGGTCACCACCGACATCGCGGAGGCGTACTTCAAGCGCGTGCTGACCTATGCCGCAGTGAACCCCGCAGGCCAGTCGGTCACGGCGGTCAACGACCGTGCGCTGAAAGCTGTGCAAGAACTCTTTACCGGACGCGGCAAGGGCGCCAACCTGGCTTCGGCCTCAGGCACCGCCTGGGGTTTGCTCAACGCGACGACGGAGTTCTGCGATCACCACCGCAGGGCTCGTAGCGAAGACCACCGCCGCGACGCGGCCTGGTTCGGCGCAGGTGCGGCTGTGAAGCAAAAGGCCTGGGACGAGGCCATGAAGCTGGTGGCTTGAATCTTCCATTCCAGGAGGTCACACCAGAACCCACCAAGCCACACGAAGACGGCATACAGGCCCGGATGCGCAAGCACCCGGGCCTTTCATTTTGGAGAACAGCATGAATCAACCCATAGCGCGGATACAGCGGGACCGCCAGGCCAGAGCCCAGCCCGCCCTGCGCCTTGTCGACACGCGCACGATCGAGCGGGCCGACTGGCTCGAAGTGCGCAAGAGCGGCATCGGCGGCTCCGATGCTGCTGCAGCTGTGGGCCTGAACCCCCACAAGAGTGCGCTGGAACTGTGGATGGAGAAGACCGGTCGCGATGCCCATCTGCCCCAACTCGATCCCACGGATACGCGCGAGCCGGTCTTCTGGGGCGCCTTGCTGGAGCCCATCGTGGCAGCGGCCTACACACAGCAGACCGGCAACCGTGTGCGCAAGGTCAACGCCGTGCTGCGCCACCCTACGGTGCCCTACATGCTGGCCAACCTGGATCGGGAAGTCGTCGGAGCCCCCGGCGTGCAGATCCTGGAGTGCAAGACGGCGGGCGAGTTCGGCGCGCGGCTCTGGAGAGACGGCGTGCCCGAGTACGTGCAGCTGCAAGTCCAGCATCAACTGGCCGTCACGGGCAAGCAGGCCGCCGATGTTGCCGTGCTTTTGTGCGGCCAGCAGTTGGAGGTGTATCGCATCCACCGTGACGATGACCTGATCGCTCGTCTGATCGAGCTGGAAGGTGACTTCTGGCACCACGTCACCGAGGACCGACCACCGCCGGCCGATGGCTCCGACTCGGCGGACAAGGCCTTGCGCACCCTGTACCCACGGGACCGGGGCCAGACGCTGGACTGGTCGTGCGACTTGGTAATGGCGGCGGTGTTTTCTGACTTGCTCGCGGTGCGCCAGCAATTGGAAAGCCAGGTGCACCTGGAAGCCACCTTGAAGCAGCAGATCCAGCAACGCATGGGTGATGCTACCCGGGTCCGTTTTGAGCAGGCCTTCGTGACCTGGAAGCGCAGCAAGGACAGCCAGGCCGTGGACATCGACCGACTCTTGGCCGATCACCCGGATTTTAGAACGCGCTACGCCGTGGAAAAGCCGGGTTCGCGCCGCTTCCTGATCCATGAAACGCCATCCACCTGATGCATCCCGCATGCGTTGAACCCACACACATTTCTTCAAGATCGAAAGGAGCTTTCATGCTCAAAGGACTCGCCCTCACGCCCCCAGTGGTGGGGCGCATTTCAATCGGCCGCATCGTCGAGCGTGGCAGCAAAAATTTGCCGATTAAAGACGATGAATTCACGCTGACCACCCAGGTCCAGACACGGGAGGGCTGGATACTGCACCCGTTCGATGAGCAATTGCGCAGAGCCCAGACGGGAGACAAGACAAATGCTCGTTCCGGTGGCAAAGCGGAAACAAAGGACGGACCAAAGGCCGGAGCAAAGGCGGGCACGACTGCAGAGGGCGAGGTCCCACACGCTCGCGTGAAGCTGCGCAGCATCCCGGTGCGGTTGCTGTTTGACGACCCAGACCTGAACCTGCGCGCGAGCTACTGCCTGTTCGACCGATCCACCGGCCGCCCGCAGTGTGTGGGGGATGGACAGACCTGTCGCCGCGCCACGGTCACCGGTATGCAAACGCTGGAGTGCAGAGGCCCAGAAGCCTGCGAGCTCGCAGATCGCGGTTGCAAACCCTTCGGGCGCCTGAACGTGCGCATCGGCGATGAGGAAGAATTGAGCAGCTTCGTGTTCCGCACCACTGGCTTCAACAGCATCCGCACGCTGGCCACCCGGCTCAAGTACTTCCATGCGGTCAGCGGCGGCAACCTCTCGACCTTGCCGCTGGAGTTGCGCCTGCGGGGCAAGTCCACCCAGCAGTCGCACGGGACGCCGATCTACTACGTCGATCTCACGATCAGGACGGGAAGCAACCTGAAGGAAGCGATCTTTGAAGCCAGGAGCGAAGCGCTGGTCAAGCAGGAAGCCGGCTTCAGCCAGGCCGAACTAGACGGCGCAGCACGCGCCGGACTGGCGCTTGGGGCGTTTGAGGAGACGGTGGAGGAGGGCGCGGCCATTGTTGACGAATTCTTTCCCTCACCGGAGCAGGAGCCCGGGAGGGAAGATGGCCAAGCGCATTCCTCTGACACCTCGCCCTCCGAGCGCCTGAGGAACAAGCTGGAGAGAAAGGCAGCGGCGCGCTTCAGCACTCCGTCTTGAGCGCAACTGACAGGTCTGCAAACCAACCCTCACAAGGGGTCACGCAGATCCGACCAAGGCCTCAGCTCTTCAGTCTGGACTTGGGCATGGCCAGCACCTGGTCAATGAACTCGTGCGGATCGGCATCCAGCGTCCGAAGGATGTCCAGCAGTTCCACCACATCGAGTCGACGCAGGCCCGTCTCGTACTTGGAGACAAACGTCTGTGTCTTGCGCAGGCGCCGTGCCAGTTCGCTTTGCAGCCAGCCGCGCTCTTTGCGCAGCTGAACCAGCAGTGCGGCAATGGCGTGGTGACGTGCGTCAGCGATGGCGGCGGGCATTCAAAAAATTCTAGATGTGCATCTGATAATCGAAATGCGCATATGATATTCAGGAGTTAAGAAATGAAGTTTTTCATTTGGTGGTCGTTGAGTACGGTGCTCTCGGCCGTGGTGATCGTCATCGACATGCGCCGCCTGGGCGCGAGCCGTGTCGGCCTTGGGGTCAGTTCCTGGGTTGCGGCTTCGGTCGCCCTGGGGCCATTGGCCGTGGTGGCGTACCTCTTCAATCGGCCCGCTGCGCGCAGGCAATTGGTGGGAGCCGTCTGGCGGCTTATCGGCAATGAATCGCATCCCGTGTCCATGCGCCGTGCGCGCCTGGATGCACTGCGCCGGTCGGGCATCGTAGGCCCGGCCATCTACAGAACTTGCCAGCGTGAACTGGGGCAAGACTTGAACGTCAATCGCTCGAAGGAGGAGCAAGGAAAATGACAAGGTACACAACACAGCAAGGGGCCGCGGAGCCCTTGGCAAGCACAGGTCTCCCTCGGGTGAGGGCGCGGGCTGCGCTTCTCGCTTCAACCGTATTGGCGTTGCTCGCGGTGGGCGCGTTGAGCGCGTGCGGGGGGAGCGGGGGCTTCAGCGTGGAAGAAGACGGTCCTGGCGGCAATGTGGCGTTGACAGGGCAATTTCTGGATGCGCCTGTGGAGGGCCTGGGCTACAGCACCTCGACGCAATCAGGTGTGACCGACTCCGCAGGTCGCTTCCAGTACCTGGCTGGGGAGACCGTGAGCTTTACGCTCTATGGAACGCCGCTGGCTTCGTCGGTCGGGTTCAGCACGCTCACGCCCGGCGACACGGGCGTCGAGGAAACGGATCTGGACCGCATCGTGAATCAACTGCGATTCCTTCAGACAGTGGATGCCGACAACGACACGTCGAATGGGATTCGCCTGCCGGCGATAGCCGGGGCGTTCACCATAGATTTCTCGCAGCGCATTGAGGACTTCGAGAGCGACCCTGACTTGCTGGCGTTTCTGGCATCTCATGCGGGCGCTCGACCCTTGGTGAGCGTGCAGGATGCGGTGGCGCACTTTAGCCAGAGCATCAACACTGTGTCGGCGGACAACGTGGTGAGTTTCGCGGGACGCACCGCCACAAGCACAATCACCAGCACGGCGTGCATCAACAACATCCAGGCGCAGCAGCGATATGCCTTCGGCTTGACTTCAGTGACCCTGAGCGGATCGGATGGCTTCAACAACAACGGCGGCAACTGCACGGTCAAGCCAGATGCGAACGAGGTGATTGCGTACGCTGACATTGGTGCCGGTGACTTCTTGTCGTGCTTGCCCGGTTGCGCCTACAAGAATGTCAACCTCATCCGGTATGGCCTGGATCCCGATAACCGCACGGTGGTCGACCTTAGCTGGCACACGCCGGGCACCCGGAAGATTCGTTACATCAAGCGTGTCCTGATCGATCCGAGCGCGCCTGGACAAGCTCTCGCACTCACCACGTTCAAGGAAACCATCACGTTCGACTGAGTCGGTGGGAACGCTGTGACTTTGACTCATGAAGCTCACATCACAGCGCTCTCAAAAGTCCGATGCAGCATGTCAAGCGATTCCCTTAGACTTGCGCCACAACAATCTGGAGGATTTATGCGGAAGCTACTTCTTGCCTTTGCTGTGACGGTTGGTCTTGCCGGCTGCGCCATCCCGCTGCCGCAGATGGGCGCTGACTTCTTGTGTCAGCACTACGGCGCCAATGCAGCAAACAAGACGGACCGTGTGTCCTCCATTCGCGCTGAACTCAACGCGCGCAAACTCATCAGCGAAAAAGACTGGGGCTTCGTCGACCGCCAGCAGCTTTATGTCGGCATGCCGACATGTGCCATGTTTGCCATCCAAGGTGGCCCTTACTCGCAGAACCGGACAACGACTGCCGCTGGCACGTCGATTCAACACGCGTTCACGAACCACCGCACGCTCAAGCGTGAGTACGTATACACGACCAACGGCCTGGTCACCGCTTGGCAGAACTGATGAGCACACACGTCACTCGCCGCGCTGCTCTCAGCACTGCCGTTTTGCTCGCGCCCAGCTGGGCACTGGCGTTGGTTCCGACGAAGGGCCCCCTGACTCTGGCTGGCGCCAAAACCACTGTCTGGGGCGCTTACGACATTCGCCCAATGCTGTTTCCCAATGAGACGTGGACCTTCCACGTTGTCGTGGTGCCAGCAGATGTTCGCCAAGGGACCCTCATTGAGATGGCCAAGGCTTTCTACGCGAAGCATCCGAACACGCGCGCTCGATTCTTCAGCGACGCCAAGCACATCAAGCAGTACGTCGACCGCGACCGGTACGTCAACGACAAAACGGGCCAGGTCAAAGAGGTGGACTTCCCGCCTTCCAAATGGGTGCAGGACCACCTACTGGGGAACATCAACAACCGGTCAAAGGACTTCGGTCGCCCGTGGATACTTGAGGACCGCTACGGAAATCGGATTTCGACGCTGACCTGACGGCCATGATTGACCTGCTCCCCGTCCTCATGAAGGGCACCCCCACGCTGCGGGGGCAGCTTAAGCAATGGTTTTCAAGCTATCCCTCAGGCAATGTTTGGCGTGTGGCGTCTGACTACGCCATTGGCGACCCGAATAAGTTAAACGACGTGATTTCGTTCGTCATGATTGCGCCCCATGCAACCGATGCGGATGTGCAGCAGTACGTCGGTGGCGTTGCCCCGAAGGACCTGAAGAAGGTCAGCGCGGTGCCGCTTGGGCTTATGCAATACCTGAACTGCCCGGTGCCGATCACGTTCAGCATGTCATTTGTGCTGCCCAGAGATGCGGCTATGCTTCGCGACCGTCTGCCGCTAGATGGCATGGTCCTCCTCGCACAAGCTGCAATCACTTTCCTCGAACAGCGACTGTCGCTCTACACTGAGCCGACGGACATCGAGTATCACCGCGCCGCAATCAAGCGGTTTCAGTTGTTCGAGCGGGATTTGGCGCGTAAAAGCGTCAGCGAGAAGCTGGCTCGCCAGATTCATGTCGTAGCAGCGACCGCCGCAACGGTGTTCAACTCGCTGAACGATGCCGTGCGTCCCCAAGCAATTCGGTGGATTTCCGACCGGGACAAGCTTGTAGCTGCGCACGACACCGTGGTCTACGACCTTGCATATGTGTACCGCATGGTGCAGGTCATGCAGACCGCCACGCCAGAGCAACAAGCTGCCGGAAATCTCGGCGCATCAATGGCTCCGATCGGCTGTGAGATTCCAGAACCCACGGGAGACCACCGCTTTGATGATTTCGTGCGCCTGCCCGACTACCTTGCGGGTACGCTCGCCGACTTAAACCTCGAAACGATGACGTTCACTCGAGACAAGTTCGGAGAAGTGCTGAACAGCGTGCTTGCGAACTCGCCCAACAATTGGATGGTGCAACTGCTTCGAAGGACCGATGAAGGCGTCACTATTCGGTCGGCTCAGTTCAAAGGGTGGAACTAGAAAGTCCCCACAGGGGCTTGGTATCAGTTCAGAAGCAACCGTCTCTCGGGTGGCAGGCTCCTTAGCCTCAGCCACCGCAACGTCCACGGTACCCCTCGGTCATACAGACGAGGCGTCTTGGCTTCATTAAACTGCCATTTAAGCTGACGTTTCGATTCGAAGTTCCTAAGGCTGAAACAGCAATCGCGGAACAATCACCCTCGATGTCAGGGACACGGCCTTAGAAGGCGGGCTGCCGATCACAGTGCGATCGACAATGTCCTGTGCAATAAAACACCTTCGGCTCATCGTCACGCCTTACGCGTAGTGCCAGCCATCATCAGAAGCGCAAGATCTGCAACACACAAATTTAAACGAGAATGGGGCGCTTTGCGGAGTGGCCAACAGAACATACTGTGGACACGGCCCCCGAGATGACAATCACGCGCATTTAGCCGGCGTGTGTAAAGGCATCCGTGCCAGAGTAGATACAGATGATGCCCCTACGACAGTTGTTTAGATCTCCCTATCCAAGAGGAGCTCATTGTATTTTTGAGGCAGCAATGCATACTCCCCCCAGCCGGGCCTTGCCACGCAAAGCCCGATCCCGCTTTCAGTGATACGCCCCCAGAACAGCACGATTCTCCCCACGGAAGAATCTGAAATGCCCTTGAGTGTTTGGTTGGCATCAATGTCCTTCAAGTAGAAGTCCTTGACTGCACCATTGCATCGCAACTCAGTCATTCGCAGATGGCTCGGTTTAGGGTGCTCGCCAGCGACAAAGGAATTCTTGATGACCCCCCAATAGAGACGCGGCGTGTCGTCGGTGGCGACTACCTCTGAGATTGGCGTCAGTACATTCACGAGTCTTCCTGGCGAAGGGTTGCCAGGAAGACAATAGTACCGGTAGAGGTTTAAGTCGAAATTTCGACAAATGCTGCTGACCGTGGACAGACGACTGGGCAGGCGAAACAAATCGCCTGTGTGCCGAGCAATAGCCACTTCCGTCAATGGTCCAGCCGCATCTTCAACGTCCGATTGATCGTAAATTCCGGACGAAAGTGCGGCTTCCGGAGGCTCATTCATAAAGGAACTCACCACCACAAGTTCTGCATTGGCAATGGCTTCCTTGGCTTCTTCCTCGTTGAGAAAATTCAAGCCTTCGGGCTTTGTCGAGCGCAGTTCACATGTCACCTGTGCATAGGACGGCAAATGTGCAAAGCATGCACGCCGCCCATTGGAGAACAAAGGCTTGTCCTTGGGTGTACGAGACAAGGGGGTGAAGCAAACGGGGCAGAACAAGTGCCCGGCCATGTGAGGCGCATATTCCGAAGGTAACACCCTTGTGCTCTTCGCTCGCAATCCAGCGGAATCATCCTGCTCATATGTCCACGTCGTACTCATGAGTGCAAATTTGATCCGATTCGTCTCTCCACCAGTCGCCATAGTTCTCCCCCAAACGGACATTCTAAACACGACCCAACGCCAAGCACCGGGGGGCCCTTCCAGCGCCGCAGGCAAGTAGCCCTTTTGGCCGAGGCCAAAAGGGCTACGCCACTGCACGGCTCAATTCAACGCGACGCCGAAGTCGTAAAAAGTCTTTGCAAATCAATCGGTTCGCCGATTCCGGATATTGAATTTTCGCTCGTTGCGCCGTGATTTGAGCCCCTACCCCGTGGACGACCCCGACCTTTGGCGCGGTTGCGGTGGAGCAGGCAGGAACCAAAGCGATTGCATCCCTTGTAGGGCAACATCAGTACCAATTGCCCGGGCTTGGTGAGGTACGACAGCACCTCTTGGCGCAAATTCTGGCGCTTGCGGGCATCCGTCTCCTCAATGATGCCAAGGCCATACTTCGGTGATGTTTCATCCCACTTCATGTTGCAGTTCTCAAAATAACCTCTCCCTTTGGTGATCGAGGTTTTCCAATACTCCCCAATCTGCTGCGCAAGCCAAGCGTGCTTTTCAATCTTTGAACCATTGAAAAGAAAAACCAGATGCATGTGATACCCCGCCCCCGGTGTAAATTCGATACACCAGGCATAGCCCAGCAAATGCTTAAAGAGACTGGTCTTGCCTTTCAAGTTGGCAAAGAAGTGTGTTCTATCGCGTTGTAGCTGCTCAAAAGTCACGCGTCCTTTAATCAAATTGTCGCTTGACTCGTCTGCGATATCTGTCAATCGTTCAATGTCGGTTCGTTTATAATGCCGGCCCGCATGCATCAGGCTCTCGATCTCTTTGGTATGTAGCTGAGCAGCGTGGTGGAGGAAATCCAATCGAATCACTGCGATTCTTTTGCGTGCTGCAAAGGCCGCATGCTCTAGCCTCATTAAAGCATTTTTTTGCTTTTGAATCACACCCTCCCAATCGTGAACTTTCTTTTTTAGCTTGATGATTGGCGCTCTGGAGCGCAGTACGGCAATGAAATCATCGAATACCTCCGAAATCAATCTTCCGTCTCGAAGTTGATCATTGCCATGCAGGCAGCTACAGTCCTTTATGACATGGTTGGCGTATTCATCGAAGAAGAACTGTAGCAAGGGGTGGTATTGATAATGATTTGAGTAGGTGTTGGCGTATGATCCAAGCCTAGTCAAATGCTCACCCAACTCTGAAATTTGAGTTTTGTTTATGCCTAGTCTCGTGGTGAATGTCTTTCTGAAAGTTTCTTTGCCATAAATCGCTGCCTTCATGAACAACATGATGTGGCCGATCAGCTCCAGATGACTGTTTAGGATGTACTGTTTTCCCTGCTTGTCGCGGACGACATGAAAATGCGTAGAGACGGACATGTGATTACCATTGGATGTTGGTGGAGTTAAAGATGAATTTTTATGGAGATCTGGCTTGATTGATTTATCTCACTAATTTAACCAAAATAAGGACCCTCGAATTTTCTGAAAATTCATGCGATTTTGCGGAATATCTCCCGTACTTTTGCCATTTTTTAGCTCGCCATCGATATGCCTTGAAGTTCCGATCTATTGGGCTTTGAGCATAGAGAGGCGTCCCCCGGGGCTGCCTCTCCAGGCCTCAGTTGTTTAATAAGGGGAATAAGCGGCGGGCAGGGAAAATGCCCGGTACACCACCCATTCCTTGCGACCTTCTTGAAGAACCTGCGCCTTGCCTTGGCCGGTCAGGATGGGCAAAGCTCGGTTGAAGCGCGCCCCGCTGATGCCCAGGTTCAGGGCTCCGCGGCGGACATCGGCAATCGCAAACCGCACATTGCCCGTCGTTTGCACCACGTGTTGGAAGGCCCGTTCCAAAGTCTGCACGTCGTGGTCTGCCTGGGAGAACTTGGGTGGTGTGTAGGTCATTTGGTAGAAAGCCTCCAAACACCAGCGCCCCACGGCGTCCGCGGCCAGCAAGGTGTCGGCTTGGATTTCGCCATCGGAGCCATGAAGGAACAAGTGCATTGCGGCTGCGAGACGCAGCACACGTTCAACATGGCGGCCCAGGTACTCCGAGATGCGTGAGTAGGGTGCGCCAGGTGCCTTGTGCTGCTGCATCTCGTTGCTGAGCTGAAGCAGACATGCTTGCGCGTCGTGACTCAACTTGAGGACTGGTCGAGCTTTTTGACCCGATTCCACAAACGCGATGCTTTCTGACATGCAGGTTTCCACCTTCAGCCAGTAGAGCTGCTTGACGCTCTCAGTCATGCGCGCGTGCTGGAGTGATGCGACGTCTGGCATGTGATGGGTAGTGGCCGCCATGTAGCGATTTGCCAGGCCCACACCACCGTTGCTCGCCCCCAGCAGCACTTTGTGGGCTTCAAAGATGTCATGCTGCTCCATCAGCAATGCGCAAAGTCGTTGCCCGTGCAAGACGATGCGTCCTGTCGAGACCCGCGAATTCCGCATGGGTGTGCCATCGTGTAGCTTGGCAAGTGTGGACGCATGGCTCAGCAATTGCGTCAGCATGCCCGCCTCGTCGGTAAAGAGGCCTGCCACCGGCCATTCCCCAAGGCTTTGCAAGATGGCCTCGCGCGTGGCGTCCTCAATCAGAAAATTCAGGGGGCGTTTTGCCTTTTCTTGGGGGAACGCGCTCAGGAAGCTTTCGACGGGATCCATCAGCTCGTGAAAGGTCAGGCTCTTTCCTGATGTGGAAGGGGCGACAATCAGCACACTGACGCCGGCAGGCATGGCGCGGCCGTTCGGCCAAGCAACGTCAGCGATGCCCTGGGTCAGAAAAGAAGTCACGGCGCAGATCTGGGCGCCGATGATGGAGGGGCATACGCTGCCGCGGCCAAGATCGCGAGCCATGTCACCCATCAACCCGGGAAGGAGGTGGGTAGGGAACGGTGGCAACGGATACGGGACGTTTGGATAGTTCATTTTGATTTCCGATGGACGTGATGCAGCCGCCACTGAGGAAAGTGGGAAGGCGTTGCAAATGGATGCCCCGGCTCAGTGAGTCCCAAGACGGGACACTGCGCCTCAGCGCTCTGCTCTTTGGCGGCGGGGAATGGGCGAGAGCGATGACGCGGTGCTGTGCGCTTTTATGCTGCCTCCCCGCCGAGCTTGGTGGCTACAAGCCGCTTGATGAAATCCGGCCAGAGCAGCTTGCGGTTGGGCAGCTGCAGGGAACGCCAAAGTACGGTCCGGTGGCGGCGTAGCGTCGGTTGCATGCGTGTCTTCATGCTTGCCCCCCATGCTCCAGCGATGCGATCCACTGGTAAATCTCGGTGTTGATCCAGCGAGAGGCACGAGACGCCTTCCTGCAGGCAGGGAACTTCCCGACTTTCATCAACGCATAGATGGAGGCCCTGCTCAACCCTACGATCTTTTGGACTTCTTGGATCGGCAGAAGCCTGAGGTCTATGCCAGGTGGAGCGTCGCTCAATGTGGCGCAGTGGGTTTTTGGCGTGCTCTCGGCGTCGAGGAGTGCGCACGTAGTCAGATTTTTTTGCTTGGTCATAAGACCTCCGAAATTGCTGCAACGGAAATCGCGTTGCAAGGGGCTAAAAAAGCCTTACGGAGGTCGAGGCGGACGTCGCACCCTTCCGAAACTGGAAGAGATACGTGAGGCAAGTGTTTGGCGGTGCACCAAACAACGCAGCACCAGACGCCACTACTCACGCTCGCATACGACCCGCTCACGACCACCGCAAAGGCGGCGAACGTAAACAAGGTGCATCGAGCGCAATGTTCTGGTCCAGGAACTGCGTCGTGCTGTCTCTAAGCTAGGTATTCGAGCTGCGCCACTTGTGGCGACGCTGAATAACCTGGGGGATGGCAGTGGAAATCTTGCTTGAACCTTGACCATGGAGCCGCAAGAATCTGTACCTGCCAGCAATCAACCTAAACGGTGATTTGCTTATGGCCGCTTTTACGGCGACAAGGTCATGGTATCGCATCTTCGGTAGCGATTCAACCGAATCGCTTGCTGCTGTCGTGATGACAGGCTTTGGAAATCCTGCGCCTCAAAGGTGGCTGCCATACCACCTTGGACAACCGCAGACCAATATTGACTTCGGTAGATTTACTCTGAGTGCCAGTCGCATGCGTCGTGGTACCTGCGACATGTCGCTGATGGACAACGGTGGCGGTGGGAGTCTGTACGCATCGCGGATTAAGCCCGCTGCATGTGGATAGCGCGCGGCGCAGTCGCGAGAGCGGGCGTCGTCAAGACGCAAGGACATGCGCCCATTGATTTTCATCCAGTACGCCCACCGGCATCACCCAAGCTTTCTCAGGAGCGGGATTACGTTGCCTGCAGTGCTTGCATCCAAAAAGTCAGACCACGCTTGCATCATCTTCGCGCGGGGCTGTAGATAGAGGGCATGGTTGTAGGATGCGCTCACCTGATTGCGCTCTTGATGAGCGAGCTGTAGTTCGATGTGCGCATGTGGCCAGCCTTGTTCATGCAGAAGTGTGGACGCCAGCCCTCGGAAACCGTGGCCAGTCATCTGACCAGCGTAGCCCATGCGATCCAGCGCGCCCAGGATCGTGTTGTTGCTCATGGGCTTTTCGTGATCGCGTTCGCCAGGGAAGAGCAGGGCACTGTGCCCCGTGAGGGTGTAAAGGCTGCGGAGCAGTGTGACGGCTTGGGTCGACAGCGGAACAATGTGCGGTGTCTTCATCTTCATGCGATCCGAAGGAATGTCCCAGCGCGCTGCGTCCAGATCGAATTCTGCCCAGCGGGCGCCAATCAGTTCCTTGGTGCGCACGAAAGTCATGGACATCAGTTTGATCGCTACTCGTGTGATCGTGCTGCCGTTGTAGACCTCAATCTTACGCAGCAACTGCGGTAGTTCCCTGGCATCTACCCGCGCATAATTCTCCTTCTTGCGTGAGGCCAGCACGTCGCTGGGCCGGATGTCCACAGCAGGATTGCGCTTGGCGGCACCGTGAGCGATGGCGTAGCGGAAGACCTGCGAACAGGTCTGAAGCGCTCGCTTGGCAATGTCGAGGGCACCGCGCTCTTCAATCTTCTTCATCATTGCCACCAGTTCGGGCGCCTCGATCTCCGTTATGGGACGCGCACCGATGGCCGGAAAAATATCCGCCTCCAGGCGACGCCAGACATACAGGGTGTGGCTGTCACTGCGAGCCGCCTTCCAGCTTTCCCACCACTTCTTTGCGGTGGCAGCGAAGGTGTCTTCAACAGCCAGGCGGCGAGCGACTTTTTTGGCTTTACGCTGAGCCATCGGGTCACTGCCCAACGCCAAGAGCTTACGAGCATCCTCGCGCGCCTCACGCGCCTGAGCCAACGATATGTCCGGGTACTGGCCCACGGGGAGTACTTTTTCTTTGCCGTCGAACCGATACTTCCAACGCCAGAGCTTGGAGCCAGAGGGGTTGACCAGCAAGTACAGGCCGCGCTCGTCGCTGACCTTCATGGGCTTGTCACTGGCTTTGAGTTTTTTGATCGCAGTGTCGGTGAGGGGCATTTAGGGTCCATCGAGGCGCTGGAGGACGATACCCCCAAGACGACGCCAAAGTACCCCAACCATACCCCCAAAAAAATCTGGCTGTCAACGGACATCCCAGGACGTCGGGAAACAAAAAAGCCCCGTAATGCTAGTGTTTACAGGGCTTTTAGGGGATTGTCCTGGACGGTTGTGGACGTCTTTGGACCGATAACTGGCGGAGAGGGCGGGATTCGAACCCGCGGTGGGGATTAGCCCACACACGCTTTCCAGGCGTGCGACTTAAACCACTCATCCACCTCTCCGCGAAGCCTGCGATTGTAGCAGGCGATTTCGCTCATCCCGCCGGGCTTCCATCCGCCGTCTTGTGCCAGGCGTGTTGCTGCAGCACTTCCAGCGACACGTGTTCCAGCGCCGCCGCGTGCGTGCTGTCCAGCACCACGGGCGGGGCCACGCCCGCTTCCAGGGCCTCCAGCCAGCGTTGCACGCAGAGGCACCAGCGGTCGCCGGGCTTGAGGCCGGCGAAGCGCCATTGC
>Ga0247823_10000516_pt1 | contig 32489 bp, 24 predicted proteins | sample 13C_PalmiticAcid_2_FD_192426 | JGI IMG/M metagenome (GOLD analysis project Ga0247823, IMG submission 192426) | Soil microbial communities from agricultural site in Penn Yan, New York, United States - 13C_PalmiticAcid_Day30 | ecosystem: Environmental > Terrestrial > Soil > Agricultural land...
TGCGTCAGAACTTGAACGCGACGCCGGCGGAGAACTTCCGGCCCGTGAACGAGGTGTAATAGGGATCCTGACGGACCGAGTCGTAGTAGAACTCCAGCGCCTCGTTGGTCAGGTTCTGCGCCTCGAGCCGCAGCTGGATCTGCGGCGTGATCTGGTAGGATGCGGCCAGATCGACGAAGACCGTCGAGCGTGCGCCCTGCACGTCGTTCACGCCCGTGTCGCGATCGATGCGCGAGGTCGGCACGGTCAGCAGATACTTGTCGCGATAGGTCACGGTGCCGCGGATGCTGAACTTGTCGTCCTCATAATAGAGCGTACCGCTCGCCGCGTGCTTGGACAGGTTCACCAGATCGCGGACGATGGTGCCGGTGCCCGTGCACGGCACATTCGTGCCCTTGCAGTAGACGATCTCGGAATCCACGAACGTGTAGTTCGCGAGCATGCCGAAGTTGCGGAAGGTATCGCCTAGGAAGTCGAACCCGGTCTGGATATTGACCTCGAGGCCCTTGAGCGGACCGCCCGGCGTATTCTGCCGACTGCTGACGGTGAACTCGGTATTTGCATCGATCCCGCTGGCACCCGCGATCAACGACAATGGCAGTCCGGTCTGATTGAACGGGATCGATTCCGACAGCGCCTGAATATAGCTGTCGATGTCCTTGTAGAAACCGCCCACCGAAATCAGCCCGCGTCGCCCGAAATAATATTCAAGGCTGGCATCGACCGTCTTGGCTCGGATCGGGTCGAGGTAGAAGTTCGGTCCCGAGATCGTCTTGGTGTTCAGCGCGATGTTCACACCAGCCGGCAGGATGTGGTTGAGTTCGGGCCGCGCCATCACCTTCGCCGCGGCGAAACGCAGGATCAGCTTGTCGGTGAGATCCATGGTGAGCGTCGCCGAGGGCAGCCAGTCGTCATATTCGCGGGTAAGTGTGCGTGAAACGCCCGCGACCGTGCCCAGCCCGCTCTGGTTGGTATGGACATAACGCACACCGACATTGCCGCGCAGACGCACGCCCACATCGGTGTCGAACTCGACCATGCCATACGCACTGGTGACCTTCTCGCTCAGCGTGTCGCGCACCGGGATTGCCGCGAGGGCGTAGGCGCCGCTGTCGTCGTTGGTGAAGTTGATCAGCTTGTCGATCGCGTCATAGTCCGGCGCCAGCCAGGATCCGCCGACGCTGCCCGGCATCGACTTTCCGAAATCGTCGATGAGCATCATCACCGAGCTCATCGCGGTGCCCGCGGGGAGCGATCCCGTGGTGATATTGCCTGCACGGCTGCGCGTGTAGCGCTTGTAGTTGCCTTCGCGATACTGGGCGCCCGCGCGCACCTTGAACCCGTCGAACAACGCATAGGTGGCGTTGAACTCGGTGGTCAGGTTCTCGGTATCTTCCTTGTTGTCGCCCTTGTTGAGCAGGTTGCGGAAGATGGTTACGCCGCCCGCAGTAACGTTGGGTTCGAACAGGTAATTGGCGGCGTTGGTGGTATCGAAGCCCCAGTTGATCGTCGGGATGCTGCCGCCATCGCGGAAGTCATAGGAGAAGTTGTTGACGTCGTTGGCAAAGAAGCTGATCTGCGTCGACACCGGATTGTGCATGGTCGAGAGCGACAGGCCGACAAAGCCGTCGATCGTCAGCTTTCCAAGCTCCTGAGAGAAGGTCGCGTTGATCTGACGGAAGGTGGTCGTGTACTTGCGAAGCGCGATATCGTTCGAGATATCGATCCCGTTGAACTTGGCATACTGGGTGCTGCCCAGCGAATCGACCACGATGTCGGTGACCGACGTCATCGGCTGGCCATGGTTGCCGGTGCCGCGCGCGAAGGAGTTGGCGGCGAAGCTGTAATCGCGCCGGGTCACATCGTACCACGAGTAGAGGCCGTCGATCGCGAACTTGGTGCCTTCGGCCGGTTCCGCCTCGAGCGTGACCGTCGCGCCGAGCCGCGAATAATCCTGATCCGAACGCAGCCAGCGCGGGCTGCGATAGATGAATGCGTTACGCGCGGTCTCGTAATTGGCGACGTTCTGGGCGGTATTGGGCAGGCGCGGCATGCCTGTCGCGCAGTTCAGCGCATCGGTACCGACCGAGGCGTTGTTCCCCGGGTTCTGCGTGGCATAGCCGACCGGCGAGCAGAAGCCGCCCTGCTGGGTGCCGCGATAGACCTCGACCGCGGACCATGCCTCTTCGCGCGTATAGCGCTTGGTATAGGCGATCGACGCCGCGACGCCGAAGGTGCCGTCGAGGAACTTCTTGGAGACGAGGCCGGTGACGCGCGGGCTGAACTTGCCGCGCAGGTCGTCATAGGTGCCCTGCGCGCTCGCGGCGAAGGTGAAATCGTCGGCATAGGCCAGCGGGCGCGGGGTCTTGAGGTCGACGGTCGCGCCGAGCGAGCCTTCCTCGACATCGGCGGAATAGGTCTTGCGCACGGTCAGCTCGCTGAACAGCTCGGACGCGAACACGCTGAAGTCGAACGAGCGCGAGGAGTTGAAGCCGGCCCGGATATCCGACGAGTTGGTCGAGCTCGAACCCTGCATGCCGTTGAGGCGAACGCGGGTGAACTGTGCGCCGAGGCCGCGGACCGAGATCGTCTTGCCTTCGCCGCCGTCGCCGCGGGCGAGCGCGACGCCCGGCAGGCGCTGCATCGATTCGGCCAGGTTCGAATCGGGGAACTTGCCGATGTCCTCGGCCGAGATCGAATCGATGACGCCGGTCTCGGCGCGCTTGGCGGCGAGCGACTTTTCCAGCGATCCGCGGAACCCGGTAACGGTGACCTCGGCCGAGTCGTCGCCAGCCGCGTCAGCCGGAGCCGGCGTCTCCTGCGCGGCGACGGGCGCCACCCAGGACAGGCCGACCGCCAATGCGACGACCGACAGATTCAACCCGCGACTCCGAAAACGCTTTGCCATTTCAACCTCCCCTGGACGCAGCCTTTAGCTTGCTTGACGACAAACCTGTAAGACAGATATGCTTGTATGACAAGTGATGAATCGCATGGCCAGCAAGGCCGAAATCACTAAAATCGATCGAGAGAGGGGTGCCAAAGATGGGAACACGTCGGGAGTTTCTGACGCACGGGACGACGCTTGGATTGCTGGCATTGCCCGCGGCTCCGGCCTTCGCCCGCAAGCGCGTCGTCGATATCCGCAGCCATGGCGCGGTCGGCGACGGGCGGACGATGAATACGCGCGCGATTCAGAACGCGATCGACGCCTGTGCAAAGGCCGGCGGCGGGATGATCGCGGTCCCCGCCGGCGTGTTCGTCAGCGGATCGATCTGGCTCAAGCCCGGCGTCGGACTCGAACTGCGCAAGGGCGCGGTGCTGCGCGGCTCGCCCAACCTCTCCGACTATCCGCTGGTGCTGCGCCGCTTCGTCGAAGCGTTTCCGGAAGCGCTGCGCCTCGGTCTGGTCAACGCCCAGCACAATCACGGCCTGCGCATCGTCGGCCCCGGGACGATCGATGGCGGCGGCGACCCGTTCTGGCGGATGTTCTTCAGCGCACCCGATGAAAGCGTGCAGGGGGTGAAGGTCCATTACCACTTCCCGCAGCTCTGCTCGATCGAGGACTGCGACGACGTGCTGGTCAGCGGCGTGACGTTCAAGGACGCCGCCTTCTGGAACCTGCACATGTATCGCTGCCGCCGCTCGGTGGTCGAGGATTGCAGCTTCGAGGTGCCGCACGAGATTCGCGCGCCCAGCTCAGATGCGATCGATCTCGACAGCTGTCAGGACATCGTCATTCGCCGCTGCCGCTTCTCGGTCGACGACGACTGTATCGCATTGAAGGGCACGCAGGGTCCGGGCGCGGCAGCGTACAAGGAAGCCCCGCCGGTCGAACGCATCCATATCCATGATTGCGTGTTCGAGCATGGGCTGGGCTGTGTCACCTATGGCAGCAACGCGACGGTCGTGCGCGACGTGCGGGTGGAGCGGATCACCAATGTCGGCGACATTCCCACGATCCGCTTCAAGGTGCGCCCCGACACGCCGGGACAGGTTTATGAGAAGCTGCGGGTCAAGGGCGTTCGCCTCGCCGAGGCGCCCACCCCCTACGGCACCGATTGGCACAATCGTGAGGTCTTCTACGGCTACGGCAAACCCAATTTCGGCGCCGACGATCCCGCGGTCGGGCTGATCGTCAATGCGCGTCTGGTGCATGGCACCAAGGTCGAGCCGCGCATGCCCGGTGCGATCATCCGCGATGTGGTGATCGAGGATGTGACAGGCACGACGCGCCGTTTCGGCAACATCTCCGGCAATCCGACAACGGCGATCTCCGACTTCCTGCTCAAGGATATCGATGTGCGGCTGACCGATCAGGGCGAGCGCACCAAGCTGATCGCGCGCGATACCCGTAACATCCGGATGGAGAATGTCCGCGTGAACGGCGCACCGGGCGAGATCGTTACCTAGCGTTCTTCGCTACAACCCCAACCGTCACCCCGGCCTCGTGCCGGGGTCCACACCGCCGCAAGCAACGCCCTCAAACCGCTTGCGCACCGCCTGCCCACCGGTGGACCCCGGCACAAGGCCGGGGTGACGGTGTGGACGCAAGCTTGCAATGTTGGATTTCGACTGCAAGCCTTTGCCGGCTCTTTCTCATCGTCTCACCGGGTCAGCCCTCACGTCCTCGCGCACGCGTAGGAGTGGGACCTTTGAGACTTTCCGGTGCCTCGGCGCGGCTCAAAGCCGATAGGCTTGCCGCACCAGATTATACGCCAGTTCCTGCGCGACCGCGAACGCCTCGTCCTTCTCCAGCCGGTGCTCGGCGACGAGGCGGGCAAGGAACGAACAGTCCACCCGCCGGCTCATGTCGTGCCGCGACGGGATCGACAGGAAGGCGCGCGTATCGTCGTTGAAGCCGACGGTGTTGTAGAAGCCGCCGGTCTCGGTCACCTGCTCGCGGAAGCGGCGCATGCCCTCGGGGCTGTCGTGGAACCACCAGGCCGGGCCGATGCGCAGCGCCGGATAATGGCCGGCGAGCGGCGCGATCTCGCGTGCGTAATTGCTCTCGTCCAGCGTGAAGAGGATAATCGTCAGGTCGCGCTCGTTGCCATAGGCGTTGAGCAGCGGCTTCAGCGCGTTCACATATTCGGTGCGCGATGGCCAGTCGTCGCCCTTGGCCTCGCCGAACGTGTCGGTGACCGCGGGGTTCTGGCTGCGCAGCGCGCCCGGATGGATCTGCATGACCAGCCCGTCGTCCAGGCTCATCCGCGCCATTTCGGTCAGCATCTGGCCGCGGAAGCGCTCGGCATCGTTGGCGTCGCCCTCGCCGCGGACGATCTTGCCGAACAGCGCCGCCGCCTCGTCCTGCGGCAGATTCTCGGTGTGCGCGGTCGGATGGCCATGGTCGGTCGAGGTGCAGCCGCCATGCTCGATGAAATAGCGGCGGCGGTTGCGCAGCGCGGCGAGATAGCCGTCCCAGTTCGTCACATCCTCGCCCGTGATCCGACCGAGCTCGGGCAGCGCCTCGCGGAAGCGGGGATGCTCGGGATCGGTGACGTTGTCGGGGCGGAACGCGGTGACGACGCGGCCCTTCCACCCGCTCGCCGCGATCGCACGGTGATGGCGCAGGTCGTCGAGCGGATCTTCGGTCGTCGCGAGCAGCTCGATCCCGAACCGCTCGAACAGCGCGCGCGGGCGGAACTCGTCGGTCTTCAGCTTGGCGTCGATCTGGTCGTAGATGCGGTCGGCATTGGCCGGCGACAGCCGCTCGGTGATGCCCAGGATCGCGTGGAACGCGTGATCCAGCCACATCCGGCTGGGCGTGCCGCGCAGCAGGTGGAAATTCTCGGCGAAGCGGTGCCAGATCTTGCGGGGATCGGTCTGCGTCCAGCCGCCATCGATCCGCGGCACGCCCAGTTCCTCGAGCGGCACGCCCTGCGAATAGAGCATCCGGAAGACATAATGGTCCGGGATGATGAACAGCGCCGCCGGGTTGGCGAAGGGTTCGTCGCTTGCGAACCAGGACGGATCGGTGTGGCCGTGCGGGCTGACGATCGGCAGATCCTTGACCGAATTGTACAGCTCGCGCGCGATGGCGCGGGTCTCGGGATCGGCGGGGAACAGGCGGTCGGGGTGCAGCGAAAGCGGCATGGTGTCGGTCATTTTGGATCAGAACCCTTGGGAGGCGCCGCCGTCGATCGGCAGCAGGACGCCGGTGACGAAGCGCGCGGCGGGGGAGCAGAGATAGACGGCGGCGAGCCCGATATCCTCGGCTTCGCCGAAGCGGCCCATCGGCGTGCGCTGGAGGATGCGGTTGGAGCGCGCCGGATCGCCGTCGAGCGCCTTGCGCAGCATCGGCGATTCGATCCAGCCGGGCGCGATTGCGTTGACCCGCACACCCTGTCCGGAAACCTCGGTCGCCAGCGCGCGGACCATGCCGACATAGGCCGATTTGGCTGCGGAATAGGCGATCACCTGCGGCATGCCGAGCATCGAGGTCATCGATGCGGTGAACAGGATGCTGCCGTGCTTCGCTTCGAGCATGGCCGGCAACACCAGCCGCGTCAGATTGTGCGCGGCCAGGACATGCGTGTCGAGCATCCCGGCGAAGTCTTCGACGCTGGTATCGACCGCGAGCTTCTTGAAATTATGCCCGGCATTGTTGGCCAGGATGGTGACGTCGCCCACTTTCTCCCGCACCCGCTCCAGCATCGCCGGCATGGTGTCGAACGCGGTGACGTCGGCGGCTTCCCAATAGGCGCCCACGCCCAACTCGGCTGCTGCGGCTTCGACCATGTCGGGACGCCGGCCGACCAGCACGACCTTCGCGCCCGCATCGTGCATCGCCCTGGCCATGCCAAGGCCGAGGCCGCTGCCGCCTCCGGTGATCAGCGCGACTTCGCCGTCGAGGCGGAACGCCTTTGCCGGATCAAGCGACATTGCGGCACCCCCGGTCCAGATCCGGCGTGTCCTGGTGCTTGTACATCACGAAATACTCCCGATGCCCGAGCGCCTCGGGCTTGCTTGGTTGTCCGGCGGCGACGTCGGCGACCATCGCGCCAAGCTCGTCCGCGCATTGATCGAGCGTCATCTGCCCAGCCAGCACGCGGCCTGCGTCGAAGTCCATGTCCTCTTCCATTCGGGCATAGGTTCGGCTGTTGCCGGTAACCTTGACCAGCGGCGCGACCGGCGATCCGATCACGCTGCCGCGCCCGGTGACGAACAACACGATCTGGCTGCCGCCCGAGATCAGGTCCATGATCCCCTCGGTATCGTTGGGGTTGGTGTAGCCGAACTGCATGAAATGCGGATCGGGCACCGAATCCATCACCCACAGGCCGGGCCAGGGCGGTTGCTCGCCGACCTTGATGACACCCTGGATCGGGCGCGATCCGCTCTTGGCGAACGCGCCCATGCTCTTTTCCTCGATGGTCGTGAGCCCGCCCGCGAAATTGCCCGGCGAGACCGAATATTGCCGCACCTCGCGGCAATAATGCTCGGCCTTGGCATAGGCGGCGGCAAGCTCGGTGCGGGCGCGATCATCGGCGGCGCGGGCGAGGATGATGTCCTCCAGCCCGATCATCTCGACGATTTCCTCGACGATCGCCGATCCCCCGGCATCGACGACCCGGTCGAACAACCGTCCGACCGCCGGGTTGCCGACGAGGCCGCTGGTGCCGTCCGATCCACCGCATTCGGCGCCGAGCGTCAGATCGGCAAAGCCCATCGGCACGCGCGGCGTTTCGCGGTGGATGCGATCCCGTAGCTCGCGGACGATCGCCTTGCCCTTCTCGGTCGAGGATCGCGTGCCGCCGACATCCTGGATGAAGAAGGACGCCGCCGGCCGCCCGCTCTTTTCGACCGCTTCGGCGATCCTGGCCGGCTGGGTATATTCGCAGCCGAGCCCGACCGACAGCACCGCGCCGACATTGGGATGCCGCGCCAGGCTCAGCACCAGCCGGATCGCATATTGATTGTCGTAGCAGCCGGGGAAGCCGATGACCTGCACATCGTCCTCGCCCGCGGCGATGGCGTGCGCGACATGCGCGGCGCACTGCACGGTGTAGATGACGAGGACGAGGTTGCGGATGCCCTTGCGACCGTCGGGCCGCAGCCAGCCGGTCCATTGGCGGTCGAACGTTTCAGTCATAGGCCATATCCTTGGCCGCGCCGGTGACGACGTCGAACCCGGCCGAACGTTCGTCGAACCGGCTCGTGCAATTGTGGAGATGCACCCAGTCGCCCGCGCGGATCGCGGCGCTGGCATGGCCGATCGGGATGCCGAACTTCACCACCGGCTGGCCTGCGGCGATGTCCGCAAGCGCGACCTTGTGCCCCATCGCGATCGGCGCGTTCAATGCGATCTCACCGCCACCGACCAGCGTCGCTGCACCCTCACCGTCGCCCAGCAGCGTGGCGACATTGTCGTCGGGGTGAATGCGGAACGCGGTGGTCATGCCCGCCTCACAGGATCCCGTATTTGGCGAAGGCCTGGGTGCTCGACATACCCGCCTCGATCTCCATGCGCACCTGCTTCTCGCCGCGCGCCTTCTCCAACGCGCGTTCGAGTACTTCGGCCTCATGCGCATGCGGGATCACGACCACGCCGTCCTGGTCGCCGAAGACCAGATCGCCAGGCTGCACCGTCACCGGCCCCACCTCGATCGGGCAGCGATAGTCGATCACCTTGGTCCGCACGCTCGAATCCTGCGCAAAACGGCCACGGCTGAACACCGGCCAGTCCTGCGACAATACCTGCGGCGTATCGCGATGATAGCCGTTGACGACCGCGCCGTTCGCGCCGCGCGTGCGTGCCGTGGCGGTCAGGATCTCACCCCAATAGGCGCAGCGCATCTCGCCGCCGCTGGCAAGATAGATGTCGCCGGGCTGAAGCTGGTCGAGTGCCTCGGTCAACTTGCCGAAGGGCTGCGCCTGTTCGCCATAGACGTCGATCATCAGTACCGGCATCGCGCGACCGATCAGCTTCATGTCCGTGAGCATCGGCTGGATCGGCTGGGGCAGGAACTGATGGACGCAGCCCAGCGTGTCGAGAATATCGCCCACCACGGGCGTGTACAGCTCGGCACGGAACAGGTCGAAGATCTCGTTATCGGTCATCATGACTCCAGGGTGGATGCGTGTGCGCGCGGACGGCGCAGGATCAGCGCCATCGCCAGCACCGCGAGCGGGTAGGCGAGCGCGGCGCCGATGAAGAGCACGGCATAATTGCCGCCGGTAGCGTCGAGGATACGGCCCACCGCCATCGCGACGAACATCCCCATGATGCCTGCGGCAAAGCCGCCGATGCCGATCACCGAGCTGACGCCGCGCGCAGGAACGGTGTCCGACGCCAGCGTGTAGAGATTGGCGGACATGCCCTGATGCCCAGCGGCGGCGAGCGCGATGAGCATGACCGCGGGCCACAGGCTCGACACGTCGGCGATGAACGCGACGGGGATCGGGCACAATGCCGTCAGCAGCATCGTCACCAGCCGTGCCGGCACCGGCTGCATGCCGCGCTGGATCATGCGCGACGACAGCCAGCCGCCCGCGATGCTACCCACGTCGGCGATCAGGTAGATCGCGACCAGCGGGCCGATCGAGGCGAGCATGTTGATGGCGAAGCGATCGTGAAGGAAACCGGGAACCCAGTTGAGGTAGAACCACCATACCGGGCTGGTCATCAGCATACCGACGACATAGGCCCAGGTGCCGCGGTGGCGCAGGAGCGACAACCACTTCACCGGCTCCGCGGGCGCGCCATCGTCGCCTTGGCGGATATAGGCGAGTTCCTCGACGGACAGGCGTTTCTGCCGTTCCGGCACCTCGTAGAAGCGCAGCCACAGCACCAGCCAGATCAGGCCGAGGCTGCCCGCGATCAGGAAGGCCGCGCGCCAGCCGACCGCGGCGACGAGGAAGGGCAGGGTGACCGGCGTGACGATCGCGCCGATATTGCTGCCCGCGTTGAAGATGCCGGTGGCGAAGGCGCGCTCCTGCGGCGGGAACCATTCGCGCACCGCCTTGATCGAAGCGGGGAAATTGCCGCCTTCGGTGATGCCGAGCGCGCCGCGCGCGATCTTGAAGCCGAGTATGGTGGACATCAGGCCGTGCGCCGCGGCGGCCAGGCTCCATCCGAACACCGCGATGCCGAGGCCCGCGCGCACGCCGATCCGGTCCATCAGGCGCCCGCCGAGCAGATAGCCGAAGGCGTACATCAGCGAGAAGGTGGCGATGATGTCGCCATAGGTGGTCTCGGACCAGCCGAACTCGGCATCGAGCGTCGGCTTCAGCAGCCCGAAGATCTGCCGGTCGACATAACAGATGGTCGTCGACGTGAAGAGCAGCGCGCAGATCACCCAGCGGTAACGCCCCCGTGGCGTCGTCGACGCGACGGCAGGTGCACCGGCAACTTCGGCATGCGTGATTGTCATCGGCATCCTCACGGCGCGCCTTGCCGGCGGCTCGATGGCTAAATCCTGTATGACAGGTTAGTAGCGGTTTGCATGGCGAAGGCAAGCGTGATTTTGCTAAGGCTTCGGGTCAGCCGCCGCAGGGGCGCATGGATTACAGGGGATTTCGCGTGGGGACGAAGGCGGACGAAGCGGCAGGCGGTGTCGCAAGGACAAGCGGCCTCGTCGATCACGTCATCGACTATATCTATCAGCACGTCGCCGAAGAGCGGCTGCGTCCGGGCGCCAGATTGCCGAGCGAAACGACGATCAGCATAACGTTGGGCGTCAGCCGCCCGGTGGTGCGTGAGGCGATGCGCACGCTCGCCGCGACCGGGCTGGTCGAGATGGCCGTCGGCAAGCGCGCGACGATCGTGCCGGTCGATGGCGAGATGCTGTCGCGCGTGATCGGCAACGCACTGCTGACCGGCCAGGCCGACACCCGCAACATTCTGGAGATGCGCCGCGGCATCGAGATCACGATGGTCGCGCTCGCGGCCGAGCGCCGCAGCGACGCGGACGCCGCCGAACTGCAGACTATCGTGCGCGAGATGGCGACCAAGCTCGGCAATGCCCGGCGCTACACCGAACTCGACCTGCAACTCCATGCACTGCTGGCGCGCGCGACCGGCAATCCGCTCTATACCCTGCTGATCGACGCTTTCCGCCAGCTGATCGCCGCATCGATGCAGGAGGGGATCGAGCGCTGGTCGGCCAGCCCCGAGCTCAGGCGCGTGCAAGACCTGCATGAGAATATCGTCGCAGCGGTGGTGGCGCGCGACCCCGGTGCCGCGGCGGGCGCGATGGCGCAGCATTTCGACGACGCGCTGATCAGGATCCTCGCACCGATCGTCGCCGGCGAACCGGTGAAGTAGGTCTGGAAGCCGTTCTCCCGGTCCGTCATCCCCGCGAAGGCGGGGATCTATTGCCGCCGACGCTGCGGTTCTATCGATGGGGCAGTCAGAATGGATTCCCGCCTTCGCGGGAATGACATGTTGGTTTGAGGAAGCGGAGCGCCAGACGCTTGCCACGCCCATCGCCGCCGCCTATCCTGTAAGACAAGTTTGAATTGCGAGGAGAGGGCGCCGCGATGCGCATCGAGAAGTTCGAGACCTGGATGTGCAAGCGCCCCAACGGGCTGTTCGACGAGGAACGCGAGGGCGCCGCGCCGATGCCATGGGCTTATGGCGTCGGGCGCATCACCACATCGGACGGTGTCGAGGGCATCGCGACTTTCTGGGCGGCGCGCTCGGCGGCGGTGACCGACGCCTATCTTTCCGATGTGATCGCACCGGTGATCATGGGCCGCAGCATCCACGACCGCGAGCGCATCTGGCAGGATTTCTGGAACATCGACCGCCACGGTGCCTTCTTCCCGGTGTTCCTGCCCGGCCCGATCGACGTCGCCTTGTGGGACGCGGCGGCGCGCACCGCGGAGCTGCCGTTGCACCGCTATCTGGGCAGCTACCGCACCAGCCTGCCGGTCTATGCCAGCAGCCTGTGGCTGCCCGACATCGACGCCTATGTGCGCGAGGCGCTGGCGTACAAGGAACGCGGGTTCAAGGCGTACAAGGTGCATCCGTGCGGGCCGAGCGCGCTCGACATGGAAATCCATCAGGCGGTGCGCGACGCGGTCGGCCCCGACATGATCCTGATGACCGATCCGGTGGCGGAATATTCGCTGCACGAGGCGATCAAGGTCGCCCGGCATCTGGAGAAGCTCAACTATTACTGGTTCGAGGAGCCATTCCGCGACTACGAGCTCGACAAATACGCCAAGCTCAGCGCCGCGGTGGACATCCCGATCGTCGGCACCGAGACGACGCGTGGCGGCCCGTGGGGCGTGGCGCAGGCGATCAAGGCCGATGCGCTCGACATGGTCCGCGCCGACGTGTCGTGGAAGGGCGGGATTACCGGCACGCTCAAGGTGTGTCACCTTGCCGAGGCGCACGGCATGAATTGCGAGCTGCACACCACGACGATGGGGCCGATGGATGTCGCCAATATCCATGTCGCCTGCGCGGTGCGGAACTCGGAATATTTCGAGCTGTTCGTGCCCGAGGATACGTTCCAGCTGCCGATGAAACAGAGCCTGCGCGACCTGATGGATGCCGATGGCAATATCCATGCGCCCGAAGGCCCGGGCCTCGGTATCGACATCGACTGGGATCTGGTCGACCGCAACTGTACGTCGCACCGGACCTTCCGCGCCTGAACGATTGCGGGCCGGTGCGCACGCCAGATGCGCCCGGCCCGCGCGTCACTCCGCCTTGAACGCGGCGTAGACGGCCGGGTCGTACTTCCGGAAGCGGTCGGCGCCCTCGGTTTCGCTCCACCCCTTCGACAGCGTGCCGGCAACTCCGGCGGCCGTGCGCGAGAGCAGGGCTTCGCGGATCGCGGTGCACGGGACGGCGGCGCGCGTGCGGCAGACGACCGGCCCCGGCGGCAGCGGGGCCGAGCGCCACAATAAGCGAAGCGTCGCGGCGCGCTCGGGCTCGCTCGCCTGAAGCTTGCGCCACGGGTCTTCGGCCAGCGCCGCGATATCGGCGCGGCCGGCGAGCAGGTCGTCGAGCGCGCCTTCATGCGTGCCCGCGTGGCGCAGCGCAGCAAAGGCGGCGGGGGCCGTGGCGATCGTTCGCAGCTGCGCGGCCTGGACCAGCGCGCCCGAGGTCGAGCCGGGCAGCACTTCGCTGTAGCGCAGCCCGGCGGCGCGTGCGGGAAGTTCGGCCATGGTGGCGATTCCCGCGTCGGCGCGGACGATCAGGACGCCGCGATAGCGGTCGAGCACTGCGGGCGGCGTATCGAGCACCGCGACCGCGCCTGTCGCGGGACATTCGCGCATCGCGACATAGGCGCCAAGGTTGGTCATCGCGACATCGGCGCGCCCTTCGCACACCGCCCTGGCGAGCGCGTCGGGCGTGTCGAACAGTTCGATGCGCACGGGCTGGCCCGACACGCGCTCGACCATGGCTGCCAGCGGCGCGAGCGCCACGCGGCGGTCGAAGCGCGGGTAGCTGTAGGTCGCGACGACAATCGGCGCGGGGGCAGGGGCGGGGCCGGCCAGCGCCAGCACAAGGGCGGAGATCATGCGCGATGGTATCGCCGGCCGTGTGGCGCGGCAACCGGGCGGGGTAGTGCCGAAGCGGCATCGGACGGCGATTCCCCCGCCGCCGCCCGTGCGCTCCAGCCCGGATCCCGCCCGGCCCGTTCGGGTCGGAAAACCCGCCTCTAGGGGGCGTCGACCCGAAGCGATTTCACCTCGCGGATATCCTCCGACGATGCCCCGGCGAGCACGCGATAGGCACCGGGACGGACCCGCCAGCCGCCGGCCTTGGTGTCGTAGATCGAGAACGCCCGCGGATCGAGCGTCAGCGCCACCGTCTGTCTGCCGCCCGCCGGGATCGCGACCTTGCGGAATGCCCGCAACGCGCGCGGCGGTTCGCCCGGCGCCGCTTCCACCGGCTCGACATAGATCTGCACGACCTCCTGTCCCGCGCGCTTGGCGGTATTGCGGACGTTCACCCGCACCGTCACCGGCTTCGCACCCGACACGCTGGCCGGCGCGCTGAGTTGCGAATAGGCGAAGCTGCTGTAGGAAAGGCCGTGGCCGAACGGGAACAGCGGCTTCACGCCCCGCGCCCGATAGCCGCGATAACCGACCAGCAGTCCCTCCGAATAGACGCTCTTCGACGTCTTGAGATCGGCGACGTCGTCCCCGGTCCGCTGCGGGAAGGTCACGGGCAGCTTGCCCGACGGATTGACCTTGCCGGTCAGCACATCGGCCAGCGCCGCCGCGCCGCCTTCGCCGGGCAGCCACATGCTGACGATCGCCGGCGCCTTGTCATGCCAGGGCATGGTCATCGCCGCGCCGGCATTGACCACGACCGCGGTCTTCGGATTGGCCGCGGCGATCGCCTCGACCAGCCGGTTCTGCTCGCCCGGCAGATCGATATTGGCGCGGTCATAGCCCTCGCCCTCGGTGGTCGAGGAGGAACCGACGATCACGATCGCTGCGTCCGCCGCTTTCGCCGCGGCGACGGCGGCGTCGAAGTCGGGCTTGGGCTCGCGCACCCCGAAGCTCAGATTCTCGTAGGGCGTTCCCCCGTTCGCATAGTCGATGCGGATCGGATAGCCGCGGCCCGCCTCCAGCGTGACCTGCACGGTGCGGCGCGGCACCGGGAAGCCGAGCACGTCGCGATTGTCGGGGACGGTCTTGCTCGCCTTTTCGAGGATCGTCTTGCCGTCGAGCGTGACGCGCGGCGTGCCGGTGCCGCGCACGCTGAACTCGTGCACCCCGCTGGTGCGCGGCCAGAACATCCCGTCCCAACGGATCGCGGCATAGCCGGTCGCCTTCGGCCCGGCGACATTGCCGCTGATCCAGCGCACGAAACGGGTGACACGCTCGGTCTTGACCGGCGTGCCGCTCGCATCCTCGCTCATGAAATAGCTGCCGGTCAGCCCCGTCTCGCCGCGCTTGCCATCCGGGCTGAACAGCTTGGCGTCGGCAGCGGGTGGCGTCTCCTCGTTGTCGACGCCCTTTTCATAGGTGATGCGCACGCCCGGCAGCGCCGCACGCAGCGCGTCGAGCGGGGTCTGCGTCTCGAACGGCACCACGTTGGAGCTGCCGCCGCCCTGCATGCGCACGACATCGGCATTGGGGCCGATCACCGCGAGCGACTTGATCGAGCGGTCGAACGGCAGCACGCCGTTGTTCTTGAGCAGGACCATCGCCTCTTCCGCCGCCTTGCGCGCGATGGCGGCCTGACGGAGCGGCTTGGCCGATTCCGGACGCGAGGCGCCGCGCTCGATCACGCCGCTGCGCACGATCAGCCGGACCATGCGCCGGGCATTGTCGTCGATCTGCGCCGGGCTGACCTTGCCCTCGGCGACCGCGGCCTTGAGCTTGTCGCCGAAATGCTTGGGCGGGCCGGGCATCTCGAGGTCCATGCCCGCGTTCACCGCCTCGGCGGTGGTGTGCGTCGCGCCCCAGTCGGACACGACGAAGCCCTTATACCCCCATTCCTGCTTGAGCAGGTCGGTCAGCAGCCAGCGATTTTCGGCGGCATAGATGCCGTTGATCTTGTTGTACGATGCCATCACCGACCAGGGATCGGCTTCGCGCACCACCATCTCGAACGCGGGAAGGTAGATTTCGCGCAGCGTCCGCTGATCGACGACCGAGTCGACCACGAAGCGGTAGCTCTCCTGATTGTTCGCCGCGAAATGCTTGATCGAGACGCCGATGCCTTCGCCCTGTACGCCGCGCACATAGCCAAGGCCCATGCGCCCGCTGAGCCAGGGGTCTTCCGAATAGGTCTCGAAATTGCGGCCCCAGCGCGGGGTGCGCACGATGTTGACCGTCGGCGCGAGCAGGACGTCGGCGCCATGCGCCTTGGTCTCGCGCGCCACCGCCGCGCCGACCGTGGCGGCGAGATCGGGGTTCCAGCTCGCCGCCAGCGCCACGCCGACGGGAAAGACCGTCGCCGGCTTGCCGTCGGGCGAGCGCACGCCGGTCGGCCCGTCGGTCATCTTCACCGCCGGGATGCCGAGGCGCGGGATCGGATTGAGCGCCATCGAGGATTCACCCGCGAGCAGCAGGATTTTCTCGTCCAGCGTCAGCCGCGCCATCAGGTCGGCGACCCGCGCCTCGAGCGGCGCCTTCGCATCGCGATAGACCGGTGCGGCCTCCTGCGATCCGGCCGGCGCCGCCACGGCGAGGGTCAGTGCAATTGCCGCACCATGGGTCAATCTCATTTGATCGCCGCCAGACTGGTCTCGGTCTTGGCGAGCAGTTCGTCGGTCAGCTTGCCGTCCGAATAGGGCTGAAGCTGCTTGAGGCTGAGTCCCTTGATCATCTCGAGCTGCGGCAGCTGGGTCAGGCCCGGAAGCTCCTTGTCGAGCACTCCCTTGGCCGCTTCGTTCGCGAGCAGCTCGCCGATCGGCGTGTCGAGGTTGAACTTCGCCGCGGGCTTGGCGGCGTCGGCAGCGGGCGCCGGTGCGGTCTGGGCGACGGCGACGGCGGGAACGAGCAGTGCCGCTCCGAGCATGAGGTGAAGCTTCATCACTGGTTCTCCTTGGTTTCGGCGGTCTGTGCGCCGGATTGGCTGCCGAGCTCGGCGATCATCGCCTCCCGGATCAGGAACTTCTGGACCTTGCCGGTCACGGTAGTGGGGAATTCGGCGACGACGCGGACGTAGCGGGGCACCTTGAAGTGCGCGATCTGGCCGCGGCAGAACTCGCGGATACCCTCGGCATCGGCCTCCGCCCCGGCGCGCAACCGCACCCAGGCGCACAGCTCCTCGCCCATGCGCTCGTCGGGCACGCCGACCACGGCGACATCCTCGATTGCGGGGTGGCTGTAGAGGAAGCCCTCGATCTCGCGCGGGTAGATATTCTCGCCGCCGCGGATGACCATGTCCTTCAGGCGGCCGACGATGTTGGCATAGCCTTCGTCATCGATCACCGCGAGGTCGCCGCTGTGCATCCAGCCGTCGGAATCGATCGATTCCGCGGTGCGCTCCTGCTCATCCCAATAGCCGTGCATCACCGAATAGCCGCGCGTGCACAGCTCTCCCGGCTGTCCCACCGGGACGATGTTGCCATCGGGATCGACCAGCTTGCTTTCGAGATGCGGCTGCACGCGGCCGATCGATCCGGTGCGCCGATGGATCGGATCGTCGAGCGCGGTCTGGAAGCTCACCGGACTCGTCTCGGTCATGCCATAGCCGATCGTCACATCGCGCATGTGCAGCCGGTCGATCACCTCGCGCATCAGCGGCTCGGGACAGATCGCGCCGGCCATGCAGCCGGTCCGCAGCGAGGTGAGGTCGAGGCTGTCGAACACCGGATGCGCGAGCATCGCGATGAACATGGTCGGCACGCCGTAGAGTGCCGTACAGCGCTCCGCCGCGACCGCGCGCAGCGCCGCCTCCGGATCGAAACCGGGCGCGGGATAGACCATCGCCGCGCCGTGGCTGAGGCTGGCGAGGTTGCCCATCACCATGCCGAAGCAATGATAGAGCGGCACCGGGATGCAGATGCGATCCTCCGCGCTCAGCCCCATGCCGCGACCGACGAAATAGCCGTTGTTGAGGATGTTGCGATGGCTGAGCGTCGCACCCTTGGGCAGGCCGGTGGTGCCGCTGGTGAACTGGATGTTGATCGGATTGCTGGCGTGCAGATCGTCCGGCAGCGGGCCGGCCGGATGCGCGGCGACATCGGCGAAGTTCAGCCAGTCCGGTCGCGCGTTCCCGCCGATCAGGATGCGGGCGCGCAGCGTCGGCAGCCGCTCGGCCCCCAGCGTCTCGATCATCTCGGCATAGGCGCTGGTCTTGAAGCTCTCGGCCGCGACCAGCGCAGCGAGACCGACCTTGTTGATCGTATATTCGACCTCGGTCAGGCGATAGGCCGGGTTGATCGTCACCAGGATCAGTCCCGCGCGCGCCGCCGCGAACTGGGTCAGCGTCCATTCGGCGCAATTGGGCGACCAGATGCCGATCCGTTCGCCGGGCTTGAGGCCGAGCGCAAGCAGGCCCGAGGCCAGCGCGTCGGTCCGCGCGAGCAGTTCGGCGAAGCTCCAGCGGATGCCCTGCGCGACCGAGACGAGCGCATCACGCTCCCCCCATATCGCCGCCGCGCGCACCAGCGCCTCGCCGATCGTATGCTCGATCAGCGGCGGCGTATCGGTGCCACGGACGTGGCTGAGGCCGGGGGTGACGAAGCTCATTTCCCCGGAACCTCGCAGGTGAAGCTTGCGGCATCGTCGGTCGACCCCTTGCCGTCCCAGCGCGCGACCTTGGGCCAGGCGCAGAGCGGGCGCGTGCGCTGTGCCTTGGCCGGGAAGCCGAGATAGCCGAACATGTCGTTGTCGAACTTGGTCGCGACGATCCGCTCGGGTGCGCCGCCGCCCTTGTGCCACGCGTCGAGCGTGCCGAGCGCGTCGAACACGTTCGGGCCGGGTCCGGCCAGGCAGTGCGACATGCCCGGCGCCATGAACAGGCGGATGTTGCCGCGTGCTTCGGGACGCGCGGCGACACGCTCATAATAGCGGATCGTGTTCTCCGGCGGGATCGCGGCGTCCTGCCAGCCATGATACATCAGCAGCTTGCCGCCACTGCGGAAGAACGCCTTCAGATCGGCGCTTTCGATATCGATCTCCTTGCCGACCCGCGCCTTGGCCAGCGCATAATCGCTGGCAAGGTTGAAGCGCGAAGCGGGCCAGTTGGCGTCACTGTGGACGAAATAGCGGAAGAACTCGCTCGAGAATTTGGCGTGCTGCGAATCCGCCGCGGTCAGCCACATCCCCCAGGTACCCTGCTCGGCCTCTGCACCCGGCGCGAAGCCGGGGTAGAAGGGCTTGCCGTCCGGTCCCTTCGACCCCTGATAGAGATGGCGTGCGGCCGCGACCTGCGCCGAGGTCAGGCATTCGCCGGTCGCGCCGGGCTTGCACTGAAGCGCGGCCGGATCGAAGCGGCACTGGCGCGGATTTTCGATCACGCCGTCGGCGACGCCATCGAGCTTGTCGCATTTGGCGAGCGACGCGGTCTGCAACAATTTGAGCTGGGCCAGGCCAAGCGCGGCGCCGGGCTGGCGCAGCACCTGCGCGTTGCTGGCGAAGGCGCTGGCCATCCGCGTCCACGGAATCGCCGGGGCGCCCGCGATGATCGCGTCATAATCGTCGGGGAAGCGCTGCGCCTCCGTCAGCGCCTGACGCCCGCCATCCGAACAGCCGTGGAAGTAGCTCGCGGACAGCGGCGACAGATAATAGGCCGCGATCACCTGTTTCGCCGCCTGCGCCGCCATATGGTTGGCACGCCAGCCATAGTCCTTGATCTTCTCCGGCGCATTGAGCGCCCAGCTTCCGTCGACGTCGCTCTTGCCGAAATGGCCCATGTCGCTGCCGACCGAGGCATAGCCCTTGGCCACCGCACCGCGCATCAACAGCGCCGGGATGCCGAGATTGGCGCCGAAACCGCCATTGCCCGCGCCCAGCAGCTTGCCGTTCCACGCCATGCGCTCGGGCAGCCACACCTCGACCTTGATCGAGGAGCCGGGGACCGGGGTCATCACCGCCTGCACGCGGCAGAAGGCTGCGGCGGCGGGCAGGCCCGGCATGCCGGGGCCGGTATCGACCGGCGTGCCGATCGTCAGCGGGGTCGCCGCCTCGATCTTGCCATTGGCCAGTACGCGGCCGGTCAGCGCGGCGCAGCTGGCAACAGCAGGCCCAGGCGGCGGGACCAGGGTAGGCGTCTGCGCGAGCGTTGGCGTCTGCGCGGTTGCCGATCCCATGACGAGCGCGACGGCGCTGAGCGTTGCAAAGCGGATCGCCTTCATTTCTTGAGCACTCCCAGGGAATTCATCCATGCCTGCATGCGGTCGGTCCACACGTCGCTCGGCTTGTCCTGACGCTTCATGCCGAAGCCGTGGCCGCCACTGGCGAAACTCGCGAACTGCGACCGGGCACCGGCGGCACGCCAGGCGGCGTCGAGCCGGGCACTGTCGCCGCGCGAGATCTTGTCGTCATCGGCGACCGCGACGAACAGCGGCGGCGCCTTCTTGGGCGCGACGATCGGATCGGGGAGCAGGCCGGGATAGATGGCGGCGGCGAAGTCGGGACGGGCGTCCGGCTTGTTGGCCAGCATCGTCCACACCGTGACCGCGCCGCCCGCGGAAAAGCCCATCAGGCCGACCCGGTTCGGCTTGACGCCATAGCGCGCTGCATTGGCGCGGACGTAGCGCACCGCCTGCTCGCCGTCCGCCGTCGCCAGCGGGCGCAGCGGCTCGACCGCCTTGGACAGCTCAGGCAGGTTGGTCATGTAGCGCAGCATCGCGAAGGGCAGGTCGCCGCCGGTCTTGAGCAGGCGATAGCGCAGCACGAAGGCGGTGACGCCGCGTTGGTTGAGCCATTGCGCGACCGCCTCGCCCTCATTCTCGATCGACAGCAGGTGGAAGGCGCCGCCGGGCGCGACGATCACCGCGGTGCCGTTCGCCTTTTTGGGGTCGGGCCGATAGACGGTCAGCGTCGCGTCCTGGACGTTGGTGACGACGACGCCGAACGGCGCGCGTTTCTCGCGGTCGCCGGGCGATGTGGCGGGCTGGTTCGGCCACAGCCGCACCACCTCCTGCGCCGAAGCGGGCGCCGCGACCGGCATCAGCGCGACGGTGACGAGCGCGGCGAGCGCGGCAAATCCGGCCAGCAGGCGCAGCATGATCTTCTTCATTGGGAATCCCTGATCTTGGCGATGGCGGCAATCGGCGCGGTCGCGGCCGGCGCCATTGCGGTCTCGCCAATGCCGATCGCGAGCAGCTTGGCGCTGGCCGGGTCGAGCCGCTGCCATGCGGGCGCCCCCTTGCCGTTGGGATCGCCGGTGCGGGCGAAGTGGGTCCAGTAGGTCATGAGCTGCGCCGCCGCTGCGCGATCGGCTGCGGTGGCGTCTGCAGGAAGGTTGCCGAACTGGAACGGCACATCGCTGGCGTGCGCGGCGCCCTTGCCGGCCTCGCGCTTGGCTTCCGTGACATAGCCGAAGCGGTAGAGCCAGGTCGGTGATCCGGCCTTCGCATGACGGCTGGCGAGCGCGAGCGCCGGCTCGACGAAGATCGCGTCGCTAGCGAGATGGCGAGCCGCTTTCTCTTCCGAGCCGTACGCGGCCTTCACCGCATCCGCCCCCGAACCGAGCTGCTTGAGCAGCGGGCCGTTGACCATCGGCAGGAACGGCGCGGGCACGAAGCCGAGCTCGTCGTCGTTGCTGCCCGCGATGAACGGGATTCGCGCCTGCTTGCCCGAGGCGAAGACCGCATCGGCATGGCCGGGCACGATCGTGCCGTCGGTGACCGGGCCGGAATAGAAACCCTCTTCCTTGTTGAGGATGGTGATGCCGCCGCGCACCGTGTCGGCCGGGAGCGCGCGGAGCGCGGCAAGGTCGGCGGCGGTGCTCTTGGCCGCAAAGGCACCGCCCTTGATCTGCGCCTCGGCGAGCGTCGGCCAGCGATCACGCCCGCCGCCCGACGCGGCGATGGCCTTGGCGAACAGGCCGGTGGCGGCGGGCGAGGCCATCAGCCGCGCGACGGACTCGCCGCCCGCACTTTCACCGAAGAGCGTGACGTTGGTCGGATCGCCGCCGAATGCCGCGATGTTGCGCTTGACCCAGGCGAGCGCAGCGATCTGGTCCATCAGGCCCCAGTTCGCACCCTGCCCCAGCGCCGGATGCGCGAAGAAGCCGAAACGGCCGAGCCGGTAGTTGAAGGTGACGACGACCACATCGCGCCTGGCAAGCTGGGCGCCGTCGGTCGGCGCAAGCGCGCCCGATCCGGCGACGAAGCCGCCGCCATGGATCCAGACCATCACCGGAAGCTTGGCGCCCGTGGCGGGCTTGGGTGTCCAGACGTTGAGGAACAGGCAATCCTCGGCCATCGGCGCACCGAGGCTGACATCGCCCGGCACCGCGTTCTGCACGCAGTCGGCGCCGAAGCGGGTGGCGTCGCGCGGGGTGGTCCAGCGCGCTACCGGTGCGGGCGCCGCCCAACGCCGCTCGTCCACCGGGGCGGCGGCATAGGGAATGCCCTTGAACGAGGCGACGCCGTCCGCAGTGGCGCCGGTGAGCGCGCCGCTGTCGATGGTCACCTGCTGCGCGGCGGCGGGCGTCGCGGCGAGCAGGGCGAGGATGAGCAACTGGGTCATGCGCCGCCTCCCGTGTGGAATTCGAAGATGCCGGGGCCGGTGCGATAGATTGCGTAGCCGCCCTCGCGGCGCAGCAGCTCGGCGCCTTGTGGCGCGGCAATCGTGCCGAAGCGTTCGGGCACCCGGATGTCGCCGCCGGTGTTGGCGGGGATTTCGGCGGTGAGCGTCAGGCGGCCGCCCTCCACCTTCCAGCGCGATGCGGCCCGGCCGTGCACCGTCTCCATCGCCGCCTCCGCAGAGGCGAGACCGGCGGGAATCGCGGGCTTGACCAGCACCGTCTTGTAGCCCGGCGCACCGGGGCGAAGACCGGCGAGACGCTGGCGCATCCAGTCGGCGATCGAGGCAAAATAGTGATGGTTGCGCGAGCGGCTTTCGAGGCTCCAGCTCTCGAACATTGTCGAATGGCCGTTGGCGATCCACCAGCCCCAGCTCGGCTCGTCGGTACGCGTCGCGACGCGGTAGGCGAGATCGGCGTGACCGTAGTCGCTCAGCATCTCGAGCAGGTGGCGCGTGCCATAGACACCGGTGCGCAAGCCCTGTTTGTCGACATCGCGCGCGATCGCATCGGCGACGCTTTGCTCGCGACCCTTGGGCGTCATGCCGAAGGCGAGCGGAAGGACGTTCTGGATCTGCGCCGCCGGCCCCGCGACGCCCTTGGCATCGACGGTGCGGTACCAGCCATTGGCATCGTCCCAGTAGCGCGCGTTGTAAGCGGTGCGGATCGCCTCGGCGAGCTGGCGGTAGCGCGTGGCATCCTCGGCCTTGCCGATCACCGCCGACGAGCGTGCGAGCAGATCGGCCTCATGGAAGAAATAGGCGGTCGTCACGGCATCGACCCCGCCGCCGCGCGCGTTGAGGAAATCGAGCGGACCCGGCGGCATCCATTCGCTGAGGCCCGCGGCGCGGCGATAGTCGGGCGCCTTGATATAGGTCGCGGTATAGTCGACCAGCCGCCGCTGCATGTCGTGGTTCTGCGCCAGGATGCGCGTGTCGCCATAGCTGGTGTAAAGCTCCCACGGCAGGATCAGCGCGGCGGCATCCCAGGGCGTGGTCGGGCCCCAGAGGATGCTCCAGCCCGGCGTGTTCTCGTACCCGTAATAGGGGGTCGCGGGGACGATTTCGGGAACTTCCCCGTTCGGTGCCTGCGCATCGCGGAAATCGGCGAGCCATTTGGTCCAGACCCGCGCGACATCGAGGCTGCGGGCGGCAGCACCTGCCGAAGCCTGCGCGTCGCCGGTCCAGCCATTCTTCTCGAACGCCGGGGTGTCGGTGACGAAGCCGTGGAGGTTGTTGAGAATGGTGCCGGTCGCCGCCGCGTCGATCTTGCCGAGCAGCGGGTTGGCGCTGGCGAAGGTGCCGGTGCGCTCGACATTGGAATGGACGATGCGCGCCTTGAGCTTTGCGCCGGGTAAGCCGCGCACCTCGACATAGCGGAAGCCGCGGTAGCCGAAGCTGGGCTCCCAGCGCTCGACGCCCTTGCCCGCCAGCGTATAGCGGTCGGTCTGAAGCTGGGCGTGGATCAGGCCCGAGACCGGGACGACGCGACCATCCGCGGTCAGCTTCTCGCCCGCCATCATCGAGATCGTAGCGCCGCGCGGGCCGCTGACTTCCAGCACCGGGCGGCCGGCGACGATACGGCCGAAATCGTGGACCCAGATTCCGGGGGCGGCTTCCTTGACCGATAGGGCGTCGATCGTCTCGACGGCTTCGATCGGCTCTGCATTGGCGGCGGCGAGTCCCCCCGCCGGTCCGACAACGACTTTGGCAGGCCGCCATTTCGCGCGGAAACCGGGACGGTCCCAGCCCGCCGGCAGCAGCCGGGCATCGTAGCGCTCGCCCCTATGAACGGAGTCGCTGCGCGTCGGGCCATCGGCGGCCCGCCAGCCCTCGCCGGTCGCGACCGTCTGGCGGGTGCCGTCGGCATAATCGATCTCGAGCTGGGCCTTGATCGCGGGCGCGGCACGCCAGGGCGCCGCGTGGAAATACCATTCGTCGGGATCGGTGAGCGCATACCAGCCACGGCCGAGTTCGGCGCCCAGCACATTCTCGCCTGCGCGAAGCTGTGCTGTCACGTCATAGGTGTAGCTCAGCACGCGCTTGTCATAGGCGGTGAAGCCAGCACCGAGCGGCGATCCGATCTGCGCGCCGTTGAGCAGGATGCGCGGCATCCCGGCCCCGGCATAATAGAGACGCGCACGCGCAACCGGCTTGCGCGCGACGGCGAAGGCGCGGCGCAGCAACGGCGCGGGTGCCTCGATCGGCAGGACGAAGGCGACACGCGGCACGCCCGCCGGAATCGCCAGCCCGTCCTTCTCGACCGAGCCGCCGGTGAAGGGATTGTCGTTGTGCGCGAAGCTGGTGCGGAAGGGCGCGCTGCCTGTGCCTGTCACCGCGACCGAATGGATCGTTGCGGTCTTCGGCTCGGCCGCCGCAATGCCGATAGTGCCGTGCGTGTGGGTGGCATCCTCCAGCGTATCGACGGTCTTGCCGTCCAGCTGCGTAACGATGCGCGAACCTTCGGCGCGGATCGTCAAGCGTCGACGCTGGTCCTTGAGCGGAACCGCGAGCGGAACCTTCTTCAAAATGTCGGTCTTGACCGTCGCGCTCGATCCGCCGGGATAACGGCGCACGCTTGCAGTGAGTGTGGCGCCCGCTGTGCCGTCGCTCAGCGTCCAGACATAGGCGTCGCCGTAGCTCTTGCCGCTGGGCAGCGCGCGGAACAGCACATCGACCGCCTTGCCGCTCAGCGTCAGATCGACATCGAGCGTAAGGTCGCGCCAGTCATGGGCGTCCGGGGTGCTGCCGGCGATCCATTGCGCCTGCCAGTCGGCTGGCGCGAGCAACCCCATTTCCCACGAGCCGGGCGCGCTCCAGCCGCTCGTGCGGCCTTCGGCATCCCATACCTGGACGCGCCACCAATAGCGGCCACGCGACGCAAGCGCAGACCCGGCATAGGCGATCTGGATATTGTCCGCCGACGCGACCTTGCCGCTGTCCCAGACCAGTTCGCCCTTTGCGAGCGCTTCGGGTGATTGCGCGACCTGAATATGGTAAGCGGTCTGTCGAGCGACGGGCGAATGCCACGCGAGCCGTGGTGCCGGTTCGTCGAGACCGATCGGCCCCGTTGCATATTCGACGCGCAGCCGCTCCGGCACGCCCCCTGGGGCCGCAGCCTGCGCAGGCGCCAATGCGGCCAGCAGGAGTGCCCCGGTAAAAACCCGGAAGCGGCCGATGCGGTGGCCGCTTCCGGAAAGGGGGAGTGTACGCAACACGCCGATAGGCCTCTAGAATTTCGTTCGGACGCCGAACGAGACCAGCCGACCCAGTGAGAAGCCGTTGGTGTAGCCGGTCGAGCTGTTGAGATAGGGCGGGTCCTGATCGAACACGTTGTCGACGTTGACCGTCAGCATCGAATTCTTGAGCACCCCGCCCAGATCATAGGCAAAGAACAGGTCGACGATGTTGAAGCTGTCCACCCGGGTTTGCGGCGCAACGCCCAGCATCGGGTAACCGGCCCGATGATTGAGGGAAGCCCGCGCGCTGAAATCGCCGACCTTTGCGCCCACCGCGGCGACGAAGGTCAGACGCCCGGTGCCGTTCTTCAGATTGTCGTCGAAGCCGGCCCCCTGGACCGCCTGAGTCTTGCGGTTGAGCGTATAGGTGCCGGCAAAGCTCGCGTTGATCGATCCGAACCCGGTCTGGCGCAGATAGGCGAGGTTGAAGTCGATACCGTCGACATGGATCGCGCCCAGATTGGTACGGCGCGCGTCCATGATCACATAGGGCGAGGTGCCGAAATAGAGGCTGTCGAGGCTCGGCGCGCCGTTGAGCGGCGTGTTGCCGACCAGCGCCCGGACCTGTGCCAGCGTCGGATTGGTGATGTAGAAGCTGCGATAGCCGGGATCGGTGAAGAAAACCGGCGACAGGAACGGCGGCACCGAGATCGCGTCGGTGAAGCGGACATTATAATAGGTCGCGCTCGCCACCAGCCCCGGCACCGCTTTGGGTGTCCAGTCGAAGCCGACCGACCAGGTCTTTGCTTTTTCCGGTGTCAAATCGGGGCTGCCGCCCGCCAGGATGATCGTCGGTCGTAGAATGTCGAGCGGCGAACTGCCCGGCGCGCGGAACGGGCTGAACAGCAGGATCTGCGCGCGCGCATCGGCGAGACTGGTGGTGTCGGCAAGGCTCGGCGCATGGAACGAGGTGCCGTAGTTGCCGCGGATCAGCAGATCGTCGAATGGCTTATAGTTGACGCCGACCTTTGGATTGGTCGTGCCGCCGACATCGTCATAGCTGTCGTGCCGGATCGAACCGGAGATCTGGAAGGCGCGCAGGCCCGGCATTCCGTTTCCCGAACCCACCAGCGGAATCAGTGCTTCGGCGAACACCGACTTCACATTGCGGCTGGTCACCGACCCCATCGCGTTGGTGAAGACGTTGCGGCGATCGAACGAGGCGAGCGAGTCGAGCTTCTCGAAGAAATACTCCGCGCCGACCGCGAGCCGGATGTCGCCGCCGCCGATCGTCGCGACGCGTCCGTCGAGGATCGCTCGCGTCTGGAACATCTCCTGATCGGCCTGGCCGTAATTCTCGAAATCGCGGATCGCAGCGAGCACCGCAGGGTTGCTCGCGCCCGGATCATAGGGGTTGAGCGCGGTGGCGAGCGTGGTTCCCGCAAGCGCTGCGGTCGCGGCCGTCGCGTTGATCGTCGGCTCGCGAATCAGCGAATAGCTGCTGCCGTAATTCGCCTCGGCGCGCACTTGCCACCGGTCGCTCAGATCGATCGAGAGGCTGGGCGAAACACCCCAGCTGTCGAACCGCGCGCGGCTTTCCATGCTTTCGCCGAATGCGTCCGCGAAGGACAAGGCGACGCTCTGCACCGGCGACACGCCAATCGGGCGGAAATAGGGATTGGTGAAGACCATGGTGCCGGTGAAGCCCGGAGTCGCGTTGAGCCGGGTGGTGTCGCGCCGCGACCAATAGGCCGTCGCCTGGAAATCGACACTGTCGCTCAGCGCCTGTGTCAGCCCGGCAAAGACGGTGTGGCGCTCTTCACGCGGATAGATATCGGCATAGTCCGTCGTGTCGCACTTGTTGCTCGTATTGGGTGCGAGCCCGGGTGCGGCGTAGCTCACCCCACCGACTGTGAAGTTTCCCGGCGAACAGGTGGTTGCGCGAAAGTCCTGCCCGCCGCGCGCGGTGTGGTCGGCGCGCACATAATCGCGGTCGATGCCAAGGATGTTGTCGTGCCAGGCATAGGCATAGGACGCGTAGATCGAGCCGCTGCCCCAATCCTTGCCAATGGTCAGATTGCCTTCGACCGTCTTGTAGTCGTCGGCGAAGCCATAGCGAAGATTGGCGCCGATTCCGTCGAACCGCTTGCGCGTGATGAAGTTGATCACGCCGCCGATCGCGTCCGAGCCATAGATGGCCGAACCGCCGTCGGGCACTACCTCGACGCGCTCGATCATGTCCGGCGGGATGATCGACGGATCGACCGAGGTCTGGAGCACGCCTGCGCCGACGATGCGCTTGCCGTTCATCAGCACCAGGGTGGTGGTGCCGCCCGAGGCGCCGAGGTTGCGGATGTTGGGACGGACGATCGGGATCGACATGTCGCCGCTGCCGCTTGGCACATAGTTGAAGTTGCCGACCTGCGGGATCGAGGCGAGCAGATCGTTGGCCGAGGTCGCGCCAGTGGCGACGATGTCCTCACGCTTCATGCTCACGACGTTGGTGCCGGTCGGCGCGACGCCACGCAGCAAGGTGCCGGTGACGATGACTTCGTCGTTTCCCGCGGCCGGCTCTTCCTCCGCTGCGGCCGGACCTGCATCGGAAGTCTGTTGCGGCCGTGCCGCCGGTGCCGCCGGCTGCGCCTCGATCACAAAGGCACCGCCCGAAGCCGCCCGGGCGCGGAGGCCGTGGCCGGCGATCAGGCGATCGATCGCATCGGCGACCGAGTAGCTACCCCTCAGCGCCGCGGCGTGCTTGCCGCGCACCAGTGCGGGATTGAAGATGATTTCGGTGCGCGTCTGACGGCCGAGCTGGTTCAGCGCTGACGACAAGCTCTGCGCTTCGAGCTGGATGGCCGGACGAGGGGCCGCCTGCGCCACCGCCGGAATCGCGGACAAGGCGAGCGGCGCAATGCCGGCCAGAACCAACAGGCGAAATGCGGACTTACGGTGACAATTGCGACGCATGGATCCCCTCCCTTTGCGAGCTGGCTCGGACCAGTCTTCAAAAGGGGAGGACGCGGGCTATTCAGTTTTCCACATCAGGTGACGAAGATTTTTTCGTCGAAGCCGAATTCGCGGTACGGCCGATCGCCAGGCTCCCGTCCGCAAGCCGATCGACCCGCACCGGCAGCAGTTCGCCCACGAGGCCGGCGAAGCGGTCGGCGTCGCCGGTTCTGAACACGCCGCTGATCCGCATCCGTCCCGCTTCCTCGTCAAGCAACCGGATCGGGGAGCCGGTATAGCGGCTCATCTCCGCGGCTGCGGCTGCGAGCGGCGCATCCTCGAACGACACATAGCCCTCGCGCCACATCAGCTCGTTGCCGACATCCACGGGCGCCACGCGTTGCGGAACGCCGAGTTCGGCGACCAGCGCCTGTCCGGGCTTGAGCAGGGTCGGCGCGGGATCGAACTGCTCGGTGGCGGTCGCCGCGCGATCGACCACGACCCGTCCCTCGACCAGCACCACCTTCATGCGGCCGGGATCGAGACGGACTTCGAACACGGTGCCGAGCGCGGTCACCCGGCGTCCGGCCGCTTCGACCGAGAAGGGGCGGCTGGCGTCCTTCGCCACCTCGAACAATGCCTGTCCGCGCACCAGCCGCACGTGACGGCTTCCGGGCGTGTAGGCGAGCGTGATCGCGGTATCGGTGTTGAGCGTCACGCGCGTGCCGTCGGGGAGGGCGATCACCCGCCGTTCCCCCTTGGCCGTCGCGAACCGCGGCGCCGAGGCGGGCTGCGTGTCGCTGGCGGCGATCGTGTCGGCTGCGGGAGCCTGGCGCGTCGGGTCGGTCACGCCCCATTCGCCGGGCAGGAACAGCAGTGCGGCGGCGAGGCTTGCCGCGACACCGGCGCCCAGCGCCGGAACCCAGCGTTTGCGCGGCGCCGGGGTGGCGAGCGCGGCCTGGCGCAGAGCCGTCAGATGCGGATCGGCGTCGCCCTGATCGAACACGTCCCACACGCCATTGGCTTTGCGGAACGCCCGGGCATGCGCCTCGCTGGCCTTCAGCCAGGTGGCGAACGCCGTCTGGTCGGCGGCGGTGAGATCCTCACGGTCATGCCGCAGCACCCAATAGACCGCCGCTTCGTCCGCCGACATGCCCAGCGTCGGATTGGTTCGTGCCAGCGAGATCATGGCTCACCCAGCCGCTGCACGAGATGCGTCATGGCGCGAGCCATGTGCTTTTCCACCGCGCTGACCGAGATGCCGAGCCGCGCGGCGATATCCAGATATCGCATCCCTTCCAGGCGTCGCATGACGAAGACCACTCGCGTTCGTTCGGGCAATTCGAGGAGTACGGCAGTCGCACGCCCCAATGCTTCCCTGCCCAGTAGGACGCGCTCGGGCGAAAAATCCACATCGCCATGCTGCTGTCCGTCGAACGTCTCGTGATCGGCCTCGTGCCGGCTGCGCCGCCGCCGCAGCCTGTCCGTCAGCACGCTGCTTGCGGTCTCGAACACATAGCCGCCGATCTTGTCGACATCATCGAGGTTGCCGCGCTTCGCCAGCCGCAGGAACACTTCCTGGATCAGATCCTCGATCTCGCCGCGATCGCGGATGCGGCGCGAGAAATAGCGATTGAGCGACGCGCGGAAGCGCGCGTCGAGGGTCTGGAGCGAGACTTCGCCCCGGTCGGGATAGGGTCGTGGATTCGCGTCAGTCATTCATCTCGCCTCGCGCGCGAGGCTGCGACAGTTCCATATGCTTGGCAATCCGTACCCCACGCGACGTCTCGCCGGCTCATGGCTCATGGCGAAGAGCACGCGTGACATCGAGAAAAGCGGAGATCAGCCGCGACTGCAACCGGTCGCGGCGGCACACGATATGCGCATAGTTGAAGATCTCCGCGTCGACGATCGGCAGGCTGCGGATGCGTTCGTCGGCGATATACTCGGCGCTCGATACGAAGCCGAAGCCCGCGCCGCTCGCCACCGCTTCGCGCACGGCTTCGCGGCTGCCGATCTCCATCACGATCCTGGGCTGGACGTTCGCGCTGGCCATCGCCGCATCGCTGGCACGGCGGGTGTTCGAGCCATGCTCGCGCGCGATCATCGGCTGCTCGTGCAGTTCGGCGATATGGATGCCCTTGCGGTGCGGCGCGAACAACGGGTGGTCGCGCCGCCCGAAGACGACGATCGCGTCGCGGCTGTACTGCGAGAACCACAGCCGCTCGTCATTCTCGACAAAGGCGAGCACGGCGACGTCGGACTGGAATTCGAGCAGGTTGCGCAGCACCGCATTGGAGTTGCCGACCGACACCGAGATGTCGATCTTGGGATAGCGGGCATGGAAGGCGACGAGCATCTCGGTCGCGTGGAAGGGACCGACCGCGCCGACGCGGAGCTGGCCGGTGCGGAGCTCACGGCTTTCCGTCAGAAAGTGCCGGGCATCGGCTTCGTCGGCAAGCATCCGCCGGGTGATCTGCTGGAGCTGGCGGCCGGCATCGGTCAGTCGAAGGCGCCCGCCGGTCCGCACGAACAGCTCGATCGAATACTCCTCCTCCAGCTGGCGAATCTGCGTCGTCAGCGTCGGTTGGCTGACGTTGAGCTGGTTCGCCGCGGCGGTGACGCTCTCGGCTTCGGCGACAGCGTGGAAGGAGCGGAGCTGAGTGTACCTCATAGATTTTTTATATAGACACTGAACAAGCTATCAATTTGATAGTGTCACGGTCTTGCCGTCCTATCCGCCCACGCAAAAAACAGTGGGAGGGATGGCTAAATGGCCACATCGTGGAAGTACGCGAATCCGGTCGAGGTAACGCTTGGCGAGGACGCGGTGTCGGCAATCCGCGGCAAGGTCGCGGGCCGGGCCTATTGCCTCGTCACCTACAACGACCATCCGTACTTCGACGAAATGACCGCGAAGATCTCCGCCGAAGTCGGCGAACCCGCGGTCGTGGTGCGCGATGTCGAGGCCAATCCGAGTTTCAACGGCTTGCGCGTCGCCTGCCACACCTTCGGCGCCGCAACCACGCCGCCCCAGGTCATTGTCGCCTTTGGTGGTGGATCGGTAATCGATTCCGCCAAGGCGCTGGCGGTTTCGAACGGCGATTTCGCCAACGTCCAGGACTTCCTGGAAGGGCGTACCGACGCCGACGCGGTGAAGGCCGTGCCGATCATCGCCGTCCCCACGACCTTCGGCACCGGCAGCGAAGTGACGAGCTGGGCGACGATCTGGGACACCGATGCGCGCAAGAAATACTCGCTCAACCGCCCGGACCTCTATCCCGAGCACGCTGGCCCGACGCCAGCCGCATCTGGCAGGTGGTCGACCGGCATCAGGTCCACACGATCTTCACCGCGCCGACGGCGCTGCGTGCGCTGATGAAGGACGGCGACGACTTCGTCACCCGCACCAGCCGCACGTCGCTGAAGCTGCTCGGCACGGTCGGCGAGCCGATCAACCCGGAAGCGTGGCGCTGGTATCATGAGGTGGTGGGCGAGCGCCGTTGCCCGATCATCGACACCTGGTGGCAGACCGAGACCGGCGGGGCGATGATCGCGCCGATGCCGGGTGCGACGGACCTGAAGCCCGGCAGCGCCACGCGGCCGCTGCCCGGGGTCGATCCGCAGCTGGTCGATGCCGAGGGCAACGTCCTGCACGGGGCGACCGAGGGCAACCTCGTCATCGCCAGAAGCTGGCCGGGGCAGATGCGCACGGTGTGGGGCGATCATGCGCGCTTCTTCCAGACCTATTTCACCACCTATCCGGGCAAGTATTTCACCGGCGACGGCTGCCGCCGCGACGAAGACGGCTATTACTGGATCACCGGCCGGGTCGACGACGTCATCAACGTCAGCGGCCACCGCATGGGCACGGCCGAGGTCGAGAGCGCGCTGGTGCTGCATCCCAAGGTCGCCGAGGCGGCGGTCGTGGGCATGCCGCACGATGTGAAGGGGCAGGGCATCTACGCCTATGTCACGCTTAACGCCGGCTGCACTGCCGACGACGCGCTGCGTGCCGAGCTGATCAAATGGGTCCGCAGCGAGATCGGTCCGATCGCCACGCCCGACGCGCTCCAGTTCGCGCCGGGCCTGCCCAAGACCCGCTCGGGCAAGATCATGCGCCGCATCCTGCGCAAGATCGCCGAAGGCGACACTTCCTCCCTCGGCGACACCTCAACCCTCGCCGATCCAGCCGTCGTCGACGACCTCGTCGCTAACCGCGTGCGGTGAACGTTCGCG
>Ga0247823_10000517_pt1 | contig 32434 bp, 25 predicted proteins | sample 13C_PalmiticAcid_2_FD_192426 | JGI IMG/M metagenome (GOLD analysis project Ga0247823, IMG submission 192426) | Soil microbial communities from agricultural site in Penn Yan, New York, United States - 13C_PalmiticAcid_Day30 | ecosystem: Environmental > Terrestrial > Soil > Agricultural land...
TCGCCGAAGCCGTGAAGGCCGCCAAGGGCGGTCAGATCGAATTCCGCGTCGAAAAGGTCGGCATCATCCACGCCGGCCTCGGCAAGCTGTCGTTCGGCGAGGAAAAGCTCCGCCAGAACTTCGACGCTTTCGTCGACGCGATCGTCAAGGCCAAGCCGTCGGGCGCGAAGGGCAAGTATGTCCGCAAGATCGCGCTGTCGTCGTCGATGGGCCCCGGCGTGAAGGTCGATACGGCCGACGTGACCGGCGCCTGATCGAAGCGCCAATGAATTGGGGAAGGGCCGGGGGAAACTCCGGCCCTTTTCTTATGCGCGGTTCGGGGTGTAGAAAAGTGGAGCGCTCGGATCGGAGGTGCGGAGCTTTCCGATAAATGTCGCCATGTGCCTGCGTGATGAAACCGAAGATTTACCATATCGTGCGTCGTTGAGAGAGATTACAATGATGGCGTCGGACCGCCCCAGGGCTGAGCTTTGCATGCGTCTGGCATCGCGCGGGTGGAGGCCGTGCCGATTATGCGGTCACTGCACCGATCATTCCCGGGCCGGATCGCCATAGCTTTGGCGATGGTCAGCTTGGCAGCATTATTTCGTTATATCCTTGATCCTTGGCTCGGCGGAGCCGCACCATATCTGATGTTCACCCTGGCCATTCTTGGCGCCGCGGTGACGGCTGGACCGACGGCGGCAGCGATAGCCTTGGTTCCGGCTTCCTTGTTTGGGCTCTATTTTGCAGGCGTTCGCGACACAGAGGCCGTTAACATCGTTGAGGCTGCGGTATTTCTTCTGTCGGCTATCGCGATCATCTGGCTGGCCGCGAACATGCAGCGCTCACGGGCGCGCGTTGTGGATGGCGCTCGCTATGCGGAGCGCCAAGCGGCCGAAGCCGATCTGCTGGCGGAAGAGCTCAATCTGCTGATCGACGGGGTTCAAGGCTACGCGATCTATATGCTCGATGCGGATGGCCGGGTTGCCATATGGAACCAGGGGGCCGAGCGGCTCACCGGATGGTCGGAGGGCGAAATTACCGGCCACGATGCCGAGATCTTCTATCCTGCCGACGCAATCATGAGTGGCAAACCTGCAAGGGATCGCGCGCAAGCCGTAGTACAGGGGCGCGTAGCGGAAGAGGATCGGCGGGTTCGTCGGGACGGTACCGAGTTTCTTGCCGACATTTCGATTACGGCTTTGTGGGGAGGGGCCGGCGAACTCCGGGGATTCGGGACGATCGTGTCCGACATTACCGAGCGTCGCCGGACAGAGGCACGTGTCGAAGCTCTGCAATCCGAACTCCTTCACGTTTCGCGGCTGAGTGCCATGGGGACGATGGCGGCGACGTTGGCGCATGAGCTGAACCAGCCGCTGACTGCCGTGACCAATTATGTCGAGACGGCGCGCGATCTGCTGGCGGCCCCGGGGGGCGAGGACATGTCGACGATCCGGGATGCGCTGGAGGATAGCGCAAAGGAGGCTATGCGAGCAGGGAGAATAGTCCGCCGGTTGCGGGACTTTGTTGCCCGTGGCGAAGTGGAAAAGACCGTTGAAAACTTGCCCGCGTTAATCAAAGAGGCAGCCCATCTGGCGCTGGTCGGCGCACGGGAAAAAGGGATCGAGCCATGCTTTGATATCGACCCGCGTGCCCCGTCCGTCCTTGTTGACAGGGTCCAGATTCAGCAGGTCGTCATCAATCTTGTACGCAACGCCATAGAGGCAATGGCGGACAGTCCCGTTCGCCGGCTCGCGGTATCGAGCCGCTTCGACCAGTCGGGATTTGTTCGCATTACGGTTGCCGATACCGGACCCGGCGTCGCGCCGGATGTCGAAGGTCATTTGTTCACGGCTTTCACCAGCACAAAGAATGACGGCATGGGCCTCGGTCTTTCGATCTGTCGGACCATAATCGAGGCGAACGGTGGCCGTATCTGGATGGAGGCCAGATCTGGAGGCGGGACAGAGTTCCACTTCACGCTTTTGCATGTGGAAACGGAGCGGGATGAATGACGTTTGGAGAACTCGTTCATGTCATCGATGACGATGATGCAATCCGTCGTTCGGCCGCGTTCATGCTCAAGGCGTCGGGATATGCCGTTCTGACCTGGGCGACAGGGGCGGCCTTTCTCAAGGAACTGCATCATATTCCCGAAGGCTGCATCCTTGTTGATGTGCGCATGCCCGGGATGGATGGTCTGGAGGTGCAGCAGGCGCTTTCGGATCGCGGCGTAACCATGCCGGTTATTGTGATGACGGGTCATGGAGACGTTTCCACCGCGGTAAAAGCCATGAAGAGCGGTGCTGTCGATTTCCTCGAAAAGCCATTCGAGAGGGCCGCGCTCCTTTCGGCGATGTCATCGGCATTCGAACGAGCCGCCGCTGTTGATGGCGCCACCGCGCGCTCCGCCGGTGCCATGGCCGTGCTCGGCGTTTTGACACCGCGCGAGCGAGAGGTGTTGGAGGGGCTGGCTCGCGGGCTGCCCAACAAGACAATCGCATATGACCTTGGCATCTCGCCACGCACCGTTGAAGTGCACAGGGCGAATCTCATGTCCAAACTCAACCTGAGCAGCCTTTCAGCTGTGCTGCGCCTCGCTTTTGCGGCAGGAATTGGGAGCTAGGACTTGTGGGAGGACGCTTGCTGCATTCGGGACCTCGTTCCCGCGATCGGGATGCCGTCGAAACGGTGTGAACGCGCCGACTGCTCCCTTATCGCAGCAGCATCTGCCAGCCGACGGCACAAAGTGCCAGACCGAGGATCGTTCGGAGGTGATTATTGGCTATTCTGGGAGCTACCGCGCTGCCGATCAACACACCCGGGATCGACCCGGTCAGCAAGCTGGTCAGAAGCACCGGGTCGACGCTGCCGATGAACCAGTGACCCATCCCGCAAAGCAATGCCAGTGGCACCGCATGCGCGATGTCGGTGCCGGCAAGACGCGCTGCCGGAAGTTCCGGATAAAGCGCGATCAGCGCGAGCGCGCCAAGCGAGCCCGCCCCTATTGACGTGCAGGCCACCGCCGCGCCGATGATGGCACCGACGAGGATCGTAAGCCGGTTTCGACAGGCATCATCGATACGGGGCTTCGTTTTGGCCCAGCGCGACAGGCGCGCCTGGAAGAACAGCCCGACGCCTGTCAGAATGAGGACGGCGCCAAGCGCGGTCAGAATCCACGGAGGCGAGGTGACCGATGCGCCGGATTTCCAGAGCCAGATCAGCACCGCCGTTGCCGCCGGGAGGCTGCCCCCCGCCAAGCGGCGCAGGAGCGGCCAGTCGATATTTCCTAGCCGGTGATGGAGCGAAGTGCCCGCGGTTTTCGTCAGGGCAGCATAAAGCAGATCCGTCCCGATCGCTTTCACCGGATGGATACCAGCGAAAATGAGAAACGGTGTCATCAGGGACCCGCCGCCGACGCCGGTCAATCCGACAAGGACTCCGACGCCGAAGCCTGCAAGGATGAACGGCGACGAAAAATGCATTTTTTGACTATGCCGAAAACGCGCCGACCGGGCGATTTCGGAGAGATGACAAATTTGTAATGTGTGCGTGCAGCGCTCGAATTTTCGACGGGTCGGCCGTTTAGCTCGCCTGTTCCCTGCCTTTTGCGCTGACCGCAACAGCCTCATCAATCGGCATAACCAGAACTGACTACGTATCTCTACGAATTTCCGGGCGGCAAGGCCGACGTTACTCGGACCCCTCATTGTGGTCGTGAATCGGTTTGCGTCGCGTCAAGGCTTCCGAGAAGAGCCGGCGACAAAGCGGAAAAGGGTAGCCGATGGACAGCGCCATTCGAACTGATCGCTACGGCGTTCCCCCGATTTGCGACTACACGGCGTGGTACGACAACGACCGCACTGCTCGACTTGTCGCCGCCGCAGACAAGTCCGTCCTCGCGATGAATCAGGCCGCGCATGGCTTGGCCCTCGATGGCCACATACGGATCGACGCGCAACATCGTCTGCATCTGCCGCCGACACGCCGAGCCGCGGACGACCCGTTCCATCACGCCGAGAGGGGCAGGGAAGGGCGGCATATTTATCAACTTTCTAACGATTTCGTTCTGGCAGTTATCGTCGCGCCGATCCGTCATAAGACGTCGGAATTCCATATCTCTGCGGCAAAAGTGGAACTGAATCGCCCGGTCGATCTGGGGTCGATCGTCAAGGAATTCGGGATCACCGAATGCGAGGGGCTCGTCCTCAGTGGATTAGCGAAAGCTGTCTGTCCGAAGGAGATATCAAGATCTCTGGGTCTGTCGATTCATACAATAAGGTCTCATCAGCGATCAATATATTCTAAAATAGGCGCAAAATCATCGGCTGAAGCTCAAAGGTTTATATTAAGCATGTGCATAATATCTCAGCTAATTGTTTAGCTTGATTAGTGATGATGACTATTAATTGTAACGATGACTTGGATTTTCTTTCTTTCTACTTAATGGGCCCGCCATGTTGCGGGTGTATTGAAAGGAATGAGATATGTCTGTGAAAAAGCTTATCGCCTGCGCCATTCTGGCGAGCGCCGGCCTTGCGGGCACGGCCAATGCAGGCACGCTGACCACCACCGGCTCGATCGTGCCGGTCTGTCAGGTCGATGTCACCCCGCGCTCGTTCGACCCCGCCAAATCCACCATCCAGAACATCGCTGGCGTGCTGGTGAAGTGCAATCAGGCGGGCAACAAGTCGGTCACGGTTGATGCTGCAAACGGCTATTTTGCGGGTCCCGCCGCGACCCAGGTCGATTACACGATGACCATGGATCTGGACGGAAACCTGCTGCCGTTCAACGCTGTCAACCTTGGGCCGGCGCCGGTCAGTGCCCCGATCGGCGCACCCGACGCCAATGTCGCTGCGGGCCTTCCCGGTGATTTCTCGGTGCAGCTGCTGAGCACCCCGTTTCTCGCCGGCTCCTACACTGAATCCTGGAACCTGACGGTCGGCTGACCCCCCTCCGGCCGTGCCGGGAGCTTCTGGAAATCGGGGGCTCCCGGTTCGCGGTTGATCATGTGGCCCGAGAAAGGATCTCTATGCGGCGAACATTCTACGGACTGGCCCTGCTCTTGGGGATCCTGCCTGCCTCGCTCTGCTTCGCATACAGCGTCCAGCCCATGATCTACACACTAACGCCGAGCGGCTCGGGGTCGACGGTCCGGCTGACGGTGCAGAATTCGCGCGAGGGGCTGCTCAATGTGGAGGTTGAGCCCTATGCGGTGACCGCGGATGACGCGGGTGTGCGCACATTTACCCCGGCGACCGACGATTTCGTGATCTTTCCGCCGCAAGCGAGCATTGCAGGCGACAAGGCGCAATTGTTCCAGATCCGCTACATCGGACCCGCGACCTTGCCGAAGGGGCGCGTCTATGTCTTGCGCGTGCATCAGACGAATACGGTAGAGGCTGTTCGTCCGGAAACAGGCGCCACAGCTCAAACCCATCTGGCGCTATCTCTCAATTTCAACACCACCGCGATTGTCCAGGCCAAGCAGTTGAAGCCCGATGTCACGGTGGAGGGTCAGCCGGCGCCCGATGCCCGGGGGGTGCTCCATGCCCGCGTGGCCAACCGGGGCGATGGTGTTGCGGATCTCACTCGCATCGGCTGGGCACTCGATCATGATGGCAAGGTCGATCACATCGATATCTCGGACATCAAATATGGCGACGCGATTTTCCTCGAACCGGGGCACAGCCGCGACATCATATTGTCCCAGACCATCAAGGCTCCCGCTCGCCTTGTGCTCGACCAGACGGCAGATGATCGTGGGAAAAGCCGCGACTAGGACGGGGCGGCTCCCCCGCTCTGTCCGGCTGTTGGCGCGCGGCCTTGCTACGGGATTGTTGCCCATGGCTTCTGTATTTCCATTGCCCGTGCGTGCGCAAGCACCTTGGCTTGTAAAGGGAACTCCTGTCGTAGCGGCAGCGGAGCTTACCAGCGACGCAAACGCCAGTGCGACATCAGAGGGTCTGGACCAAGCGCCAGCCTCACTTGTCCCGCGCGGAATGGTTGATATCGAGGCACCGCTTCTCGTGAACGACCGTCTTGTCGGAGAAATCGACGTCCGGGTCGACGCCAATGGTGCGGGGGACATCGACGCGGCGCGTTTTGTGCTTTTGGTCGGCCCGCTGCTCGATCCCCCACTTAGCGCGGCTCTGCATGCCGCGATCGCTAACCGACCCCGCGTTCCGTTGGCTGATCTCTCGACGCCGCCGCTAACCGTTATCTATGATCCAGCCGCGCTGGAAGTCCATGCGACGCTTCCCACCGATCGCATGCAGACGCAGGAAATGAGCTTCCGGGGCTATGACAAGCCTGATCCCGCACGGTTCACGCCGCAAGCGCGATATGCTGGCGGGGTCGCCATCGGCGTAGCGCAGCGCATTTTGGAAAGCGGCCCCGATCGCGGGCGCGCGCCGCTGACGATCAATGCCGATGCGTTCGCAACCGTTGGCGCGTTCCCAGGCGTAACCCTGCGTGGCGGCGGAATTTTTACCGAGAATCCAGGACATGGCTTCTCGTTCGAGCGTCTTCAGACCCGGCTTAGTTACGACAGCTTTCCCGACGCGGTTCACTATGTGGCCGGCGAGTTCAATCCGGCGCTCACCGGGTTCCAGGGCGGCGCGCCGCTGCTGGGCATCGGAATTGCGCGCGATTATGCGGGCATTCGTCCTTTCGACAATATCCGGCCCTCGGGCCGCGGTGGGGTGACGCTAGACCGGCCCTCGACGGTGATCGTCGAAGTCAACGGCATCGAAACCCGCCGGCTGCAACTCGATCCCGGGCGCTATCAGCTAACCGACCTGTCGTCGGTGTCGGGAGCCAACGACGTGCGGCTTTTTGTCCAGGATGATCTGGGGCGCCGCGAAGTCGCATCGAGCACATTTTTTACCTCTACCTCGATGTTGGCGGAAGGGTTGACCGACTTCGGGGTGGCTATCGGCAAGCGTGAAAGCCAGCGGACATATTATGGCGGCCCTCTGACCGCGACGGGCTATGTCCGGCATGGCATTACAGGCAATCTGACGCTCGGCGCGGGCGCGCAATATGCTGCCGGCGATTGGCAGGCCGATGGCGAGGTCGTTGTCGGAACGCCGATTGGATTGTTCCGGACCCAGGGCAGCATCAGCGATGTGAACGACCGTCGCGGCTATGCCGTCAGTCTCGATTGGCTGCAAACCTTCCAGAGGGGGCCCTCGTCGTGGAGCTTCACGCTGTTGTCCAGCCTGTATAGCCGCGATTTCGCATCGCCATTCGACCGGGACGGCCGCGTAAACGACGAACGGTGGCGCATCGATGCGCGCGCCGACTGGCGGCGCGACGCGATCGGGCTTTCGCTGGTCGGCAGCCTCGCCCGGACGCGGTCGAACAGCGAACGCGAAGGCCTCGACCTCACCGCCTTTTACACTCTGGGCCGCTTCGCTTTCACCGGGACGGCCGGATGGGAACATGAAGGAGGCCATGGTTGGGGGCCGCGGGCCTTGCTTGGTGTCTCGCTGCAAATTGGCCACCACGCCAATGCTGCGCTGCGAGCCGACAGCAAGCGCGGCGGCACGGTCGCCGAATATAATCGCTATCCGGTCGATCAGGTCGGCGATTTGTCGGGACGCATCCAGCTGGCGCAGGACGAGGACCGGCTCGGACTTGCCGGTGAGGCGCGCTATTTCGGTAACCGCTTCACGGCGCAGGTGGAGCAGAATCTCTATTATGCCCAGTCACCGCTCGGGATCGGCACGCGGGAGACCGTGCTGCGCGCCGCGACCTTCATCGGTGTCGCCGACGGCGCTGTTGCGATCGGCCGACCCACTGCCGGCAATTTTGCGATATACGACCGCCATGCGTCGCTACGCGGTTCGAGCGTCGAGGTGCGTGACGAAGCGGGTCTCCTCGTGGGCAGGCAGGATTGGCTTGGTGCTCCGCTAGTGCCGTTCAACCGCGCCTTCAGCCCGGTCCATCAGACCTATGAGGTCGATCCGCTGCCCATTGGCTACGACCTCGGCGAAAGCCAGCTAGCCGCGTTGCCGGGCTCATTTTCGGGATATCGCGTACCGGTCGGCTCCGACGATTCACGAATTGCGATAGGCTATCTGCTGTCGGCCGACGGGCCGATCGCGGGGATGTCGGGCACCGCCGAGCGGATCGATGGCGGTGAGGAGGCGGCGCACCCCTTTTTCACCAACGCCGCAGGCCGCTTCGCGATCGATCGCCTTGCGCCGGGCACGTACCGGCTGGTGATCGACACGCATGAAGTCGGGCGGATCACGATTACCCCCCAGAATGAAGGAATGGTCGATGTCGGCAAGATTCAGGTTCGCGCGCCATAGCCTCTTCGGCCTTTGTCTGCTCGCCACCGTGCCGGCGCAAGCCTGCACAATCCGGCTAGGGCCGATGCAAACCGCTGTTATCGCCTATGACCCCTTTATCACCGCCGCAACCGAAGGCTGGGTCCGCGTGACGGCCGATCTGGTCGACGGAGACCGTTGCTCCGCAATCGTGAGGCTGACCGACGATAGCGGCCAGCTCGCGCGAACGATCGGCTTTGGTCCGGCGGGCGCAGTTTCCTTTCGCCCCGAGCTGCGACCGGGTGCGGGAGTCGGCGATGCCCGCGACGGCAGCGGAGCAGATGTCGAGCTGACCACCGACCATTCGCATGTCCAGATCGAATGGCATCTGGCGCCGCTAGGCGACGCGGTCCTCGCGCCGGGCGACTATGCGCAGCCGCTGCGGGCCGCGCTTGACCCCGGAGGCGCGGATCAGGTCAGCGCGGGGACATTGACCCTGCGCAGCATAGCCCGTGCGCAGGCCAATATTGCAGGAGCAGCCGGAAATTTTGACGCGGGAAGCAATGCCGCGGTGATCGATCTCGGCGAGATGAAAACCGGCAGCACCGGGCATGCCTTTCTGCAGCTCCGCGCGAATACCGCGGCTCATATCAGCTTCAGCTCGGAGCACCGGGGTATGCTGGTGAACGAGTCCGCTCCGCAATCGGCGATACGGTACAGCCTGTCGTTGGCGGGTACGCCCGTCCCGTTGTCCGCGACGACCATTCGCACCGTCGACCCTCCCGCCTCCCTGCGTGGGAACAGCATGGAATTGGGGGTCACCGTCGGCGACGTCTCCGGTGCGCTGGCGGGGCGCTATAGCGACACGATCACCATCGACGTTTCGCCATAATGCTCAGCTTTGCTTTCTATCGGTCCTGCTCTGCAGCGATGCGATCGGACCGACGATCAACCTCGGCGGAAGCACCACGCGCCGGGTCCGGATTAGCTGTCCTGGCGGCAGGCGTATGTGCCCGCTCCGAAAGCTGGCCCAAGGATTACGATGTTGTCATGTGGCGGCCATGCCCCGGTTGGATTGGAGGCGTAAAAGAGGGACGTCCAAGGCGGGGCCATCCCCCGACTCTCTCCCGACCCCGGTCCCCGCCTGGACATCATGGTTCATCTCGTCCGCCTTTGAGCGGGTTTATGGAGTGAGGAATATGGCACGCTTTCGTACGCTAGTCGGGCTTGGTCTTGCCTCGACGCTGATGATCACCGCCCCGGTCTTTGCCTCGACCCCGGCCACCTCGACAAATGCCGCGGCCAAGCCGGCCACGCACAGCGTGATGAAACAGGCTGTCGCGACCAAGGTGACGACGACCGCGGCACCCAAGCGGGTCGCCACGACACGGCAAAATACGCATCTCGTCAAGGCGACGCTCAGCAACGGCAAGAAGGTCACCTATGACTGCCGTCTCGCCGGCAACAAGAACAAGCAGGCCTGCAAGGGCTAAGTCCCGGCGCCATCAGCCTTCGCCGGCCCACTGTCCGGCCAGTTCCTTCATTTCTCGGGAACTGGCCGCTTCGGCGTGTCCGCTGCTTTGCGCAGCTGGGCCACTTCTACGCGGTCGCGCCCCAGGGCTTTGGCGCGCAACAAGGCGGCATCGGCTGTACGCACCAGCCGATCGAACCCGCAATGAATCGGTGCCACCGCGATCCCGACCGAGATCGTGATCGGATCCAGATCCTTGCCGCCGTGCCCGAGTTCGAGCGCGGAGATGCGCGCCCGGATATCCTGCGCGCGCTCTTCGGCCTGCTCCGCCGACAGGGTGGGGAGCAGGATCAGGAACTCCTCGCCGCCATAGCGAAAAGCGAGTCCCGCTTCGCGCGTCACATTGGCGAGCACCTGTCCGACGGCACGCAGGACGGCATCGCCCGCTTCGTGACCATGCACGTCGTTGAAGCGCTTGAAATGATCGACATCGAGCATCAGGCAGCCGAGTGGTTCGTCGAGGCGCTCGGCCTGCGCGACCTGCGTTTCGAGCGCGTGGCCGAGTTGGCGGCGATTGGCGAGGCCGGTCAAGGAATCGGCCATCGCCATCTCGCGCAGGGTGTCGCGAAGCTGGAGATTGGCGATCGCCAGCCCGATATTTTCGGCGAGCATATCGAAGTAGACTAGCTGTGCCGCGCTACGCGCCGCGTCGCCCACCGGCATTTCGAAATAAAGGAGGCCCAGCGTCTCACGCTGCGCGGTGAGCGGCAGGCACAGGGTGTCGACCGGATGACCCGCGTCCCATTTGATATGGTCGCAAGGGACATCGACATTATCGCCCGCCGGACGATGCCGGAGACCGCGGCGCAGCGCCCAGCAGGATAGAGGCGAAAACTGTTCGGCCGACCGGACCGGCCCTAGCCAGCTACCCGATTCGACCACGAGATTGCGCTCCTTGTCGAGCAGGTAAAGCCGGCCGGGCAGCCCCGGCGCGATCTCGGGAACGAAGCGCTGGACGACTTCCTGCAGGTCGTGGAGCGTGTCGCATCCCTGCATCCGCTGCGTCATCCGGGACAACAGGTCGCGCATCGTGCGGTCGGTGTCGCGCTCGGCTTCCAGCCGCTGCCGCTCGAGGCCATTCTCGCGGAAGATGCGGATCGCCTGCGCCATGTCGCCAATCTCGTCGATCTGGCTGAACTCCGGCGGTTCGGCGGCATAATCCTGTACCGCTAGCCGGTTGACGACATCGCTCAGCCTGACGACGGGGTGGAGCACGCGCTGCTTGAAGATAAAATAGAGAACAAACAGGACCAGCAACGCGGTAAGCGCCAGCACGATCTCCGACACGCGCTTCCACACTCGAGACAGATCGGTCGCTTCCGAAACCTGCGCTTCGATGCGGCTGTCTAGCCGGTCCTGGAATCGCTGGACCTCGGTCTCCGCGCGATCGAGCTGCCGTTCATATTCGGCGCCGAACAATATCTGCCGTGCCACGACCGCGTTTCCGCTTTCATACGCCGTGAGCGCCGTTTCCTGCTCGTCGTGAAGCGTGTCGGCAAGAGCGATGGCCTTCTTGAGTGCTTCGAGCTCGCCTGCCGTTGCACCCGCGTCGCCGATATGGCGGATGCGATCTTCGACAGATTTAAGCGTTGTCACTTCGCTTCGATATGCGGCCAGATAAGTGGGGTCGCTGGTGTTGACGAACTGCCGCGCCCGGTCGCTCAGCGCATAGATATCGGTTCCGAGTTCGGCCGTGGCCTGATCGAGGAGGTAACGCTGTTCGACCGCCGCGCGTTCGCGGTCCTGCGCGTTCGACGCAAATATCATCGTCGTGCTCGACGCGATCGTCAGCACGACGGTCGCTCCATAGGCCCAATTGGTGATTGTCGCTAACCGCATAGCCGGATCATAGAGAGCCAATTGTTGGAACGAAGTTAACCTTGGCCTCTGCACAAGTGTGATCGAGGACAGCCCGCACGCATGTTGAATCAGAAAATATCCGCTTCTCACGACTTGCGCCCGGAAGCGGACCGTCAGCGCCTCATGTCGGACGTTCCGTCCTGATTGGTTTGTGCTTAAAAGCAGTCATTCCAACGCGCGGCATCGAGCGTCGGTGCCGCGCGTTGATCCCTCAAAAACGGGCGCTGGCGCGCACCCCGATCGTCCGGACCGAATTATAGCCCCATTGCTGCTGGATCGACGTTGCTCGCCGTAGAACCTGATCCACATTGTCATAAAAGATCGCGGTCGGAACCAGCTCGTTCGTACAATTTTTGCAGAACAGCGATAGTTCGAACCCCGAAGCCAGACGGACGCCGATGCTTGCACCGAAGATATCGGTGGCACCCAGCGCGGTGAACGGCGAATTGTTCGCCGAATAATTGATCGACGAGCGGTGGTTGTAGCTGCCCTCGATAAAGGGCACTGCGCCGCCCGCTTCGGGAAATTCATAGATGGCTTGCACCGTCGAGGTGAAGCGCGCCGACGCGGGCGTGCGCAGTCCGGCGGCATCGAACGTCCCGTTCGCGGCGCAGCCCGTCTGGCCGAGATAGCAGGCCGCGCCGACATAGGAGCGGAACTTGGAATCGAGCAAGGTCGCGCCCGCGTTGATCGTAAGCCCGCCGCCCGGTTTGATCACCGCGGTTGCCTCGACACCCTGCGCGCGAACCCTGCCGGCATTGCCGACGGCGGTGACGCCGGTGCCGACGTTCAGCGCCTGCACCTGGAAATTCTTGAAATCCTCGCGGAACATAGAGAGGTTGAGCAGGAGGCGGCGGTCGAAGAACATCGACTTGATACCGAATTCTATGTCGGCAACCGTTTCGGGAAGGATCGCCAAATCCTGGTTAGGCACGGCGAAGGTCGGGTTGAACGACGGTCCCTTGTAGCCGCGGCTGTAGGTCAGATAGGTCGTGATATCGGGCGTCAGTTCATATTGCGCGCCGAGCTTCCAGCTGAAATTGGTCGCCTCGAACGTCTGGCGTGCGGGCGGGGTGCGTGGGCCCAGCGTCGTGCCATAGGTCCGGTCGTTCTGGCGCGTGTTGATCGTGATATAATCGTTGGTCACGCGGCCGCCCGCGATCAGCTGGAACGCGTCGGTCAGATGCAACTGGAACTGGCCGAAGGCGGCGAGGCTGCGCAGTGTCTGGCGATAGGTCGCATCGCGGCCGAGTGCGTTGGGCACGGCGCTGCCCGCTGAACCCTGCAGCACGGTCGCGGTGTTCAGCTCCGAATAGAAGCCATAGACGCCGACCTGCCCGTCGAGCGCCCCGCCGGGTGCGATGGCGAGCCGCAGTTCGTTCGAATATTGATTATAATTGCTGTCATTCTCGTTGATGTTGAGCAGGTTGCCGCTGGTCCCGTCGCTGTCGATCGCGAGCGAAAGATCGAACGCGCGCCACGCCGTGATATTGTTGAGCGTGAGCGCGTCGCTGAGCGCGAAAGTCGAGTTGAGCGACACGCCATAGGTGTCGACGCTGCGATAGCCGTCGGCGTCCGATCCATATTGCAGGTTGCCCGGACCGGCGGTGACGCCGTCGCGTGTCTCCAGCACGGGCCGGATCGAGCTGCCGGTCGCGGCGACCGAGCGATAGGTGCGGTCGAACACGCCGCCGACGCCGCGCTCGCGGCTATAGTCGCCGACAAGGTAGAAGCTGACGCCCGGCGAGGGTTCGATGAGCAGCTTGCCCTTGATCGCGGTCCGCTTTTGGTTGGCATCGAAACGATCGGGCGACCCGGCCACCATGTCGGCGATCGGGCTCTGGTTCGAATGCAGCGCGTTGATGCGCAGTCCGACGGTTTCGGAGAGCGGGAGGTTGACGGTGCCCTTGAGGATCAGCCCCGAGCCGTCGCCGGGCACCTTGTCGCGGTGGTTCGCCTCCACGCTGAGATTACCCTCGGTGCGGCTGAGGTTCGGCCGGTTGCTCACGATATTGAGCAGGCCCGCCGAGGCGTTGCGGCCGAACAACAGGCCCTGCGGCCCCTGCAGGACTTCGACCCGCGCGACGTCGTCGAGGATGCCGTTGCTCATGAACAGCGGGACGCCGAGTGACACCTCGTCGACCGAAACGCCGACGCTCGAATCGATGTTGGGGTTGAACACCATGCTGCCGACGCCGCGGATGCTGAAGCTGTTGTCGCCGCCGGTCGAGAGGCTGGGGACGGCGAGCGAGATCTGCGCGAGATCGTTGAGCCCGCGCGATGCAAGGTCATCGGCGCTGACGACGGTGACCGCGATCGGGACGTCCTGAAGATTCTGGTTCGTGCGCTGCGCCGTGACGATGATTTCATCGATCTTGTCGCCGTCGGATGAACCGCTTTCCGGCTGCGATGATTGTGCGAAAGCCGGCTGCGCCGAGAGCAGGGTGGCCGCGGTGGCCAGGATCAGAGTCCGCGTCGTGTGCTTGTTCATGATGGTCCTCTCCGGATCGGCTGCTCGGGTGCGGCAACCTGATTTCGACGGCCTCGTTCGGGCCGATGGCTAGTTGCATCGCCGTGCCCGATTCTGTCAATCAAATTCATTTATTAATTAATGAAGATGTTGTCATGTGCGCCGAGAATTAACTTAAATATATGTTTTTCAACATATTTGCAGGAAAAGAGGGACGGGAATTCTCCGGTCTTCAGAGTGCAATTTTGGCCCTATGGCCGTAATTTAGCCGTTCCGTTGCACAGCTTTGCGACCCCGGCGAACTGCGCTCCGCCGTCGTCCGTGGCGAGCATCTGAACCTCCGAGATCCAGACGAAGCGACGGTAATAGGGCGCCGACGACAGGCGCACCTCGCCGCAAATGACCTGGTCCTGGCCGTCCACCGACCGGACGTTGCGGAACACCGCTCCGGGATCCTGAATGGTAGCCGCTATGCGTGGATCGGAAGGCGACTGGCCGGTGTTCGCAGCGATTGATACCCGTGGAGAGGGGACGGGGTCGGCCATCGATGAAGGATCTGGCGGTGGCAATTGGACGAGGGGAGAGGCCCCATCCTCGCGAGTTCCCATCGGCTGAGCCGACCACCAGCCGAGGCCGGCTGCTGTCGACAAGACGAGCGCGCCGCCCCAGCGCCGCGCACGAAGCAAGCGAGCCATCATCGTTGTGTCCTTTCCGGCAGGCAAAGCGCGCGCCGCCGCGATGTGCGACGGCGCGGCGCGTGTCAGGGCACGTTGCTGAGCTGGCTGTGCCAGGCATTGGCCGAGAAAAACTCGCCGGTACGGCTGCGGAATGCCGCTCCGGCCTCCGCCGAACCCTGAAGCTGCCACGCCAGCCAGGCGGTCGGGTAACCGCGATAGCCGTAGACGCCGAAGGTACAGGTCAGCGTCACGCTGAGCGCCGCCGATCCGCAGTCGGGCTTGCCCAATATGTCATTATGGTTGGCCAGTTTGACGAGCCCCTTTGCCTTCATCAGGCCGGGAGGCGTCGCGTTGTAATAGGCGGTGAGCGAGTTGAGCGGATTGTTCCCGAGCTGCCAATCGGGCGAGATAAGGGCGTCGAGGGTTCCGCCGACGTAGAAGATCGATCCCGACGTCGCCGCCTTGAGATCGGGGGTCAGGAGGCACAGATCGGCGGGCGAGCACCAGAGCTGTGCCGGCAACTGGAACGCGATCGACGTGCGGATCGCGCCGTTCGATTTGAGCATCGCGTTGACCGCGCCCGTCGCGCCCTGCGAATGGCCGCCGACCCCGACGCGGCCGAAATTGACGCGGCGGAAGAGCGGGCTGCCCGGGCTCGATGTCTGCGAGCGCAAATAGGCGAGCGAGTCGAGGACGGTATCGCCATAGCCGGTCTTGCCATCGCGTGTGGCGACGACGACGAAACCCCAACTGGCGAAGTGCGACAGGAGATAGTCATAGACTTCCCTGCCGACGGGGACATCCGACGTGCCATTCGCCCACAGCAGCACCGCGCGGGGGCGGCCCCGCGCGATGTCCGAGGGGTACCAGATTTCGCATACATTCCCCTTGCGATCACAGGCGGTCGATGAGGTCATGTGAACGGCCGTTGCCGGCCCCTTGGCGTCATATTTGCTCTCGATGGGACCGGTTGGCGGATTGGGGGCGGCCGCAGCGGCGGTCGTGCCGGCGAAGCTCAGGCCCAGGATCGTGGCAGCGGCTGCAATCTTGTGACGAAACATTCGACGTCTCCTGCTGGATCGCTGGGATGGGCAGAAGGGCAGCGCGATCGGACCGCCCCCTGCTCGGCATCAGAAATGCGAGCGGACGCGAGGGCGGGCCCCGGTCGGTGGACTGAAATGGGAACGGAAGCGTTGCGCAGCACGAACGGCAGCGGCACCGCAAGCGCGGTTCATGGCCATAGGCCCTCTCCCTGTTTCACATATTAATTGTTGTGTGAATGAATGTATCTGCTTTTCGGATTGCGTCAATATGGCATGGACAAGCGCCCCGCAGCCTTCGAAGAGGGTGCGCAAAACACATTCATTAAATCTTGAATGAATGTGTTGACGAGTGATGGAGCCTGTTGCAGGATGCCGTTGGTTTCCTGGAAGGGCGTTTGGAATCAGCGCATCGATCGGGGGATCGACCGAAGGACGGCCACGCAAAAGTGCGTGGATCAGATCCGACCATGGGAGATGATGATGAGGCGCATGCTTTTCGTGTTGCTGGTTGGAGCGTCGCTGGCGACGCCCGCTTTGGCGCAAACATCGGTCACCACCGATGCCGGTACAGTGGCCGGTGCGGCGGATGCGCAGGTCATTTCATTCAAGGGCATTCCCTACGCCGCGCCGCCGGTCGGCCCGCTGCGCTGGAAGGCGCCCGAGCGCGCGGCGAGCTGGAATGGTGTCCGCGAGGCGAAGGCCTATGGCAACGCCTGTCCGCAGCCGGTTCGCACCGAAGCCTGGGCGCAGGTCGGCGCGCAGAGCGAGGATTGCCTGTTCCTCAACGTCTGGCGGCCGAAAAAGCCCGGCAAATATCCGGTGATGGTCTTCCTGCACGGCGGCGGGTTCGTCTTCGGCGCGGCGGGCGTCCCGCTCTATGAGGGATCGGGGCTCGCGGCGCGCGGTGCCGTGGTCGTCACGATGAACTATCGGCTCGGCCGGCTTGGCTATTTTGCGCATCCGGCGCTGACCCGCGAAGATCCCGACGGCAAGCTCGGCAACTTCGGCGTCATGGACCAGATTGCGGCGCTCGAGTGGGTGAAGCGCAATATCGCCCAGTTCGGCGGTGACCCGGGCAATGTCATGCTGTTCGGTGAATCTGCCGGGGCAGGGGCCGTGCAGATATTGATGGGATCGCCGGCCGCGACGGGATTGTTCCACAAGGCGGCGTCGCAGTCCGGGTCCGGCAGCACCGTGCTGGCGCCGATCCGCGGCGGCGCGATCAATGCCGAGATGCTCGGCCAGAAATTCACCGACGAGCTTGGCCTGAAGGATCCCACCGCCGAGCAGCTTCGCGCCATTCCGGTCGCCGAAATCATCAAGGCACGCGCCTTTCCCTTCATCGACGGCAAGGTCGTGACGATGAGCCCGGGCGAGGCCTTCTACAAGAACAAGCAGATGCGCATTCCGCTGATCATCGGTTCGAACTCGAATGAATCGAGCCTTGGCGGGATGACCGAGGCGACGGCGAAGATGGTGCTGGGGAGCGCCTTTCCCGAACTCCACGCAGGTTATGTCGCACTCACCGGCAAGGCGCCCGACGCTGCTGCGGTCGATCTGGCCGAGGGGCTTGGCTTCGTGCTGCCGTCGATCGCGGTCGCCGACCGGCATGCGGCGACGGGCAACAGGGCCTTCGCCTATTTCTTCGATCAGGTGCCGGTCGACCAGCGCGCCACCGCCGCGGGGACCGATCATGGCGGCGAGCTGGAGTATCTGTTCGGCAACAAGGCGGCCGAACATCGCTGGGATGCCGAGGATCTGAAGGTGTCGAAGCAGATGGGCGATTATTGGGTGCGCTTTGCCACCACGGGCGACCCCAACGGCAAGGGCGCCGTACGCTGGCCTGCCGTGACGACCCCGCCGACCAACTATCTGGTTATCGGCGCCAAAACCCACGCCGCGCGGCTCGCGCCGGTCGAGGAAAAGGCAAAGGCGGCGGCGATGGCCGCAGCGATCAAGACGTGGACGGCGCCCGCGGCGCCCTGAGCGCAGCCCGGTAATACAGGTTCAGGAGAGATTATGACCATCGCATCGAACCGGCCGAGCCGGCGGCAAGTCTTCGCGGGTGCGGCCGGCCTGATCGCCGCCGCCAGCGCGACGTCGGCCAGCGCGCTCGCCACAGGACGCAAGGCGCCCAAGGGCTTCCTCTGGGGCACCGCGATCTCGGCGCATCAGAGCGAGGGCGGCAACACGGCGTCGGACAGCTGGCTGCTTGAAACGAACAAGCCGACCGCCTTTGTCGATCCGTCGGGCGATGCCTGCGACAGCTATCATCGGTACGAGGAAGACCTCGATATCGCGGCGAGCCTCGGGCTCAATTGCTATCGCTTCGGCATCGAATGGGCGCGCATCGAGCCCGCCGAGGGCATGTTTTCCGAAGCCGCGCTCGACCATTATGCCCGCGTTCTGAAGGCATGCCGCGCGCGCGGGCTAATGCCGATGGTCACCTATAATCATTTCACCGTGCCCCTGTGGTTCGCAATGCGCGGGGGGTTCGAGGTCGCCGACGGCGCCGACCTGTTCGCGCGCTTCTGCGGCCGCGCGACCGAGCGGCTGGGGCCGCTGATCGGGATGGCGACGACGTTCAACGAAGCGAACATCCTCGGGCTGCGCAAGGTGATCCCGCGCTTCGCGAGCGATGCGGCGGCCGAAAACGCGCGCGCGATGATCGCCGCCGCGGCGAAGCGTACCAATTCGCCGGGCTTCTCGTCGATGCTGTTCGGCGATCCGGACAAGATCGACAAGGTGATGCTCGATGCGCATGCCAAGGGCTATGCGGCGATCAAGGCGGCGCGGCCCGACCTGCCCGTCGGCGTGACGCTGTCGATGCAGGAAATCCAGGGCATCGGCGAAGGTCATCGCGGCAAAGAGGCCGAGCAAACCATGTACGGCGGCTGGATCGAGGCGGCGCGCCAGTCCGATTTCATCGGCGTCCAGACCTATTCGCGGCTGCGCATCGGGACCAACGGGCTGTTGCCGCCGACGCCCGGTGCCCCGCTCACCGACATGGGCTATGAAAATTATCCGCCCGCGGTCGGGCACACGATCCGTTACGCCGCGAAGCATATCGGCAAGCCGCTCTATCTGACCGAAACCGGGATCGGCACCACCGACGATGCCGCGCGTATCGCGTTTATCAAGGCGACCATGGACGAGGTCAGCAAGTGCATCGACGACGGGATCGATGTGAAGGGTTATCTCTATTGGTCGCTGCTCGACAATTTCGAATGGACGTCGGGTTATGCGAAGAAGTTCGGGCTGGTCGAGGTCGATCGCAAGACCTTCAAGCGCACGCTGAAACCGAGTGCGCGCTATCTCGGCATGCGCGCGAAGGCCAATCGGATATGATCGGATCGATGCGTCTTCTATCGGTGGAAGGCCGCGTTCATGCGTAGGCGCCTCGCGGGCGTCGAGCTTGGCGGTACCAAATGCATCGCCATTCTCGGCTCGGGTCCGGACGACATCCAAATGCAGGCGGAGGTTCCGACCACCACACCCGATGCAACTCTGGGCGCGCTGCGCGACATCCTTGGCCGATGGCATCGGGACACAGGTTTCGAAGCACTCGGCATCGGTAGCTTTGGCCCGCTTGATCTGGAAACCGGTTCGATCGCCGCCACGCCCAAGCCGGGTTGGGCGGGCGCCGCCGTCCGCGACCGTCTCTCGGACGGGCTGGATATACCGATAGCGATCGACACTGATGTAACGGGCGCCGCGCTGGCCGAGGGGCAGTGGGGCGCTGCGCAGGGCCTGCGAAGCTTTTGTTACATCACCGTCGGGACGGGGATCGGCGCGGGCGTCATCGTCAATGGCAAGCCCGTCGGCGGATTGGGTCACGCCGAGGCGGGCCATATCCGCGTCGGTCGCGTTCCCGGCGACAGCTGGCACGGCAACTGCCCGTTCCACGGCGACTGTGTCGAAGGGCTGGCGTCGGGCAGCGCGATCGTCGCACGTATCGGCGGCAGCGCGAGCGGGCTTGCCGAAGATGATCCGGTCTGGGACCTGGTGTCGGACGCGCTCGCGCAGCTGCTGCACGCATTGGCGTTGGTTGCGACGCCCGAACGCGTAATCATGGGCGGCGGGGTCATCAATGCGCAGCCGCATCTGGTGGCCCGCATACGCGACAACATGGGCAAAAGCCTCGCCGGCTATTCCTCCCCGCTCGCCACGCCCGTTGCGCGCGAGCGGTTTTTGCAAACCTCGGGACTTGGCCGCAATGTCGGACCGCTCGGTGCGTTGGCGCTCGCTCGCGCCGCGCTGGCCGAACGCGGGGCCCTTCGCCTCCCGGATCTCGCCACTAGCTGAACCTTGAAAAATCGTCCCGACGCTGTGGGAGCCGGGCGAAACAGAATGACATCCGTGTATTGCGCTCTTGCCGCGTCGAGGTCTGGCACCTTACCTATGCGGCAATGGAGGACTGTACATGGCGACAAGCGAACCGAAGCCAAAGCGCCGCACCAAGGCCGAACAACGCGAGCAGACGCTGAAGCAGATACTCGACGGCGCCGAATATCTCTTCTCGCGGCGGGGGCTCTACGGGGTGACGCTAAAGGATGTAGCCCAGCGCGTCGGGGTCCATACGTCGCTGCTGCACTATTATTTCGCCGACAAGAAGGATCTGTTTGACGCCGTCTTCTCGCGCAGAGCCGAAGTTACGACCGAGCGCCGTATGCGCATGCTCGACGAATATGCGCGTGAATGCGGGGGCAAGCCGACGGTCGAGGGCGCGCTCCGTGCCTTCCTCGACACCGACCTCGATCTTTACATCACGGGCGGGGAGGGCTGGCGGAATTACGCGGCCTTGGGCGCGCAGGTCGCCAATACGCCCGAATGGGGGGCGGAGCTGTTCGACCAGCATTTCGACGGCGTCGTGCTCAAGCTTATCGATCTTCTGAAACAGGCGCTCCCCGAATGCGAGGCAGAGGATATCTTCTGGGGCTATAATTTCGTGACCGGCGCGTTGGTGCTCACGCTCGCGCGCACCGGGCGAATAGACCAGCTTTCGAACGGGCTGTGTCGGTCAGACGATTTTGTGGCGGTAAAGGCGCGCATGACGACGTTCATGACAGGTGGATTCATCGCGCTCTGCGAGCAGCGCGTGCGCGACCGGTCGGGTCAGTGATGGCCGCTGAAGTTTAAGCCACACGCCGCACGCCAAACGGCTTTCGGCTCCCGGTGTTATCGCTGCGATACTCTGATGGGCCTCAGCCGCAGCCGATGAATTCGGAAGGCTGCTTGGCCCGACCATCTCGTGAGTCGTAGCAGCTCGGCGAGCGATCCATAAAGCTCATTAGGAAATTAATGATCTTGTTTTGCAGCGATAAATTTTGGTTTTACGAGCAGAAAATGGCCAATTTATGCGAAAAAATCTATGATGAATGTTATTCATTCATATATGAATGACTGTTGACAGAAGGGGAAATTGGGCACAAGTCTCCGATCGAGAACGTCGTAGAGCGTTCGCCAATGGGAGAAGATATGATGAGGAAGCTGCTGCTTTCCGTGTCGGCCGTTGCCCTGCTGGGGCCTGTGCCGGTTTTTGCTCAGACGACGACTGCACCTGTCGACGAAGCCACCGACGGACCGTCGGACACTGAGATCGTCGTCACCGCCGAACGCCGTACCACCAGCCTTCAGCGTAGCAGCGTCGCCGCGACAGTGCTCACGGGTGAGGATCTGGTGCGCAAGAGCGTCAACAGCGTCGAAGGGCTGCAGTTCGCCTCACCGTCGCTGACGGTGAACACGACGGGGCAGGGCAATGCCTTCAACATCCGCGGCATCGGCAAGACCGAACAGACGAGCGCGATCGGCGTCGGCGTCATCACCTACCGCGACGGCGTCGCGACCTTGCCAGGCTATTTCCAGAGCGAGCCCTATTACGACATAGCCAGTGTCGAAGTGCTGCGCGGACCGCAAGGGACCTTCGCGGGCGGCAATGCGACCGGCGGTGCGGTGTTCATAACCCAACAGAACCCGACCTTCGACCGCGTCGGCGGCTATGTGCTCGCGCAATATGGCAATTACGACCATATGAAGCTGCAGGGTGCGCTCAACATTCCGAGCGGCGAAACGCTCGCGATCCGCTTCGCGGGCAATATGGAGCGGCGCGATACCTTCTATGACGTGTCGGGCCCGTGGACGGGCAACCCCGGCAACCGCCGCGACTATAGCGCGCGCGTCAGCATCGCGTGGGAGCCGACCCCCGAGCTGCGCATCCTCCTCAAGGGCGATTACAACAACATCGAATATGGCGGCCTGCCCGCGAGCCGTGCGACCGAAACGGGCGATCCGTTGAAGGTTGCGAACAATGCACATCTCAGCGGCCGCGATGAATTCGGCCGGGTCGTGCTCAACATGCAGTACAAGTTCGACAGCGGCCTGACGCTACGGTCGATTAGCGGCTTCCAGCGCGGCACGACGCAGATTTCCTATGACGCCGACGGCACCGCGGCGGCGGGCACCGCTGCCGCGCCCGCGCTGTCGTTCCGCGACGATATCAGCGAGGAAATCTGGAGTCAGGAATTCAACATCATCTCGCCCGACACCGGCCCGTTTACCTGGATGCTCGGCGGCTATTACCAGCACGACAAGATCTTCATCCCGGAAAATGGCGGCTATTATTCGGACGCGACGCCGAACACCCCGACGGCGCTCGATATCGAGATTGTGGGCGTTAATCCCAAGACCGCGCTCGCGGCCTTTGGCCAGGTCGGTTACGAACTGACGGACGGGTTGCAGATCACGGTTGGCGGGCGCTGGTCGCGCTCGACCTCGGCGAATGATGCCGAAGCGCGCGCCTATTTTACCGGAATCCCCGGCCCGTTGCTGGTGCTTCCGCAGGTCGACCGGACGGTCAACAAGAAGGTCAACGGAAAGATCGCGCTCAACTGGACCGTCGATCCGAACCATTTCCTCTATGCCTTCGTCGCCACGGGCAGCAAGGCGGGCGGTTTGAACGGCCCCAATATCCTCGGCCGTACGCCGCTGGCGTTCGACGCCGAAGACGTGACCGATTTCGAGGCAGGCTGGAAGGGCACATTCTTCGACGGCCATTTGCGGACGCAGCTTGGCGGCTATTATAACCTGTACAAGAATTTCCAGGTCAGCATCGTGGATCCGATATCGCCGAGCATCTCGTCGATCTTTAACGTCCCGGGCAAGACCAAGCTCTATGGCGTCGAATTTTCGGCGCAGGGGAGCTTCGACGCCTTTTCGATCGATGTCGCGGGGTCGGTATCGAACTCCAAGCTCGGCACCTTCTTTGCGGCCGATCCCCGCCTCGGCGGCGCGCCTGCCGTGTGCAATCCCGAAAACGGACCGGCCACGCCGCGCTGCCTCGAGCTGACCGGAAACGAACAGGCCTATGCGCCCAAGCTCACGCTGAGCGCCGGCGCGCAATATGCCATTCCGCTCGGCGGCGACACGACGCTGACGCCGCGCGTCGACTTCGCCCATATCGCTGCAAGCTGGGGCAGCCTGTTCCAGAACCGCATCTTTGGCGACCGGCTGGAGGCGCGCAATATCCTCAATGCGCAATTGACCCTCAAAACCGGTGACTGGTCGATCGCGGCCTATGGCACGAACATGACCGACCAGCATTATGTCGCGGCGATCAACGGTGCGCGCCGGCTTGCGGGGGCGCCGCGCCAATATGGCCTGCGCGTCAGCCGCAATTTCTGAACCTCCCTCGCGGGCATGGCCAAGTCCCGCCATGCCCGCTTCTTTTTAAGGGAAATGTTAAACGCGATGCCGGCAGTTTCGTCTTCGTCAGTTCCTCCCTCCGAGCGACAGCGCGATCGCTATCGCTGGTTCGTCCTCGCGGCGCTGTGCTTCGTCTATGTCCTCAACTTCCTCGACCGGCAGCTGCTGTCGATCCTCGCGAAGCCGATCCAGGACGACCTCGGCATCAGCGACGGCGAGCTCGGCCTCCTCGGTGGGCTCTATTTCGCGATGTTCTATTGCGTTCTCGGTATCCCCGTCGCGTGGCTCGCCGACCGGACCAACCGCGTGCGCGTGCTGTCCGTTGCTTGCGCGCTGTGGAGCGCCGCGACGATCGCGTGCGGCATGTCGACGACCTATGTCCAGCTTGCCGCGGCGCGCATGGGCGTGGGGATCGGCGAAGCGGGCGGGGTGCCGCCCTCCTATTCGATCATCTCCGACTATTTCCCGCCCGAACGGCGCGGGCTAGCGCTCGGACTGTTCAATCTCGGCCCGCCGCTGGGTCAGGCGCTTGGCGTCGCCTTCGGCGCAAAGATCGCCGCGGCATATGACTGGCGCCTTGCGTTCCTGCTGCTCGGCGTCGCGGGGTTAATCGCCGCCGCGGGCGTCTGGGCCTTCGTCCGCGAACCGCGGCGCGGCGCGACCGATGTCGTGCAGGCCGTCGAGCCTGCCGGTGAGCGGGCGACCTTCGGCGCGACGATGAAGATGTTCTTCTCGCGGTCCGACCTCACTCTCGTCTCGCTCGCGGCGGGGGCGACGCAATTCGTCACCTATGCGACGCTCGGCTTCACGACGCTGTTCCTGATGCGCGAAAAGGATATGACGCTCGACGAAATCGCGATCTGGTACGCACTCGTCCTCGGTATCGGGGTCAGCGCGGGCATCTATCTCTCGGGGCGCCTCGTCGATCGCTATGCGGCGCAGCGGCCGGAGGCGTACGGGTTGATCCCCGCGATCTCGCTCCTGCTCGCGGTGCCTTTCTTCATCGGCTTCGTGCATACGCCGGCGTGGCCGATAGCGATGCTCTTCCTGCTCGGTCCGACCTTCCTCAACTATTTCTACCTGACCCCCGCGGTAACTCTGGTCCAGAATGCGGTGCCGGCGCGCCAGCGCACGCTCGCCGGCGCGGTGCTGCTCTTGATCATGAACCTTATCGGCCTCGGGTTCGGCCCGACTTGGCTCGGTGCGGTCAGCGACTGGCTGAAACCAACGCATCCCGACAATTCGCTCCAGCTCGCCTTCTACAGCCTCGTTCCCTTCTATTTTATCGCGATCGCGCTGCACCTCGCACTCGCGCGCGTTTTGAAACGAAAAAGAGAAATGCCCCGTGATGTCCGGTAATCCGCAACCTTATGCGCTGACGCTCGACAAATTTCTCGCCCATGCCGCCAAATGGCACGGCGGGCGCGAGGTCGTTACCGGCGCGGCGCCGGCGCGCACCAGCTATGCCGAACTCGCCCAGCGCAGCAATCATCTGTCGGGCGCTCTGGCTGCATTGGGACTGCGCGAAGGCGACCATCTCGCGACGCTCGCGTGGAATACGCAGGCGCATATGGAATGCTGGTACGCAGCGATGGGCGTCGGCATCGTCTGCCACACGCTCAACCCGCGGCTGACCGCCGACCATCTCGCAAAGATGATGGACCGCGCCGGCAACCGCGTGCTGGCCGTGAGCAGCGGGCTCGCGCCGCTCGTGCAGGATCTGGTCGCGCAATGTCCGGCGATCGAGCATGGCGGGCTGATGGACGACGGACCGGCAAGCGACGCGGTGCCGGTCGTGACCGGTGCGCGGCTATGGCATCTGGCCGACTTGCTAGCCGAACATGGTGCGCCCGCCATATGGGGCGGGTTCGACGAAAATGCGCCTGCGGGGCTCTGCTTCACTTCGGGGACGACGGGCGATCCGAAGGGCGTCACCTACACGCACCGCTCGAACTATCTCCACACGACGCATCTGCTCCAAGCCGACGTGATGGGGCTGACCTGCGAGGATTCGGTGCTCGTTGCGGTGCCGATGTTTCACGCGAACGGCTGGGGTTTTCCGTTCGCTGCGCCATCGGTCGGCGCCAAGCTCGTGCTTCCCGGCCGCGATCAGGACGGTGCAAGCCTCGCGCGGCTGATCGTCGATGAGGAGGTCACGGTTGCGGCGGGGGTCGCAACCGTATGGCTGGGGCTCGTCGATCATCTCGATGCGGTCGGCGGCGAATTGCCTTCGCTCAAGCGCCTGTTGCTCGGCGGATCGGCGGTTCCGCAGGCGTTGATGGACAGGCTCGAGCAGCGGCTTGGCGTCGTCGTCCAAACGAGCTGGGGCATGACCGAATTGTCGCCGCTCGGCGCGATGACGCCGGCGACCGCGAAAACGCGCGTCGCGGCGAAATCGGGCCGGCCGCCGATGGGGGTCGATCTGCTGCTCACCGATGCGACGGGCACGCCACTACCTGATCAGCGGGCAGGGGAGGGCCGGTTGTGGGTTAAAGGCGGCAGCGTCGTCGAACGCTATTTCGGTCATGACGAGAAGGCGAGCGACGCGGACGGATGGTTCGACACCGGCGACCTCGCGACGATCGACGCCGACGGCAATCTGTCGATCACCGGGCGTGCGAAGGATCTGATCAAATCGGGCGGCGAATGGATCAACCCCGCCGAGATCGAGGCGATCGTCGGCAACATGCCCGAAATTGCCCTCGTCGCCGTCGTCGGCCGCGCGCACGAGAAGTGGGGCGAACGGCCGGTCCTGATTGTCGAGCCTCGCACCGGCGTGGAGGTCAGCGACGAGGCGTTGCTGAATGCACTGCGCGGGCGGGTGGCGAACTGGTGGCTCCCCGACGCCATCGTCCGGCGCGCCGCCATGCCGCTGGCGCTGACCGGAAAGATCGACAAAATGCGCTTGCGAGCCGACCATGGCTGAACCAATGACAGCGCTTGCCCGAGGGCTTCTGCCCCCCGGGACGAAGGGGACAAAATGACCAAGGTGGTGAAGCAGACGACCCGGAGACGGCCGACGAAGGCCGACCAGCGCGCGGCGACGATGGAGCAAATCTACGACGCCGCCGAAGAGCTGTTCTCGAAGCGCGGACTCTATGGCGTGACGTTGAAGGAAGTCGCGGCGCAGGTCGGCGTCCACCAGTCGCTGCTCCACTATTATTTCAAGGACAAGAAAGAGCTGTTCGACGCGGTGATTGCGCGCCGTGCGCCGGTAACGATCGAGCGGCGAATGAAGGCGCTCGACGCCTATGAGCGCGCGGTCGAGGGCAAACCGACTGTCGAGGGCGCGTTGCGCGCCTATCTCGACACCGACCTTGAAACGCATGGCGAAGGCGGCGTCGGCTGGCGTCACTATGGCCAGCTCGGCGCCCAGATGAGCAACACCGCTGAATGGGGCGCAGAGTTGATGGACACGCATTTCGACGCCGTCGTGCTGCGGCTGATCGCCATCCTTAAAAAGGCGATGCCCGATTGCCCCGAAGAGGACATTTTCTGGGGCTATCATTTCGTGTCCGCCGGTCTGATGCTCACGCTCGGCCGCACCGGTCGTATCGACAAGCTGTCGGGCGGGCTTTGCCGGTCCGACGATTTCGAAGCCGTGAAGGAACGTATGGCGCGCTTCATGGCGGCGGGGTTCATTGCGACCTGCGAGGCGCGCCGCGCGGCGCGTGAGACGGGTCAGTGATCGCGCTGGCCGAGCGCAAGCCCAGCTGGCTGCGCGGCAAGGCCGGAAGAATTCGCAAGCGCTGGAAAATCCTGCTGACGATCATGGTCCTGCTCGCGCTGCTGTCGCAATGTTCGATCACGAAGAGCCTGATCGAAAGCGGGCGTAAACCCGAAAAGCCCTTCGCGCAGACGAAAGCTCCACCGGCGCCCGACTATGCACAAAAGGCGGCGTGGTTCGCGCTGCCCGGCGCCAACGGGCTCGAACGCTCAGTCCCGCAGGGCGTTGCGGCGATCGACGAACGTGCGGCGCCCGCCGATGTCTTTTTCATCCACCCGACGATGTATCTGAAGAATGACGTGTGGAACGCGCCTTACGACGTCGAGGGCGCTTATAACGGCCCGGTGCTGCTCGCGCAGCTATCCGCCTTCAACGGGTGCTGCCTGCTCTATGCCCCGCATTACCGGCAGGCATCGCTCGCGGGGCTCCGCGACGGCGATGCCGTGGCATTTGCCTATGCCGACGTAGCGCGGGCCTTTCGCTATTATATCGAGCATTATAACCGCGGCCGGCCGTTCATCATCGCATCGCACAGTCAGGGGACGGGGCATGCCGTCCGCCTGCTGCAGGAAGCCATCGTCGGCACGCCGCTGCAGGATCGGCTCGTCGCGGCTTACACCGTCGGCGCCTATACGCCTGCGAGCTTCGCTTCGCTCGGCCTGCCGACGTGCGACGATGCGCGCCAGACCGGCTGCGTACTGTCGTGGAACGCCAGCCAGGAAGGTCGCACCGCGGCGTCGATGCTGACAAAGGACGTCGATTTCTGGTGGCAGGGTAAACGCGTGAAAAGCACTGCTCCGGCGATTTGCGTCAACCCGCTGACGTGGACCGAAAAAGGCGCGGCGAATGCGGCGTCGAACCAGGGCAGCCTGCCGTTTCCCGAAGCACCCTATCCCAAGCGGGCGGCGGCACTGGCGCCGCTCGAGAAGGGACTGACGGGCGCGCGGTGCACCGACATGCTGCTCGACGTCGATGTCGCCTGGCGGTCGCCCTTCCGCGATACGCTGAGCTGGCTCTACGGCAGCTATCACCGCAACGACTATGGGCTGTTCTACGCCAGCATCCGCGCCAATGCGATCGACCGCGTCGCAAGCTGGAGGGCGCGCTATCCGGATTGAATTGCGGCAATATGGGGAGCCCTATGGTTCGTTTCATTCTTTCGCTTGCAGCACTCGCCACGGCGGCAAGTGCCTCCGCGCAGCCAGCCCCGCCCGTCGGTATGGTGTCCGACCCATGCGAAGGGTTGGCCATTTCGGTTCCGGATGCGGTGAGGGCCTATTTTCGTACGATCGCGGCGTTGCCCCAAGGCAGCGCTCTGCCGGCTCGGCCGCCCGAACTGGCCGCTTTTGGTCAAGCCAACAGCGAAGCGCGAAAGAGCGACTGGGCCGACCTCTGCCGGTATCGCGCGGACAACGAGCGCTTGCGCGCGGGGCCGGCGTCCGAGCGACGGGTCGTTTTCATCGGCGATTCAATCACCGAACTCTGGGGGCTTGACGATAGCGGCCTGTTCGGCGCCGGAATCGTGAACCGCGGGATCAGCGGCCAGACGAGCCCGCAAATATTGCTCCGCTTCGAAGCCGATGTTGTCGCGCTGAAACCGGCCGCCGTCCATATCCTCGCCGGAACCAATGATATCGCCGGCAACACCGGGCCGACCAGCGCGGATCAGTATAAGAATAATATCAAGGCGATGGTAACGCTCGCGAAGGCGAACGGGATCAAGGTTATCCTTGGCTCCATCCCGCCGGCCGGGCATTTTGCATGGAAGCCCGACTTGAAGCCCGCAGCGCAGATCGTCGCGCTGAATTCCTGGCTTCAAAGCTACGCGAAAGCCGAGAAGATCGAGTTTGTCGACTATCACGCCGCTCTTGTTACCGGCGAGGGCGCCATGAATCCCGACATGAGTTTCGACGGCGTCCACCCCAACCATCAGGGTTATCGGGTGATGACGCGCGTCGTCCGTTCGGCCGTCTCCGATCGTTAGCGGCGCGCGAGATAATATTGCCGCATGAATTCGAACGCGGCCGGGTGTGCCAATGTCATATGGCTCTCGTCCTCCATCAGCTTGCTGCTGAAGTTCAGTCCTTTGACGGGCGTCGTGCCCGCCGTCCGGATGAGCTCGATCGACCCGCCACCGACCATATATTGATAGAGCCCGGGCACGGTCAGTTCGCGCGTGCCGACGGTCAGGTGCAGGTTGCGCTCGCTGAGGCCTCCCGCGGCTGCAGCGTCGGCGTGGAGCTTGAACACCGTTGACGCGCCGGGAAGGATGCCGGGGCTGCTCGCGCCGAAGTTCCTGAAGATCGTCTTGGGCTGAAGCGCGGCGTAGGTGGTGAAAAGGCCGCCGTAGGAGTGCCCGAACAGTCCGAGATTCTCCGACTGGATACGGTAATTTTTGGCGATGAAGGGATAGAGTTCGTCGCTGATGAACGCGAGGAAGCGGTCGGCCGCGGGATTTTCCAGATTGTGGATGTAGAGCTCGACCCCGGCCTTATCGAGCAGGTCCGACGCGCCGCCGTTCCGCATCGCGTCGACCATGCCGGGCGGTAGCGGTTCTTTCGGCGGCAGCAGGTCGCGTGCGCGCACCGCGAGCGAAACATCTGCGTCTTTGCCGGTGTAGCCGATGCACACCTGGATCGTGGATTGGTATTTGTCGATCAGATCCCACTGGCCGAGCTCGCAGAGCATCGTCGAGAAGGCGACGAAATGATTGCCGTCGGGCGCGAAGACCGCGGGGAAGCTGCGCGACGGGTCCTTGTCGTAAACCTCGGGAACCGAGACCCACACCGCGTAGCGCGCGCCGGCGCGAGCGGAATCGATCTCATAATATTTCGTCCGCGGGAACATCGACGCATAGGGCATCGGCATCGGTTGAAAGGTGCCGGGCGCGAGCTTCGGCGCCTTTGCGATGGCGGGCGCCGCCGCGGTGGCGGCCAAGCCTCCAGCGAGGAGGAGCGCAGCGCGGCGGTAGATCTTCTGGATCATCTTCGTCTCTCCTCGATCAGAAGTTGGCGGTCGCCGACAGGATGAACGCGCGCGGGCGTGTCACCGTCGCGTTGGTCGGGACGGGCTGGCCAACGTAAAGCGCATTGGTGGCGAGCGAGGTATAGCCCAGCTTGTCGAACAGGTTTTCGACGCGCAGCTGGAGCGAGACGGGCGACATTTCCAGTCCGGCGCGGAGATCCACCGTGGTGATCGACGGGATCTTGATATTCGGGTTCAGCGCATAACCCGGATAGCTGCTCGGCATGTCCGACTGCAGCCGGATCGTCGCGCCGACCGAGCCCTTCACGCGGTCGGAGAAGGGGATCTTCTGGTCGGCGAACGCCGCGACGGTCCAGCTTGGCGTCAGCGGCAATTTGTCCCCCGACTGCGCGCCGAGCGATGCCGCCGCCACCGGGTCGATTTCGCTGATTCGGGCATTGGTGTGCCCGACGTTGGCGCCGAAGACGAAATTCTGCGATGGGCGTGCTTGCAGTTCCAACTCGAAACCATCGACTTTTGCCGAACCGGCGTTGCCCTGCAGCGTCACGCCACCGAACAGCGTGTTGAGCTGAATGTCCTTCCAGTCGATATGATAGACCGCAAGGTTCGCGGACAGCGCGCCGTCGAGCGCGGTCGCCTTGATCCCCGCTTCATAGTTCCACACCGTATCGGCGCGAATGACCTTTTGCGCCGTCGGCGGAAGCAGCGTCGACGTCTGCGGGCCACCGGGGCGGTAGCCGCTCGCGGCACGGGCATAGAGGCTGACATTGTCGGTGGGCCGGAAACGGATCGTCGCAAGATAGGTCGTCGCATCGTCGTCGAACGAGGTCGAACTGGGCGGTGTCGGCGAATAGAAGAGTATGCCGCCCGGACCGCTCGAATTCTGGTCATTCTTCGCATAACGGATGCCGCCGGTCACATCGAGCCGGTCGGTGAGGTAAAAGGTCAGGTTCCCGAACGCGGCATATTCCTCATAATTCGCAAAGGAGGTGCTGCGGAACAGTATGTCGAACGGCGCTGGCAGAGGCGTACCCGCCGCGTTGCGCGCGGTAATCGTAAAGGGATAGCGGCTCTTCTCATTTGTGTAGAAGCCGCCCGCGACGAATTCGAACGCGCCGATCCGCTCGGATACGAAACGGAGTTCGGCCGAGAATTTCTTCATATTGGGGCCGAGGTCGCCGATCGTCTGCGTTCCGGGCGGCACGATTCCGATCAGCGACAGGTAGCTGCCGTAGATGTCGGTGTAGTCGGAGCTGATCGCCGACTGCGTTTTCACATAGTTCGCGACCGCGACGATCGCGCCGGCATCGGTCTCATAACTGACTGTGCCGCCCACCGAGCGATATTTGATCTCGCTGCCGCCGGTGCCTTCGACCGCCCCGAACTTGTATTTTCCGTAGAGCGGGCGCGTTGTGCCGGTGACATTATCCTGTCCCGAGCTGCCGTCATTGTCGATGTCCTGGTAAAAGCCGGTTACGTCGATTGTCAGCCGTTCGGTCGGCGTTGCGCGGAGCGCGATGCGGCCGCCCTTGATCGTCGAGCTGTTGACGTTGTTTTCGCCCGTGGTGACATTGTCGGTGAAACCCGCCGTTTTGCGGTAGAAGCCCGAGACGCGGACCGCCAATTTGTCGGTGATGACGGGCAGATTCACCGCGGCGCGCGCGGCCCAGCCTTCGTCGCCATGCGCCAGCGTTTCGCCTTCGATCTGCGCCATGGCCGAGAAGTCCGACGTGTCCGCCTTCTTCGTGATGATGCGGACGAGACCGCCAAGATTGCTCGCGCCGTAAAGCGTGCCCTGCGGACCCTTCAGCACCTCGATCCGCTCGACGTCGACAAGGTCGGGCGACGGAGTGACGAGCGAGCCGACCGACAGGAAGCCGTTCGACGAATAGGGCGCATCGTCGATGTAGAAGGCCGATGTGTTGGTCGTCTGCTGCGGTCCGGTGTTGAGGCCGCGCAGGATGACGGTGCCCGTACCCGGCGCGCCGAAATCGCGCTGGCTGAGGCCCGGCGTGAGCGTCGCATAGTCGCGGAAATCGCGAATGCCGAACGTCTCGATCGCGTCGCTGGTGATCGCGGTGATGGTGGTGGGGACGTCGCGCAGCCGTTCTTCGCGCTTGCTGGCGGTGACGACGATTTCGGCGCCGTGATAGGCAGGGTCTGCGCCGCTTTCGGC